>Ga0308165_1002802_pt1 | contig 19930 bp, 23 predicted proteins | sample PhyWR2_FD_201032 | JGI IMG/M metagenome (GOLD analysis project Ga0308165, IMG submission 201032) | Phyllosphere microbial communities from UC Gill Tract Community Farm, Albany, California, United States - DLSLW.R2 | ecosystem: Host-associated > Plants > Phyllosphere > Unclassified | place: USA...
TAGGCCCGGCCCGGCGGGCCGAACATGGCGGCATTGCGCGCGCTGGGGCCGCTGAAGCTGTGCGAGGCCGGATCCTGGCCGTCGTAGGCCTCGGTCTCGACGATGACGCCGCCCACGCCATCGACCAACACCCGCGCGCCGATCAGCTGGCGCGCCACCAGCGGGGCCGGCGCGGAAAAATCGATCCAGGGAAAAAGCACAGCCTGTAAATCCTGCAACACTGTCATTCCTCCAGAAAAAAACTCTGCCCGGCAACCCGGCGCCAGCCGCCCCGGCACGCCGCAAGTCAGGCGCAAGGCGTCGGCATGGCGCCTGGTCTCCTGGGGATTCATGAAGAAACCCAGGCCTGATTTTCCTACGCCCGGCGCCAGTCCATGACTACAGCCACCTTTGCGGGGCGCCCTTACGCTAAACGTCCTATGTCAGGGAGCCACCAATATGCCTAGATTCATCGCGCCGCCACCCAATGGCGACAGCCGCCGGATGCTGCAGCAGCGCTCGCGCGAAGCCACCCGGCCCGTTGTCACCGAAAAGAAGGCCTGCTGGCCTTTCAATGCGCCCGCCAGTGCGCCAGAGCAGAACCGGGGCCTGGCGGCCAACCAGCCGGAGGCCACCGACAAGCCTTCCTGAAGCGCTGGAACATCCACCAGAAACGCATTCCGCCCAGCACGGCGCCTGACGCCGCCCCCTGCCATCGGTCCGCTCAGCGGCGGCCCTGCAGCCGCCCGATCAGGCTGACCGCCCCCAGCACGATGGCGCCGGCCGCAATACCCACCAAGGCATCAAGTACCAGCGGCGCCAGCGCGCCCAGCACGCTTCCCATGCCTTGCACGTCGCTGGCCCACTGCGTGCCGATGTCGATCAGGTGATGCAGCGGCGTGAAGCCGTGCGTCAGGATGCCGCCGCCCACCAGGAACATGGCCACCGTGCCGGCCACCGACAGGAATTTCATTAGCCACGGCGCCGCTGCCAGGATGCCGCGTCCCAGGCCTTGCTGAAACCGGCGCCAGCCGCCGGCGCCTGCCTGCTGGCTGAGGTAAAGCCCAGCATCGTCGAGCTTGACGATGCCGGCCACCACGCCATAGACGCCCGCCGTCATGGCCACGGCAATGCCGGCGAGCACGCTCAGCTGGGTAATGAACGGGCTGCCCTGCACCGTGCCCAGCGTAATGGCGATGATCTCGGCGGACAGGATGAAGTCGGTGCGGATGGCGCCCTTGATCTTGTCCTTTTCCACCTCGCGCAGGTCCACAGCCGGATCGGCCAGCGCGCTGCTGAGCGCCGCGTGTTCGGCCTGCTCCTCGGACGGGCTGTGCAGCAACTTGTGCGCGAGCTTTTCAAAGCCTTCGTAGCAAAGATACGCGCCGCCCACCATCAAGAGCGGTGTGACGGCCCAGGGAATGAAGGCGCTGATGGCCAGTGCGGCGGGCACCAGGATCGCCTTGTTCACGAACGAGCCCTTGGCCACGGCCCAGACCACGGGCAGCTCGCGGTCGGCCTTCACGCCCGAAACCTGCTCGGCATTGAGCGCCAGGTCGTCGCCAAGAACGCCGGCGGTCTTCTTGGCGGCCACCTTGGAAAGAAGCGCCACGTCGTCCAGAACGGTGGTGATGTCGTCGAGCAGGGCAAGCAGGCTGGTGGCCATAAGCATTCAAAATAATTCGGCGGGGCGCCGGGGGTTGAAAAAACAGCTGCGGCTGGCGCAGGACATAAAAAAACCGCCCCTGGGCGGTTTTTTTGGTTCATGAACGCTCAAGATCAGCGATCAGAAGCGTTTCAGCGCGCGGTCAGGCGGCCCATGATAAAGCCCAGCGCCAGCGCCACGCCGATGGCTTCGAGCGGCTTGTCCTGCACCCAGGATTTGGAGCACTCCACCGCTCGGCTGGGCGCCTCGGACACCCAGGCGGCCTTCTCGGAAAAGCGGTCGGCCACATGGCTGGCGCCGCTGGCCAGCTTGTCCACCGCTTCATGCGCGACCGTCGAGGCGTGCTCCACGCCCTGGCGCACGGGCTCGCTCACCTTGTCGATGGTGCTGTGCAGCGCCGAGCCTGTCGAATTGACGCCGCGCTGTACGGCATTGGCGTCGGAATTGGCATCGCTGCCGGATTTCACGGTCGGGTTTTCCATCTTGTCTCTTTCAAAAATCAGTAACTTTGCGAAAGATGAACGAAACGCCTGGCTGTCTGCCACGCTCAGGTGGTAGATTTTCAGGCACCGCGTCCACAGGCTGAAATCTACTCTACGGCCCGCCGGCAGGCCCATGTGTGCGGCGGCAGAGCCAGATGCTGTAGGACAGAAAGAACAAAGGCCTCAGGCACCTGGACTGGAGCCGGCGTGCATGGATGATCGGAAGCAGGATGCCGATTTTCACGTCGGCTGCCCTGGCGCCTGCCGGGCCGGGCCTTTCCCCTGTTGAACCAAGGAGAGTGAGCATGCAGATCTTTTCAAATGCCTATCTTGCAGGCCAGCGCATGGCCCGCAGCGCGCACGGCCTGCCCCGCAAGGGGCCGGGCGAAGAGGAAGAGGAGGATGAAGAGGGGCTGGAGCTGCCGGTCAATCCAGACCAGGGAACGCCGCTCGTTCCCGATGAGGAGGGCGAGGTGACGGCGCCGGCCTGAAAACGGCCTGGCGCCTTTCGCCTTGAGCCGGTTCAGTCCACCGCGCGCTTGAGGCGTATCTCTTCGAGCTTGACGCTGCCGAAATCGACCGTCTTGAGCGAAGGCATCTCGCGCTTGAAGCCGGCGGCGTGCTCGCAGAACTCCAGCGCGCGCTCATTGCCCAGCAGCACCCACAGCGTGACCTGGGTGCAGCCCTCGTCCTTCAGGCCGTCGCGGGCGCCGTCCCACAGCGCCAGGCCCACGCCCTTGCGCCAGTGCTCGGGCAGCACGTAGAGCGCCCAGATCTCGCCGACGGTGGCGCGGGTCTTGGGGTCGCGCGAGCGGTCAAAGCCGACGAAGCCGACCACCTCGCCGTCGCCGTCGGTGGCCACCAGCACCTGCGGCTCGCCGAATTCGATCGCCTCGCTCCAGTAGGCCTGGCGCTTTTGCAGGGTCATCTTCTCGATGTAGTCCGCAGGCATCAGATCCTTGTAGGCGGCATGCCAGGTGGCAACATGAACTTGGGCGATGGCTTTGGCATCGCGGGCAACGGCGGGGCGGACGGAGTAGCTGGACATGGCAGAAAAATCGCTTGTGAAAGTCAGGGGAAATCTCGGGAGGCCGGATTGTCGCGCAAATCGGCAAGGAGGCCGGCGCGGCTGGGGTAAATTCGGCAGGTCCATTTTCCTGGCGCGCCTTGCCGCGCTTTGTCATCCGCATGCCCGACTTCAGCCCCATCCGCCCGGCCAGCCCGGCGCCAACGCCCGTGTTCATGGCCCGCATCGAACCCGACGGCCCCGCCTTCGAGGCCCCGGCAGCGCTGCCGCTGCTGCTGGCGGCCGAGCGGGCCGGCCTGGCAATGGCCAGTTCGTGCCGCAACGGCACCTGCCGCGCCTGCATCTGCCGGCTGCTCAGCGGCCAGGTGACCTACAGCATCGACTGGCCCGGCCTGAGCCTGGATGAAAAGCGCGAAGGCTGCATCCTGCCCTGCGTGGCGCATCCGGCCTGCGATGTGGTGCTGGCGTGCCTGCCGTGAGCGCGCGACTGCGCCTGCGGCCACCCGTGCCGGGAGCGGCAGGCGGGCGGCGCGGCGCGCTTGCACCGGCGGCGCTGGCGGGAAGGCATGCCAGTGCTTTTTCCGAGGCCGTGCAACATGTCAAAGTTGTAACAACCCTTTCGGCGCATGCCCTGGCGTCAGGCATGATGGCCTGCCTATGAGCACGCATTTTTCCTGGGCAAGCCGGCTGGCCCTGCCCTTTGCCCTGGCCTGCATGAGCGCCGGCGCGGCCACGCCGTTCGAAGACACCCTGGCCCAGCGCACGCTGGCCTGCACCGCCTGCCACGGCCCGCAGGGACGCGCCGCGCCCGATGGCTACTACCCGCGCCTGGCCGGCAAGCCGGCCGGCTACCTGTACAACCAGCTGCTCAATTTCCGCGAGGGACGGCGCCACTACGGCCTGATGACGCAGCTGATCGAGCCGCTCAGCAATGCCTACCTGCTGGAAATCGCGCAGTATTTCTCAAGCCTCGACGTGCCCTACCCCGCGCCATTGCCCAGTCCCGCGCCGGCCGAGGTGCTGCGCCGGGGCCGCCAGCTGGTGATGCAGGGCGACGCCAGCCGCCAGCTGCCGGCCTGCGTGCAATGCCACGGCCAGGCCATGACCGGCGTGGCGCCCGGCATTCCCGGCCTACTGGGCCTGCCGCGCGACTACCTCAATTCGCAGCTGGGCGCCTGGAAGGCCGGCCAGCGCCGCGCCCACGCGCCCGACTGCATGAAGGCGGTGGTGGACCGGCTGAGCCTGCAGGAGATCAATGCCGCAGCCAGCTGGCTAGCCGCCCAGCCCCTGCCGGCCGACACCCATCCGGCCGCCGCGCGGCCCGCATGGCCGGCAGGCAGCCCGGCGCTGCCGTGCGGCAGCGCGCCGCTGCCGGTGGCGGATGCGGCCCCCAGCGCGGCCGAGCCGAAAGTGCAGAAATGACAACCTGGTCCAAAATCGCCCTGGGGCTGTGCCTGCTGGCGGCCGGCGCGGTTGCCGCCGTCTGGTCGCTCAACCTGCGCGACGAAGTCGATGTCAAGACGACCGCCGCCTACGCGCCCAGCGACAGCCTGCTGGCGCGCGGCGCCTACCTGGCGCGCGCGGGCAACTGCATGGGCTGCCACACGGCGCGCGGCGGCCAGCCGTATGCGGGCGGGCTGGGCATCGCCACGCCGTTCGGCACGGTGTTCACCTCCAACCTCACGCCCGACGCCAACACCGGCATCGGCAGCTGGTCGCCGGCGCATTTCTGGCGCGCCCTGCACAACGGCCGCTCCAAGAGCGGGCGCCTGCTCTACCCGGCCTTTCCCTACACCAGCTACACCCAGGTGACGCGGGAAGACTCGGACGCCATCTTCACCTACCTGCGCAGCCTGCCCGCCGTCAACCAGCCCAACCAGCCGCACGCGCTGCGCTTTCCGTTCAACCTGCAGCCGGCGCTGGCGCTGTGGCGGGCGCTGTACTTCAAGCCCGGCGTGTACCGGCCCGACGCCAGCCGCGATGCCGAATGGAACCGGGGCGCCTACCTGGTGGGCGGCCTGGGGCACTGCAGCGCCTGCCACTCGCCGCGCGATGCGCTGGGCGGCATCCGCCAGACCCTGGCGCTGGCCGGCGGCCTGATTCCGATGCAGAACTGGTATGCGCCCTCGCTGACCTCCCCGCGCGAAGCCGGCGTGGCCGACTGGGCGCCCGAGCGCATCGTGGCGCTGCTCAGGGACGGCGTGGCGCCCGGCGCCTCGGTCAGCGGCCCGATGGCCGAGGTGGTGCTGGGCAGCACGCAGCACCTGAGCCAGGCGGACCTGCAGGCCATGGCCCATTACCTCAAGACGCTGGCCGACCCCAGCCCCCGGCCGCCGCCCGCCTCGGGCGCGCCGCCGGCCGCCGCCGCCTTCAACAGCGAACGGGCTGCCAAGCTCTACGAGCAGCACTGCGCGCAGTGCCACGGCGAGCAGGGCCAGGGCGTGGCCAACGCCTATCCGGCGCTGGCCGGCAACCGGGCCGTGACGATGGCTTCGAGCGAAAACCTGGTGCAGATGGTGCTGGGCGGCGGCTTTGCGCCGGCCACGGCCGGCAACCCCCGGCCCTTTGGCATGCCGCCCTTCGTGCTGGTGCTCAGCGACCGCGACGTGGCCGACGTCATCAGCCACATCCGCACCGCCTGGGGCAACCAGGCCAGCGCCCTCACGCCGCAGGAAGTCGGCCGGATACGGGCCAACCAGGGCCGCTAAAGGATTGCGCCGCCATAGCGCAGGCGCGCCGGCCCGCAACCCGGTCTTTCAGCATCAAAAAGGCTTCTTGCGCAGGCGCTGCCTGCGCGGGCAGCTATTGATTCAATAGCAAAACCTGCACTTTTCGCCTGTCGCGATGAGGCATCCGCCGGGCTGCGTGCGCAAGCACGGAAACCGCCGCGCCGCAATCGGCCGGCCGGCTCAGGGCGGCGGCGCGGCAGCCGTCATGCGGTCGCGCCGGGCCAGCGCCGGAAAGGCCCGAAACCACAGCGCGGCCACCAGCAGCGTGCCCACGCCGCCGGCCACCACCGAGCCGACCGGCCCGAGCCAGGCCGCCGTCGCGCCCGACTCGAACTCGCCCAGCTGGTTGGAGGCGCCGATGAACACCGAGTTGACCGCGCTCACGCGCCCGCGCATCTCGTTGGGCGTCTCGATCTGCATCAGCGTCTGGCGCACCACCACGCTGACCATGTCGGCGCCGCCCGAGACCGCCAGCGCCGCCAGCGACAGCGCAAAGCTGGTGGACATGCCGAACACCAGCATGCACACGCCGTACAGCGCCACGGACAGCAGCATGGTGCGGCCCACGCGGCGGCTGAGCGGCCAGCGCGTGAGCACCACCGACGTCAGCAAGGCGCCGGCCGCCGGCGCGCCGCGCAGCAGCCCCAGCCCCCACGGCCCGACATGCAGGATGTCCCGGGCGAACATCGGCAGCAGCGCCGTCGCCCCGCCCAGCAGCACCGCGAACAGATCGAGCGACACGGCGCCCAGCAGCGCCTTGCGCCGCCAGACGAACTCCGCGCCGGCCAGCAGCGTGCGCAGCGACACCGGCTCGCGCGGCGGCGGCACATGGTCGTAGCGCAGCACCCAGAGCAGCGCGCAGCCGGCAGCGAACAGGAAAGCGCAGGTGGCGTACACCGCCGTGGCGCCGGCAACGAAGATCACCCCGCCCAGCGCCGGCCCGCTGATGACCGCCGCCTGCATGCCGGCCGAGCTGAAGGCCATGGCGCGCGGCAGCATCGCCGGCGGCACCAGCATCGGCGTGAGCGCCTGCTGCGCCGGCATCTGGAACGCCCGCGCCACGCCCAGCAGGATCGACACGCCCAGCAGCAGCTCGCGCGAAGCCCAGCCCCCGCCAGCGCCCCAGCCCTGCGTGGCCGCCATCAGGATCAGCGCCACGCCGGCCTGCGCCATCAGGCAGGCCGCCACGATGCGGCCCCGGTGCAGCCGGTCCACCACATGGCCGGCCACCAGCGTCAGGAGCAGCGCCGGCACGAACTGGTAGAGCCCGACCAGCCCCAAGTCCCAGGCACTGCCCGTCAGGTCGTACATCTGCCAGCCCACGGCCACCATCAGCATCTGGTTGCCGGTGGTGCCACAAAGACGGGCAAACCACATGCGCATGAAGGCGCGCTGGCGCGTGAGTTCGGTGAAGCTGTGGGTCGTCATGGGCGGCGAGCTTATCAGCCGGCATGCGCCCGGCACGCCGCCAGGGTTTGCCAGGCGGCACAAGATCGCTCTTTTTTTGATAGCACAAAGCCCAGGCTGAGCTTGCGCAAGCGGCCTTTTTCGCTTGAAAATGCAGGCAAAACCCCGCGCACCGGCACCGGACCGCGCTGCGCGGCAACCTTCAGGGAGAAACCGACATGCACCGTTTCGTGATCGTCGGCGGCGGCGCCGGAGGCCTGGTGCTGGCCACGCAGCTGGGCCGCAGGCTCGGCCGCAAAAAGCGCGCCCACATCACGCTGGTCGATGCGGCGCGCACGCACATCTGGAAGCCGCTGCTGCATCAGCTGGCCGCCGGCAGCTACGACACGCATGCCGAGGAAATCGAATACCTGGCGCAGGCCCACGCGCATCATTTCCATTTCCGCCTGGGCAGCCTGTGCGGCCTGGACCGCTCGGCCAAAACCATCGCGCTGGCGGCCAGCCACGACGCGAGCGGGCGCGAGATCACGCCGGCCCAGACGCTGGGCTACGACACGCTGGTGATTGCCGTGGGCAGCCAGACCAACGACTTCGGCACGCCGGGCGCGGCCCGGCACGCCATCAAGCTGGACACGGCGCAGGCCGCGCGCCAGCTCAACGAACGGCTGATTAACGCCTGCATCCGCGCGCAGTCCGTGCCGCCCGAAGCCGGCCAGCCGCGCCTGAGCGTGGCCATCGTCGGCGGCGGCGCCACCGGCGTGGAGCTGGCCGCCGAACTGCACGCCGCCGCCAGCGTGCTGGCCAGCTACGGCTTTGAGCACATCGACCCGGCAAAGGATCTGAAAATGGTGCTGGTCGAGGCCGCGCCGCGCCTGCTGGCCCAGCTGCCCGAGCGCCTGAGCGCCTCGGCGCTGCGCGAGCTGCGCCGGCTGGCCATCGAGGTGCACACCGGCGAGCCGGTGGTCGAGGTGAGCGAAGGCAGCGTGAAGATGGCCAGCGGCAAGGTGATTGCCTCGACCATCACGGTCTGGGCCGCCGGCGTCAAGGCGGACGATTTCCTGGCCCGGCTGGGCCAGCCCGAGCCGCTGGAAACCAGCAAGATCAACCAGCTGCTGGTCAGGCCCGACCTTCGGACCACGCGCGACGCCAGCATCTACGCCTTTGGTGACTGTGCGGCCTGCCCGCAGCCCGGCGGCGCCTGGGTGCCGCCGCGCGCGCAGGCCGCCTTGCAGCAGGCAATGCACCTGGCGCGCACCCTGCCCGGGCTGCTGCAGGGCCGCACGCCCGAGCCGTTCAGGTACCGCGACCGGGGCTCGCTGGTCTCGCTGTCGGGCTACTCCTCGGTCGGCAGCCTGATGGGCAGCCTGAGCAAGGGCAGCTTTTTCGTCGAGGGACAGCTTGCCAAGCTCATGTACTGGAGCCTGCACAAGCAGCACCAGCTGACGCTGGTCGGCATCGTCAAAACCGCGCTCATCACCTTGTCCGAAATGATTGACCGCGCCCACCGGCCACGGATAAAGTTGCACTGATAATCACAACCCCATTCACTGGAGAAACTTCAATGGCAAAAGGTCAGCAAAACAACGACAAGATGGTGAAAAAACCGAAAAAGGACACCTCCCCGCCCAAGACCATCTCGCCCGACGCCGTGCGCCCGACCGTCGTCACGCAGGTGCCGCTCAAGGGCAAGATGAAAAACAAGTAAACCGGCCAGAAAGCCAAGCCCACGCATGACGATGATTTCCCGACCGCCACCCGCCGCGCCTGGCGCCGACGCACCCGCCACGGCGCCCGGGCAGCCGGGCAACCCGCTGCACGGCGTCAAGCTCGAAGCCATCGTCACTGCGCTGGCTGCCCATTACGGCTGGGAAAACCTGGGCCAGCGCATCAACATCCGCTGCTTCACCAGCGAGCCCAGCGTGGCGTCGAGCCTGAAGTTCCTGCGCAAGACCCCTTGGGCGCGCGAGAAGGTCGAGAGCCTTTACCTCTTCATGCTGCGCGAGATCCGGCGCGCCAGCCCGACCGCGCACAATTTTCCGCCGCCCAGGCCTTGACGCCCGCCCCCGACGGCGCGCATTCCGCCGCACCGGCCGCAACGGCCCCTTTCCTCAATATCCTTCATGCCGACGCGCACCTGCTGGTGCTCGACAAGCCCTCGGGCCTGCTGTCCGTGCCCGGCCGTGGCGAGGACAAGCAGGACTGCCTGAGCCGGCGCGCGCAGGCGCGCTTTGCCGACGCACTGGTCGTGCACCGGCTGGACATGGCCACCTCGGGCCTGATGCTGATGGGCCGGGGCGCGGCCATGCAGCGCGCGCTCAGCCAGATGTTCGAGCGCCGCGAGGTCGGCAAGCGCTACCTGGCCGTCGTCGATGGACGCCTGGCGCCGCCGGACGATGCTTCGGGCTGGGGCCTGATCGACCTGCCGATTGCCGTGGACTGGCCGCGCCGGCCGCTGCGCATCATCGACGCCGCGCAGGGCAAGCCCAGCCAGACCCGCTGGCGCAGCCTGGGGTTTGATGCGGCCCGCCAGGGCACGCGCGTCGAGCTCGAACCGGTCACCGGCCGCTCGCACCAGCTGCGCGTGCACCTGCAGGCGCTGGGCCATCCGATCCTGGGCGACGCGCTGTACGCGCACGAGGCGGCGCAGCGCAAGGCCGCGCGGCTGCTGCTGCATGCCTGCACGCTGGCCCTGGCGCACCCGGCCACCGGCGCGCGCCTGCGCTTCGAGAGCCCGCCCGATTTCTAGCCACGCCGCCTTGGAAGGCGGTTTTTTCAAGCCGCGCTCCATAGCCGCGCTGCGGACCCCGGCAATGCGTTGCCACTACCATGGGCCAATGGCCGACAACCTTTTCATTCTGACGGGCGCATCGCGCGGCATGGGCCTGTCCATGGCGCGCCAGCTGCTGACACGAGGCAACACGGTGCTGTGCATCTCGCGCACCGAGCAGGCGTCGCTGGCGCAGGATGCCGGGCATTCGGGCGCCACGCTGCTGCAGTGGCGTCACGACCTGGCCGACAGCGCCGCGCTGGCCGAGCGGCTGGAGCGCTGGCTGGCCACGCAGTGCCAGACGCCCTGGCGCCAGGCCACGCTCATCAACAATGCGGCGCTCATCGCCCGCATCCAGCCACTGAGCGCGGCCGATGCCGCCGGCCTGGCGCAGGCGCTGCGTGTCGGGCTGGAGGCGCCCATGGTGCTGGCTTCGGCCTTTCTGCGCGCCACCGAAGGCTGGACGGCGCAGCGCAAGGTGCTCAACATTTCCTCCGGGCTGGGGCGCCGGCCCATGGCCTCGCAGACCGCCTATTGCGCGGTCAAGGCCGGCATGGACCATTTCACCCGCTGCCTGGCGCTCGAAGAAGCCCTCAAGCCCGGCGGCGCCAGGGTCTGCTCGCTGGCGCCCGGCGTCATCGACACCGACATGCAGCTGCAGCTGCGCAGCGCGGACGCGGCGGATTTCCCGGACCGGGCCAGCTTTGAGCGCCTCAAGACCCAGGGCCAGCTCAGCACGCCCGACGAGGCGGCGCGCCGCGTGCTGGCCTACCTGCGCCGGCCCGACTTCGGCGCGCAGCCGGTAGCCGACGTGCGCGATGAGCCCGCAAGGCCGGCCGTTCAATAAAGATCGGGCACCACGATGTCCGGCGGCACCGGCTGGCGCACATAGTCCTCGTGCCGCACCCTGGCGGGCAGCACCACGGGCGGATGCTCGGTTTCCTGGTAGGGCATCTGCGCCAGCAGGTGGTGGATGCAGTTCAGCCGCGCCTTTTTCTTGTCGTCGGCCTGCACCACCCACCACGGCGCCTCGGCGATGTGGGTGCGCGCCAGCATGACTTCCTTGGCGCGCGTGTATTCCTCCCAGCGCCGGCGCGACTCCAGGTCCATCGGGCTGAGCTTCCACTGCTTGAGCGGGTCGTGGATGCGGCCCAGGAAGCGCAGGTTCTGCTCCTCGTCGGAGATGGAAAACCAGTACTTGATGATCTGGATGCCCGAGCCGGCCAGCATCTTTTCAAACTCCGGCACGGCGCGAAAGAACTCCTCGTATTCGGCGTCGCTGCAAAAGCCCATCACCCGCTCGACGCCGGCGCGGTTGTACCAGCTACGGTCGAACAGCACCATCTCGCCGGCCGCCGGCAGGTGCGCGACGTAGCGCTGGAAATACCACTGGGTTCGTTCGCGGTCGTTGGGCGCGGGCAGCGCGGCCACGCGGCACACGCGCGGGTTCAGGCGCTGGGTGATGCGCTTGATGACGCCGCCCTTGCCGGCCGCGTCGCGCCCCTCAAAGAGAATGACCACCTTGTGCCCGCTGGCGATCACCCAGTCCTGCAGCTTGACCAGCTCGCCCTGCAGGCGAAACAGCTCGCGGAAATACTGGCGCCGCCGCTCCTTGTCCTGCACGCTGGAAACGAGGGACTCCTCGCCGGTGAGCCGGGCCACGGTCTGGTCCTCCAGCGCCATCTCCAGCTCTTCGTCGTAGCTGTCGATCAGGTCGTGGCGGATGCGCCGCATCGTCTCTTCGTCAATTGAATTCATGGCAGGCGCCGCAGCAGGCTCGAAGTGGATCGGAACCCAGAGCGTAGCGGCGCAACATTTCAGTTTGATGAAAATGCCCGCCAGCCTGCAAAGCCTGCCGGCCAGGCGGCGCCGCAAAAGCGTGGCGCCTGCGGCGCTGCTATTGTTTAAATAGCATCCGGCGCAGGCGCCTCCTGCGCATAAGGCTGTTTTTGCTTAAAAAATGGCCGCCATTCCAGGGCCTAGTCCGCTTTCAGGATCTGGTAGATCTCGTCCTTGAATTCGAGCCGTTTTTTCTTCATGACCTCCAGCGCGTCGTCGGCAATCGCCGTCTTGCCCTGCTCGTACTGGGTGATGGTGTGGTTGTGTTCGTCGTAGTGTTCGACAAGGGTCGCGAAATGCGCGTCCGAGGCCTTCAGGCGCCTCATTTTTTCAAGGTACTGGGGAAACTCGTGGGCCAGATCGTGATTCATCAATTCCATGTCAACTCCTTTTTCCGGGAACAAAAAAACGCCGCGCACCTACTCGCGCACCACCAGCACCGACAGATGGGCATGCGACAGCACCTGGGCGGTGACGCTGCCGAGCACCAGTTTTTCCAGGCCCCGGCGGCCGTGCGAGCCCATCACCACCAGGTCGGCGCCAAGCGACTCGGCGGTGTCGAGAATGGCCTGGTAGACCGCCGTGCCCTCGACGACCGAGCCGCTGGCGGCCACGCCATGAGCTTCAAACAGCTGCCGGGCCGCCTCCAGCGCCTGCTGGCCCTCGGCCGTGGCCGCGCTGAGGTATTCGTTCTGGCCATAGGAAAAGTCGGTGCCCACGCCGGTAAAGGCATACGGGTCGATCACGTAGATCAGCGTCACCGCGCTCTTGAAGGCCTGGGCGATGCCCAGCGCCTTGCCGATGGCCTGGCTGGCGGTGGGCGAGCCGTCAACGGGAACCAGAATGTGCTCGAACATGGCGCCATCTCCTTCAAAGCCGTGAAAATTTTCCCCTGCCCGGCCTGCGATGCCGCCGGGGGTTGTCCAGGGGACCATCCCATCGTTCAATGGGTCAATGCCCGGCGTTGCAGCCGCTCAGGGCTCGATCTGCACACCCTTCCAGAAGGCCACGCGTCCCTTGATCTCGTCGGCCTCGGGCCGGGGGTCGGGGTAGTACCAGGCGGCATCGGTGTTCATCTCGCCATTGACCAGCAGCGAGTAGTAGCTCGCCTGGCCTTTCCAGGAACACATGGTGTGGTGGTTGCTGAACGTCACATAGTTGCGGTTGAGCGCGCTTTCGGGGAAATAGTGGTTGCCTTCGAGCACCACGGTGTCGTCGCTTTGCGCAATGACCGCGCCTTTCCAGACTGCTTTCATGTTTTTTTCCTTCCTGTTGTGCCGGGCAATCTTCGCACGATGCGGACAACCCCGATGCACGGCCGGCATTACCGGGCTGCGCCTGGATTAATCGCGGCCATGGCCTTTTCCGTGGCCATTGCCGTGGCCGTTTCCATGGCCATTGCCGTGGCCGTGGCCTTTTCCGTGAAACTCCTCCGGAGCCGGACCACGGCGCGGGCCGGCGCCGTTGTCAAAGCCCTGCGCTGGCGCCAGGTTGCGGCGCCGCTCGTAGGCGTCGTCGCCGCGCACATTGGCAAAGTAAACCGGACGGTTGCAGGCGTTGTAGCTGGCGCAGTGCTTGGACCATTTCTTGGCATGCCCGGGCGGCACATGCAGGTACAGCGGCTGCTGGCGCACGTACACCGCCGGGCGCTGGATGATCACCGGCTGGCTATAGATCAGCGGCGGCGGCGGCGCGTTGCCGATGTCGATGCGGCCATACACGCCCGGCGCCAGCGCCCCCTGCACCGTCGCGCTGGCATAGGCGTTCTGGGCCTGCGCGGCCCCGCTCCAGAAGACGGGCAGCGCGAGCAAAGCGGCCATGAGCAGGGACTGGACGGTGGTTGGCGTGGTTTTTTGTGGGCAGGAGGTCATGAAAATGATGAACCGGAAACAGGGAAAAGATGAAAAAACAGCAACGTTGCGGAACTGGCGTGGCTGGCTGGCAAAGAGCCAGAAGCGCCGCGCAATCCAGCCATTGCCGCGTTGCAACAAGGTCAACCTTGGCAATGCCTATTTGTAACAGACCTCTGCCGTTCGCTACGTAGGATAAGGTGACAATTGCAATGAAACATTTTCCATCGCCCGGCAGCACCGGCGCGCAAACGCCCATGCCGCCCTTGATGCCGGGCGATCTGCGGGAAAATCCCCTCACCACCTTTGCCTGGACCTCTCAATGACCTCTTCCCTGCCCGATATCGAACTGTCCGAAGAACTGATCCGCAGGTTCGACAAGCTCGGGCCGCGCTACACGTCCTACCCGACCGCCGACCGCTTCAATGCCGGTTTCACCGAACAGTCCTACCTGGACCACCTGGCCCAGCGCGACGGCAAGCCCGGCAACCCGCCGCTGTCGATCTACGTGCACCTGCCGTTTTGCGAGTCGCTGTGCTACTTTTGCGCCTGCAACAAGATCATCACCAAGGAGCACGGCCGGGTCGCCGAATACCTGCGCTACCTGGACAAGGAAATGGCGCTGGTGGCCGCGCGGATCGGCCCGGACCGCCAGGCCGTGCAGCTGCACCTGGGCGGCGGCACGCCGACCTTTTTCAACGCCGAGGAGCTCGGCCAGCTGATGGGCATGCTGCGCCGGCATTTCGACTTCGCGCCAGACGCCGAACTGGGCGTGGAGATCGACCCGCGCACCGTGGGCAACGGCACGCTGGCCATGCTGGCCGGCCTGGGCTTTAACCGCAACAGCTTTGGCGTGCAGGACTTCGACGCGCAAGTGCAGCAGGCGGTCAACCGCATCCAGCCGCTGGAGATGGTCGAAAAGGCGGTGCTGGAGAGCCGCCAGGCCGGCTTCGAGTCGGTCAACGCCGACCTGATCTACGGCCTGCCCCGGCAGACGCTGGAGAGCTTTGGCCGCACGCTGGACAGCCTGATAAGCCTCTCGCCCGACCGCATCGCGCTCTACAACTACGCGCACCTGCCCCGGCGCTTCAAGGCCCAGCGCCTGATCAATGAGGCCGAGCTGCCGTCGGCCGAGGAGCGGCTGCAGATCTTCATGATGTCGATGCGCCGGCTGCTCGACGCGGGCTATGTCTACATCGGGCTGGACCACTTTTCCAAGCCCGGCGACGAGCTGAACCAGGCGCGGCTGAACAAGACGCTGCACCGCAACTTCCAGGGCTACACCACGCGCGCCGAGTGCGATCTGATCGGCTTTGGCGTTTCGGCCATCAGCAAGGTCGGCGACTCCTACAGCCAGGCGGTGCGCACCGTCAACGCCTACTACGAGCACCTCGACCAGGGCCGGCTGCCGATCGAAAAGGGCTTTTCGCTCAGCGCGGACGACCTGCTCAGGCGCGAGATCATCATGACGCTGATGTGCAGCGCGCCGGTCGAGTTCGCGGCGGTCAACCGCGCCCACGGCATCGACTTCACCGCGTATTTCGCGCCCGAGCTGGCGCTGCTGCAGCCCTACGAGGAAGCCGGCCTCATCACGCTGGACGACCAGGCGATCCGCGTCACGCCCAAGGGCCGGATGTTCGTGCGCGCCAGCGGCATGGTGTTTGACAAGTACCTGATGCAGCCGACGACCTCGACCTATTCCAAGCTGATCTGAGGGCGGCGAAAAGCCGGGCAAAAGGCTGTTCCAATAGAGGGTTTCACGCAGGGCTGCGGGCGCTTTTTCTTGGCCGCCCGGCCCTGCCCATCTTGAGAACGCGAGCCCCACCCATGGCCATCAAAGCCACCATCTACAAAGCCCAGCTGCAAATCGCCGACATGGACCGCGGCGTCTATGCCGACCACAACGTCACCATCGCCCGCCACCCGTCCGAGACCGACGAGCGCATGATGATCCGCCTGCTGGCCTTCGCGCTGAACGTGCCCGGCGACGACAAGCGCGGCAACCTCGAATTCGCCAAGGATCTGTGGGACGTGGACGAGCCGGCGCTCTGGCACAAGGACTACACCGACGCCGTGCTGCACTGGATCGACGTCGGCCAGCCCGACGACAAGCGGCTGATGCGCGCGGCCGGCCGGGCCGAGCGGGTGAGCGTCTACAGCTTTGCCAGCAGCACGCCGGTGTGGTGGAAGGGCATCGAGACCAAGCTCACGCGCGCGGCCAACATCGTCGTCTGGCAGGTCGAGGCGGCGCAAAGCCAGGCGCTGGCCCGGCTGGCCGAGCGCGGCATGCAGCTGCAGGTGACCATCCAGGACGGCACGGTGTGGATGAGCACCGGCAGCGAATCGGTCGAGATCACGCCGCGCCGGCTGACCGCCGGCGGCTAAAGGCTTTTCCACCAACCCGCGCAGGCGCGAAATTGCAGGCATCAGGCATCAGGCATCAGGCATCAGGCGTCAGGCGTCAGGCGTCAGGCGTCAGGTTCGGCCTGGGCCGGCCCGCTGCCATGGCGCTGGTAAGGCGGCAGCCGCGCGGCGCAGTTGAAGCAGAAATTGGCATAGGGCGCATGGCCTTCGCGCAGGCATTCGTGGCAGGTGCGCGTGGTGGTGGGTTCCTGCGCGCCCATGCGCCGCTGCGCCGCCATTTCCGAGGTCACGATGCCGGTGGGCACCGCCAGCGTGCCCCAGCCGAGCAGCATCATGAACGAAGAGATCAGCCGGCCCAGGTCGGTCTTGGGCGTGATGTCGCCAAAGCCCACGGTGGTGACGGTGCTGATGGCCCAGTACACCGAGGTCGGAATGCTGGTGAAGCCGTGCTCCCGGCCCTCGACCACGTACATCACCGTGCCCATCACCAGCACCAGCATCAAGACAGCCGACAGGAACACCATGATCTTGCGCCGGCTGGCCGCCAGCGCGCTGCCCAGCGACTGGTATTCGGCGACGTACTCGGTGAGCTTGAAGACGCGGAACACCCGCAGCAGCCGCAGCACGCGCACGTCGATCAGCGTGTGCAGCTCGGGCACGAACAGCGCCAGGTAGGTCGGCAGCACCGCCAGCAGGTCGATGATGCCGAAAAAGCTGGTGGCGTAGCGCAGCGGATTGCGCACGCACAGCAGCCGCGCCACGTACTCGAAGGTGAACAGCAGTGTGAAGCCCCACTCGACGATGGCGAAGGTTCGCCCGTGCAGGTGGTTAACCGCTTCGACGCTGTCGGCCATCACCACCGCGATGCTGAGCAGGATGACGCCGATCAGAATCTGGTCGAACAGCCGGCCGGCGCGGGTGTCGGCCTCGAAGATCACCGTGTACCAGCGCAGGCGCCAGCCTTCGAGCGGTTTTTCGAAAGGCTGGGGTGACGGCGGCGAAGGCTTGGAGCGAGGAAGGGCCATGCGTTGCGGCAACGCCCGGGAGCGTCGCATTTTCAGTGCTGAAAGCCTTCAGGATAACCCAGCCCGTCCGGCGCTCCAGGGTACTCCATCGGCTCAAATGCTATGCTTTCAATAGCTGCCTGTGCAGGCGAGCATTGCGCTCAGGCCACTTTTCATCACTTTTTTTCAGGCCTCACGCCTTGCCGGCCTCGGCTTCCTGCAGCGCGCGCCACATCACCTTGCCCGAGCCGCTCTTGGGCAGCGCCTCGGCGAACTGCACCACGCGCGGGTACTTGTAGGCGGCCATGTGCGCCTTGCACCAGTCGATCACCTCGGCCTCGCTGACCTGGCCCCTGAAAGCAGGCCGCAGCACCACCACCGCCTTGACCGACTCGCCCCGGTAGGCGTCGCGGGTGGCGATGACGCAGGCCTCCTGGATGGCCGGGTGCTTGTACATCAGGCTTTCGACCTCGGCCGGCCAGACCTTGAAGCCCGAGGCGTTGATCATGCGTTTCAGGCGGTCGGTGAGGAAAAAGTAGCCGTCCTCGTCCACATGGCCCAGGTCGCCGGAGCGGAAAAAGCGCTTGCCGTTCAGCACGATGAAGGCGTTGGCGCTGGCCTGCGGCTGCTTCCAGTAGCCCGAGAAGTTCTGCGGCCCGCTCATGACGATTTCGCCCTGCTCGCCCTGCGGCATCTCGGCAAGCGTCACCGGGTCGATGACGCGCGCCTCGGTGCTCATGAAGGGAATGCCCAGGCACTGCTGCTTGGTGGCGTCGGGCGGGTTGCTGTGGGAAGGCGCGGCGGTCTCGGTCAGGCCGTAGCCTTCGGCAAAGCGCAGGCCGTAGTGCTCCCACAGCCGCTGGGCCACGGCCTGCGGCATGGCCGCGCCGCCGCCGCCGATGTAGACCAGGCTGCTCAGGTCGAAGTTGCCAAAGTTCGGGCTGGCCATCAGGTCGATCACCATGGTCGGGATACAGGTCCAGTGCGTCACGCGCCAGGTGGAGATCAAGTGTCCGGCCAGCTCGCGGTCCCAGCGCGGCATGACCACCAGCGTGGCGCCGCCATACACCGCCGCGTGCAGCACCGAGACCATGCCGGTGATGTGGAACATCGGAATGACCGAGAGCACGACATTTTCGGACGTGCTGTTGCCCCAGAGATAGCTGGCGACGGCGTTGTGCATCAGGCTGGCATGGCTGTGCATGCAGCCCTTGGGCAGGCCGGTGGTGCCGCTGGTGTAGGGCAGCACCGCCAGGTCCTGCGGCGCCGCGGTGGTCTCGGGCAGGTGGCTGATGTCGCTCGGGGCCACCGCGTCCAGCCAGCCCAGCACCGAGCCGCCCTCCAGCGCCGGCGGCGCATGGCGCGCGCCCAGCCAGTCGCGCCAGGCCTCGGGCATGGCGGCGGCCTGGTCCTGGCCCTGCGCGGGTGCGCAGGCCGCATCGAAGGCATCGCTGTAGTGCGTCACGATCAGGTGCGCCAGGCGCTGATCCGCCGGCAGCTCGGCGCTGGCGCGGGCCAGCTCGGGCGCCAGGTCGGCCGCGGTGATGGCCACCTTCACGTCCGGGTCGTTGATGTAGTGCCTGAGCTCCTCGGCGCGGTTCATCGGGTTGACCGGCACCACCACCGCGTCGGCGCGCAGGATGGCGAAGTGCGCGATCACCCACTGCGGGCAGTTCTGCAGGTTCAGCAGCACCCGGTCGCCCTTGCGCACGCCCAGGCGCCAGAGCGTGGCGGCCAGGCGCTCGGCCTGCGCCAGCACGGCGCCGTAGGTCAGCGCGCGGTCGAAGAACACCAGCGCCGGCTTGTCGGGATAGCGCAGCGCGCTGACGGCCAGGTTGTGCCACAGCGAGGTCTGCGGCGGCGTGATGCGGTGCGGCAGGCGCGCGGGCCAGAAGCGGTAATGCAGGCCGTGGGGCGGCGCGGCGGCTGCGGTGGTTGCGCTCGCGCTTGCGGCTGGATCGGCGTTCGGGGAAGAAGTCAAGGCAGGCCTCCATGCGAATAAAGTGCGCACAGACTAACCCGCCAGCGGGCGCCGCGCATTCGGGTCGCTGCGGATCGGGCGGCGTTTTTGTCGCCTGCGTGACGACGCGCCAGGCGGGCGGCGGGCGCTCTCCCATGCTCGCTTTTTAATAGCGCTCAGTGCAGGCCGGTATTGCGCCATAGCCACTTTTTGCATTAAAAAATCCTGGGCGCCGGATGCGGCATTCGCCCGCATGCTAAGGTTGCCCAATGCCCAAGACCATCCGCTACACCCTGCTGTCGCTGCGCGACCTGGCCGTCTCGGCCGGCCCGTTCGCCGTGCTGGCCGTGATGCTGCTGGCGCTGGCCTACGGCTGGCTGGCGCCGAACCCGCCCAAGCGCGTCACGCTGGCCACCGGGCCGGCGCAAAGCGCCTACGAGGCATTCGGCAAGCGCTATGCCGCGCTGCTGGCGCGCGAAGGCATCGAGGTGGTGCTGCTGCCCTCGCAGGGCTCGGCCGACAACCTGCAGCTGCTGCGCAGCGGCCGGGCAGACCTGGGTTTTGTCCAGGGCGGCACCAGCGACATCCTGCCCGAGGACGAGGAAAGCCTGGCGTCGCTGGGCAGCCTGTTCGTCGAGCCGGTCTGGCTTTTTTACCGCCAGGCCGCGCTGGCGGCGCCTTTTGCCTCGTCAGCGCCTTCTGTTGCTGCCAATGCTTCCGGCGCTTCCGCCACCTCCAGCGCTTCGCGCCCTTCCGCGCCCGCGCCCGTCGTCGCCGCCGCCGCCGCTCCGCTGGATTCACTCACCCGGCTGCAGGGCCTGCGCGTGAACATCGGCACCGCCGGCAGCGGCGTTCC
>Ga0308165_1002803_pt1 | contig 19919 bp, 21 predicted proteins | sample PhyWR2_FD_201032 | JGI IMG/M metagenome (GOLD analysis project Ga0308165, IMG submission 201032) | Phyllosphere microbial communities from UC Gill Tract Community Farm, Albany, California, United States - DLSLW.R2 | ecosystem: Host-associated > Plants > Phyllosphere > Unclassified | place: USA...
CGTATTAGTTACATCATTCAAATACAGAGACCCAACCTCTCGCCGTGCACATCGGCAGCTCCTCTGCTCACCCCGACCCACTGAAAAGCCCCGCCGCCCCGGGCCTCTGGCCCGGAACTGTGTGGCTATCTAATGAGTGTTGTAACTAATTGGTGTTGTGTTGCTGTGAGCTTTGTGTACACGCTCGTAAGCAGCCCTGACGGCCTGCTAACGCGGAGATACGCCACAACTGCGGCAAAGCCTTGTTGTGACCACTCCGTCCGCGTAAAGAAGCTGTTGTGTCGCTTTTAGTGGGTATGGCTTTGCAGCGTGGGGGGTGGATTGGTGAAACCTGTCAGAACGGAACCGGCGATGCCGGGCGACGGCGCCAGTTACCGACAGGGGTATATTTAACATCGGCTGGCGCCTTTATGCTGCTTTGCGCCGATTTCAATCGTTCGCCAAAATATCTAGCAACAACAAACCCCTGACTCGCTCCAAAACCACACGATGAATGACTTGATAAATCACGTTTGATAAATACATATATTTCCATTATTCTAGAAATATAGAATGATTATAACAGAGGTTCATGATGGAAATCGCAGCTGCTGCATCTGCACTAAAAGAACTTGGTCATCAGACTCGACTGGCAATCTATAAAGAACTCGTTAAATCCGGTCCAGCTGGAATATCAGTAGGTGAACTTCAAAATAGGATTGAGATCCCTGCATCTACGCTCAGTCATCACCTCTCAGCGCTGATGTCCGTCGACCTGATTAAACAAGAAAGGCAGGGCAGAATCCTTTTCTGCCATGCTCGCTATGAAACATTAGAGGAAATTATGGCTTTCTTGATTGAAGAGTGCTGTGCAGGGACCTCTTTCTCTCGTTGTGATGAACATTTAGCTCTGGGGAAATAGCAAATGAGTGAATTGAAAAATATTAAATCTGATATATTTGATGCTTCTATAACCGAGGAGCGTCTCGGTCTCCCTGCCATTTCCCATCCTCCCCGGATCCTTATGCTGTACGGCTCTGTACGTGAACGTTCATATAGCCGACAGGCAACTGAGGAAGCAGCAAGATTGCTGACTGCTATGGGCGCAGAGGTGCGGATCTTCAATCCTTCTGGCTTACCACTTCCAGATGATGCGCCTGATTCACATCCAAAAGTTATGGAGTTGCGCGAGCTGGTTCGCTGGTCAGAAGGGATGGTGTGGTGCTCCCCTGAACGTCATGGTGCAATGACAGGTATTATGAAGACCCAGATTGACTGGATACCATTATCGGAAGGTGCCGTTCGACCATCTCAGGGAAAGACACTAGCCGTTATGCAAGTCTGTGGGGGCTCTCAGTCTTTTAATGCCGTAAACCAGATGCGCATTCTTGGCCGCTGGATGCGAATGATCACCATCCCAAATCAGTCCTCCGTGGCAAAGGCCTGGCAGGAATTTGATGAAGATGGACGGATGAAACCGTCGTCTTATTACGACCGCATCGTGGATGTGATGGAAGAGCTGGTAAAATTTACGCTGCTGACAAGGGGTAACTCAGATTATCTCGTTGATCGCTATAGTGAACGAAAAGAGTCAGCAGAGGCACTTTCCCAGAGGGTAAATCAGAGCAAAATTTGAGGGCTGGTATGAGCAATGTAACAGCATTCAACAACTGCATGAGTGTGTTCTGGTTGCATCACGAAGCAGAACTCTCTCGCTTTCTGACATCGAAGACAGGGGACAGAGAAAAAGCAGCTGACCTTCTGCAAGAGCTTTTCCTGCGTGCCCGTACTCATTCAGATAGTTTCTGCGAGATGGAGAATCCTCGAGCCTGGTTATATCGGGCTGCGAGGAATTTGCTGATTGATGAGTACCGCAGCACCAGAGAATTCGTTGAGCTGGAAGAAGACTCCTCACTGATTGATGTATCCCGTGATGTGATCTCAACGCTGGATATTTACCTGCCTGAAACATTACAGGCATTACCCGAAGATGAGCGCTGGCTGATTGAAGAGTCCGATCTAAACCGGCGTCCCCAGCAATCCCTGGCCGATGAACTGGGAATCACGCTTACAGCGTTTAAATCCCGTCTACTTCGGGCCAGAAAACACTTGAAGGAAACGATGACAGAACTTTGTCAGATTGAGGCGGACGACACGTCTCCGGTCTGCTGCCATAAAAAAATGAATTAATCGCGCATCTTTTTCCCGCCACCTTCGTTTACCTCAGTGTAAAGCCAAATGACTACACACTGAGGTAAACAGTCCATGTCAAAAATTGAGATATTTGAAGCAGCAGGTTGTTGCGCAACCAGTAGCGTTGTGGTCAGTGACGAAGCCGTAAAATGGAACGCCAGCGCTGAATGGGCAAAAAAGAGTGGCGTTGATATTCAGCGCTATAGCCTTGCGAAAAACCCGCAGAAGTTTCTGAATTCACCTGTCATCAAAGCGTTTCTGAACACATCAGGGATGGGATCTCTGCCTGTCACCTTGCTCGACGGCAAGCTGGTAATGGCAGGAAAACTGCCGACTCGTGAAGATATCGCCCGTTGGGCCGGTATTCCGCTGACTCAGGACTGGAGTGAAGATAGCACGCAACCACGCTGCTGCAACATTCCACGTATGCCTTAATTCCAGAGGAACTATCACTGATGAATATGCCATTTTTAAAAGACATTCCCCCGTTTATCTTCTTCACTGGTAAAGGTGGCGTGGGTAAAACATCCCTGGCCTGTGCTACTGCTGTATGGCTGGCAGATCAGGGAAAGAGAACGCTTCTGGTGAGTACCGATCCGGCTTCCAATGTCGGCCAGGTATTTAGCCAGACTATCGGCCACCGCATCACAGATATCAGTACCGTAGAAAATCTTGCCGCGATGGAAGTTGATCCAATGGCTGCAGCACAGGCTTACCGCGACCGTGTGCTCGACCCTGTTCGGGAGCTTATGCCAGCCGATGTAGTCAGCAGCATCGAAGAGCAGCTTTCAGGTTCATGTACTACGGAAATCGCTGCATTTGATGAGTTTACCGGTCTGTTGACCAATCATGAGCTGCGAGAAAAATATGACCATATCGTATTTGATACCGCGCCTACCGGTCACACCATCCGCATGCTCGAGCTACCGGGAGCCTGGAGCGGATATCTGGAAGCAAACCCCGATGCCGCGGCTAACCTCGGACCGCTGGTAGGCTTGGAAAAGCAGCAGCACCAGTACTCCGATGCGGTTAAAGCGTTGTCTGATGCAGCACTCACGCGCTTAGTTTTGGTTGCCCGTGCCCAGGCTTCGACGCTGAAAGAGGTATCACATACTTACGATGAACTTTATGCAATCGGTTTGCAGCATCAGCACCTTGCCATTAATGGTGTGCTGCCGTCGTTTGCCGGTGAAAAGGATCCTCTGGCGCAAAGTATTCTGGCTCGGGAAGAAAAAGCATTACAGGCAATGCCTGATAATCTGGCTAATCTTCCCCGCTCGCGGCTCTATCTGAAACCATTTAATCTGGTTGGTCTGGAAGCCCTGCGGGAATTGTTTACGGAAAGCAATGCCTCACAGGCTCTCCCTGCTGCCACGCTGAATGCTCTGGATTTACCGAAACTGTCTTCACTGGTTGATGAACTGAGCCAGACTGGAAAAGGGCTGGTCATGACGATGGGTAAAGGCGGAGTGGGTAAAACGACTGTTGCAGCATCGGTAGCGGTATCGCTGGCGAAGCGTGGCCACAAAGTCCACCTGACCACATCCGATCCGGCAGCACATCTGTCCTATACGCTGGATGGCTCACTGCCAAATCTTCAGGTCAGCCGTATTGATCCGAAGGTGGAGACAGAACGATATCGTCGCTTTGTACTGGAAAATCAGGGAAAAGGGTTAGATGCGGAAGGTCTGGCTGTACTGGAGGAGGATCTCCGCTCTCCCTGTACTGAAGAGATTGCCGTCTTTCAGGCCTTCTCGCGGATCATCAAAGAGGCCGACGACCATTTTGTCATTATGGATACCGCGCCTACAGGACATACGCTGTTGTTGTTGGATGCAACCGGGGCCTATCACCGGGAAATGGTGCGTCAGATGGGCCAAACACATAATCATGTGATGACGCCCATGATGCAATTGCAAGACCCGGAGAAAACGAAGGTGATTATCGTGACGCTTGCCGAAACAACACCTGTTCTGGAAGCGACAAATCTGCAGCTGGATCTGCGTCGGGCTGGTATCGAGCCGTGGGCATGGGTTGTGAATAACAGCCTGGCCGCTGCTGGACCGTCTTCACCTTTCCTGCAGACCAGAGCGAACCGCGAGTTGCCACTTATATCTGATGTGGAAGAACAGTACGCAAAACGTATCGCACTCACAGCGCTACAGAGTGAAGAACCTGTTGGTATTGAACTGCTGGCCGAGATGGCTGAATAAGAAATAAGGGGGCATACGCCCCCTTAAACTTCATTTCAATCGTTTACCTGCATCATCAACGACTTTCTCGCCATCTTCCTTAACGAAAGCCGCTTTTTGAGCATCCGGAAGGATATCCAGAACCACCTCGGAAGGACGGCACAGTTTAGTTCCCAGCGGTGTAACTACAATTGGACGGTTAATCAGGATCGGATGTTGAAGCATAAAGTCGATGAGTTGGTCGTCAGTAAATTTATCTTCTGCAAGACCCAGCGCCTCATAAGGCTCCACGTTTTTACGCAGCAAAGCCCGGACTGAAATCCCCATATCAGCAATGAGTTTGACCAGCTCATCGCGTGAAGGAGGTGTCTCAAGATAAAGAATAACGGTCGGCTCATTGCCGGAGTTGCGGATCATCTCCAGCGTGTTCCGCGATGTGCCGCAGGCTGGGTTGTGATAAATGGTGATATTGCTCATATCAGTATCTCATTACAGGGTGAAAGAGAGACGTAGCGCCAGCGCGGCCAGCGTTACAAACAGCACAGGCAGAGTCATGACAATCCCTGTACGGAAATAATATCCCCAGGTGATGGTCATGTTCTTCTGTGAAAGGACGTGCAGCCAGAGCAGCGTTGCGAGGCTACCAATAGGGGTAATTTTTGGCCCCAGATCGCAGCCAATCACGTTGGCATAAATCATCGCCTCTTTTATGACGCCTGTTGCGGTGCTGCCATCAATAGAGAGAGCACCAACCAGAACGGTCGGCATATTATTCATAATGGAAGAGAGGAAAGCAGTCAGCAAGCCAGTACCAAACGTCGTGGCCCAAAGCCCATTATCTGCCAGTACGTTCAGCACACCGGAGAGGTATTCGGTTAGCCCGGCGTTGCGCAGACCGTAGACCACCAGGTACATCCCCAATGAGAAGATGACGATCTGCCAGGGTGCGCCACGCAGCACTTTGCCGGTGTTAATGGCATGGCCTCGTTTCGCCACGGTAAACAGTATTACCGCCCCTACAGCAGCAATTGCGCTTACAGGGATCCCGAGCGGCTCGAGGACAAAAAAACCAACCAGCAGAAGAATCAAAACAATCCAGCCGGTGCGGAACGTAGCCGGATCTTTAATTGCTTTTGCCGGTGTTTTAAGGAGAGCCAAATCGTAAGTTGCCGGTATATCCTTGCGAAAGAACAGATGCAGCATAACCAGTGTGGCAACAATGGCGGCAATGTCGACCGGAACCATCACCGACGCATATTCGGTGAAGCCCAGACCAAAGAAGTCTGCCGAAACGATATTCACCAGGTTCGACACGATAAGCGGCAGGCTGGCCGTATCGGCAATAAATCCGGCGGCCATGACGAAGGCCAGTGTAGTGCCTTTGCTGAATCCTAGTGCCAGCAACATGGCAATAACGATTGGTGTCAGAATTAACGCCGCGCCATCGTTGGCAAACAGAGCAGCGACCGCAGCACCGAGCAAGACTATGTAGGTAAACAACAGACGACCACGACCATTGCCCCAACGGGAAACGTGCAGCGCCGCCCATTCGAAAAAGCCAGATTCATCGAGCAGCAGGCTGATAATAATCACGGCAATAAACGTTGCCGTCGCGTTCCAGACGATATTCCACACCACCGGGATATCACCTAAATGTACAACGCCAGAAATCAAAGCAAGTACCGCGCCAAGCGTCGCGCTCCAGCCGATCCCTAACCCCTTCGGTTGCCAGATAACCAGAACAATGGTCAGGACAAAAATAGCACCTGCCAGTAACATACATCCTCCAGACAGGGCGACTTTATCGCCCTGTATATGCTAAAAAATTAACTCACCAGATCTCTGAGTTTTTCGATACCGGCAGGCTCCGACGCCAGCACCGGAACAAGTGCGACACGACTGGCATGCAGGTGTTTTACAGCCTCAATCTGAGGCAGCTCCTGCTGCGCTCGCTGGCAAAGTAGCGGTGAGTGAGTATCTGCGATGGCAAGACTGTTATTGATAATCCAGCCCCACGGGTGAATCCCTGCTCTTTCGAGGTCGGCCTGCAGGTTGGCTGCTTCCAGCACCGGTGTGGTTTCAGGAAGAGTAACCAGTAGAACTTTGGTTCGTTCCGGATCCTGAAGCTGCATCATTGGCGTAGTAAAGTGGCCTTTACCTCCCATTTTTTTGGCAATTTCGCGGTGATAGGCCCCGGTTGCGTCCAGCAACAACAGCGTGTGTCCCGTGGGAGCCGTATCCATAACAACAAACCGTTTACCTGCTTCGCGGATCACGCGGGAAAATGCCTGAAAGACGGCAATCTCTTCAGTACAGGGAGAGCGTAAATCCTCTTCCAGAAGCCGTTTCCCGGCCTCGTCCAGGTCTCTGCCTTTCGTATCAAGGACATGCTGACGGTAACGTTCGGTTTCATCGTGAGGATTAATCCTGCTAACCTGCAGGTTATCCAGGCTGTCGTTGAGTGTTGTACTAAGATGTGCGGCAGGATCTGAAGTTGTAAGATGCACATCAAATCCCATATCCGCCAGCCTGACGGCGATGGCTGCAGCCATTGTGGTTTTACCCACACCACCTTTGCCCATCAACATAATCAGGCCGTGTTCACTATGAGCGACTTCATCAACCAGGTCGGAGAGCGACAAGTCTTCAGGCTTGTACAGGATATTCGTTGCAGGGCGCAGTACTGCTTCAGAACGGGTGTCCAACAGTCCTTTCAATGCAGACACACCAACCATATTAACCGGCTGCAGGAACAGGGCGTCTGTCGGCAACTCTGATAAACCAGCAGGTAGATTTGCCAGTGCCTCCTGTTCTCGTTGCCATATCGCAGCGGCCAATGAGTCATGTTCTGCTTCAGCTGCAGGCAGGACGCCATTAATAACAAGATATTGGTTTTTCAGGCCAGTCGCAGCCAGCTCTTCATGGGTACGGGCGACTTCCTGCAAAGTGGATTTTTGCAGTCGAGCGACCAGAACCAGGCGGGTACGTACAGGATCGGATAACGCCTCTACAGCATGAGCATACTGTTCACGCTGCTTTTCCAGCCCGGCCATTGGGCCAAGACAGGAAGCTCCGTCCGGGTTACTCTCAATGAAGCTACTCCAGGCTCCGGGAAGCTGGAGCAGACGAATAGTGTGGCCTGTCGGCGCTGTATCAAAAATGATGTGATCGAAACGGGTTAGCAGGGAGGCGTCTGTTAGCAAGCCAGTGAATTCATCGAACGCAGCAATCTCAGTCGTACATGCTCCTGAAAGCTGCTCGCTGATACTGTTAACAACGTTATCAGGCAGAAGACCTTTGATAGGATCAACGATTCTGGCGCGGTATTGCTGGGCGGCTTCCTGCGGGTCAATCTCCAGAGCGGAAAGTCCTGGAACTGCCGTCACAGCGCGAATAGTGTTACCGATAACCTGATCGAATACCTGACCGACATTGGAAGCCGGATCGGTACTGACCAGTAAAACCCGCTTACCCTGTTCGGCAAGGCGGATAGCCGTCGCGCAGGAAATTGAGGTTTTTCCTACGCCTCCCTTACCGGTAAAAAAAAGGTAAGGCGGGATATTCTGTAAGAATTTCATATGTCCTCCTGACATATTTAGCAACAGGAAGTATTACCACCACAGCAGCTTGTGGGAGCTGGTCCTACTTTTTCGAGCGGAATATCAAACCAGCGAGCCAGTTCAGCGCGTTTTGGATAACGCCCTGCTATCACCGTTTCGCCATCCAGTAACAGCAGCGGAAGTCCTTCTGCTCCAGAAGCGTCGAGGAATGCTTTCGCTTTCTCGTTCTGAACGAAGTTCATAGGTTGCTGCGCCAGGTTGTATCGTTCAATCTGTACGCCGCGCCCTTTCAGCCATTGCATATCTGCAGAAAAATCAACCAGAGCTTGCTCAACATCAGTACCGCATACACCGGAGCTGCAACACATCGCTGGATCAAATACTGTTAACGTTTTCATCATGAATACCTTATATTCGGAAAAACATATATGTTCAGGCAAATTTTTTAGATACAAATAGTCTTACCGCTACCAGAGCAGTTTGCCGATGCCAGCTTACGAGCGATGGCCTGTACGTCGTCCCGCTGGCTTAACCATGCTTGCTCAATCACCTGAGCTGCCCAGGAAGGGATATGTGGCGATAGGCGGTAGTGAACCCACTTTCCCTGCTTGCGATCCAGCAACAAACCGCTTTCCCTAAGCATTGCAAGATGACGGGAGATCTTGGGCTGTGACTGTTCCAGTGCCGTGCAGAGATCACACACACATACCTCTCCCATTTCCCTGAGCAGCAGCACGATGCCCAGACGGGTTTCATCGGAAAGATTTTTGAAGAGTTGTAGGGATACGATTTCTGGCATTATATGCTCCTGCTATGAGCAAGTATTATCGCTCTCCCGAAATAAGAAGTCAAAATCATATACGTTTTTTCATATGTAAACCCGGGCATCACTATGCGGTTGAAAAACATCCTGGCGTGCGGTCGTTACGTTATTAGTGAGGGTAGATAACAAAAAATCATTTGAGGCTAAAACCTTGCCTAATGCTAGCATTCATATCATTGAGAAAAATAATATCAATTATAACAATTGGTTATTTCATTCGCGTACGTTTTGGTTCTATCGACTCTCGGCCCATATAAGGCTTTTTTCATGACTAATGAAGAACGTTTTGAAATCATAATTTAACTCCCTCGTATTTCATCATTGGGCAGAACTAGCAGCTCCAGTCTTCCAGCGTCAGACCTGCTACCCGCGCAAACTCTCTCGTATTGTTCGTCACGAGGACAGCACCGGCGGCGATGGCATGCCCGGCAATCGCCGTGTCGTTCGGGCCGATGGGTGTCCCGGCCGCAGCCAGCGCTGCCTTTACTTCTGTAGTGGCATCCACGGCAGCCCGATCCCAGGACAGCACGGCATCGAGACGGGCGCAGAACGCCTCAACCAGCTGTCCGTGGCGGGGGGAGGCTTTTTTGCCGACAGCCCCGAAGCGCATCTCAGCGTAGGTGATGGCTGAGACCACGATACGATGGTTACGCAGCACGGCCTGCTCCAGTCGTTTAATGACCGCCTCCGGCTGCTCGCGCATGATGAATGAGCAGATATTGGTGTCGAGCATGTAGGTTTTATTCACAGGTTAAATCGTCCTTCGTCGGTGATAACGTCCTCGCGCTCCGCCATAAAGTCCGGATCGGCCTTTTCCAGCTCAAAGAATGAACCCCAGGTCGGCCGGACGGGACGCAGGATGATGCTGTCGCCCTCCCGGACGATTTCCAGCTCGCTCACCCCCTCAAAATCCAGATCGCGGGGCAAACGAATGGCGCGGTTGTTACCGTTTTTAAAAATAGAAACTGTGCGCATGGTTTTTCCTCATATGCTGAGTGTGTCAGGAAGTATTCCGGCATAGGTGGAGTATATGCCCCGAAAATGGATTTGTATAGGTGCTACATATGCAAATGGTGAGGATGTGCATATTTCAGGCATATACATATGTTAGGGATATGGATATGTAACACCTATACAGAACTCTCTCTTTTTCTGGTCAGATCCGATTTCTGGTAGTCTCGGATCTTTTCAGGTAACCAATTCAGAGAGATGAAAGAAGCATTAGAGACAGTAAGGATTTTCATGCGGGAGGTATAACTTCCGGGACTAGCAGACGGTCTTCTTTGAGAGGGCGTCATTCGCATCCTGATAATGACACCCTGAATCGATTCATGGTAAAGCGGTGCTCAGACCGTTGGTGTATCGATTGCCATGATAATTGAGGGATTGTAATTGCGAACGGCGCCCACAGCCAGCGAGACCGGTTGCCAAGCGAAATCCTCCGTCTGCAAGCTGTACACATCGGCCAGCATATGGCCAAAAGGCGGAACAAAGTTGGTGTTTAGCCATTTGCGCTCGGCGGCCGGTGGTAGCGCCAAAGGGCGTCTGTCATGAATAGCTGGCAGCCATGATGATGAAGCACCGGCACTGGTGTACTGGCGCGATGTTATACCGCGCATGCCAGTCGCCAGCGGAGCAAATCGGCATATCAGATGCCAGGGCTGCGAGAAATTCCTCTCGGCTATGGAACTGTGCAAAGTGACCACACATAGGCAGCTGATCCTTTTGGCGCTGGACAGTAAAGTATAGAATATTGGTAATTTCAGACCGAGACTCATCATTGTGAGGTTATATTGAACCTTTGTTACACCCCAATGATTAACGCTCAATTTTTATTGAACCATCAACTTTTTAAGCTTTGAATACATTTCAATGCTTTGATATATAAGTGATGTTTTTATTCGTCATTGGCGGACAAAGGAATAGGAATGGCCACTGTTTCCATTAGTTACTCAACATATGACCCCACAGATCAAACCAATGAACGCATATTGGGTACAGAACATATTGATAACATTGAAGAGATTCTAGTACCTTTAAATGATAAGAACACCCCAATATTTATTACAAAAGCATTTTCGGGGGAGGTTTGTAAACGTTGGCGAGTCCGGTTTTTTCTGGGAATTGCACCTGACCATTGGGGCGTTTGGTTAACGGAGAAAGACGTCAGCAAAGACATCTATCTGTCGGAGATTTTGACTAAAAGACGTATAGGCTATGCGGCTGGGTTCGTAAAAAAAGGCGCTATCGTTATCGTTGAGTTTGGACACATTTATCAAACTCTAAATTTTCAAACTGGTTTAACTAAGAGTGCAATGTACCCTTGCAATCACCAAGAAGGGGAAATGCATAAGAGAAGACCAGCGGTGGTCGTCAAAGTTGATAGAAGAGGAGTTACAGTTGTCCCTATAACATCCAAAGAGCCTGATGCCCATGAGTATAATCGTGCGATTTTCGAGCTTGAAACAGAATCTATCCAACATATTAAAGAATTAGATACTGGAAAGCGTAGCTTTGCCGTGTGTGAAATGATCCAGACTGTCTCTCCTACCCGCATCCTTCCTCCTGAATCTAGAGATCATAAAGGTCGGGATCGAACTTATCGTCGGGATGAATCGTTTAGTAGACGGTTATCTCGTAACGATATGAAAGCGCTTGAGCAGGGGTTGCTTGCTGCCGTAGGCATGTACTCCTTACAGGAGAAACTTGATAGAACAATTCAAAACGGTCAACTGCAGTCAGCTGAGTTAGAGGAGTTACGGCCTGAAGTTGAAACAATACGGGAAGAACTTGCGGAGTTGAGGGATAAATACCGTATATTGTCTGACTTGTACCTAGCATCATCTGAGCATGTTACAAGAGAAGACGTTGAGCAAGAAGTTATAGAGTACATGGGGCTTGACTAACAGTCAGAATAGTGATGTACTTAGCATATCGGTAGGGGTAAAGAGACGGCACTCTCCCTGCGACGCTGAAAGATGCAAGCCGACGAACACAATATTTCGCAGTGCAAAAAGACCACCAGATAAGGTGGCCTTTTTGTATCTATGTTGGTCGATTCTTTTTTTTCATACTCCTGACGCGAATAAAGATCTGTGGTGATTTGTTTATAAACTGGGTTTTTAAACAACATGAGTTAAAACACTGGTTACGCTGCGACGCTTAATCTTCAGGGTCGTACTCTCTGTAATGGTCTTCCAATCAATATCCTCCGCAACCTGAATGGTTTACCGTGATGTGCTCCGGCATACGTAAATCCTATACCGGAGCTAAGAAGGGATTATTCCTGAAGGTGCAGCTCCTTCAGATTCGTTTCAAAGTAATCAACATAAATTCGCTCATTTTTGGGCTTCATTATCAGCTGAATACCGTTGGGAACGGGCGGACATGAGGCCCGGTAAGCGAACATCTCATCCTGGATATTCCGTAGCGTATAACCCAGTTTCTCTTCTTCTGCCCTTCCGGAAACCCGGATGCCGGATAATTCCTTCTCAACGTATTTTTTCAGCTTCTCGCTTCTTTTCATACTGCTGCGATTATCCAGAAACTGAAGCAAGAAATAGCGGATGACCGGCAATGTGAACACTACATAGAAAAGGATCTCATTCAGCCCAGATTTCATGGCGATGCCGTAAACAAGCATCGCGACAGGCGAGACAATGAATGCTGAAAGATAAAACACGTGCAGCGCCTCCCTGAGCGATTTGTCCCAGCCGAGGTTTTTTCCGTGGCACAGGAGCGCCATTACGGCCTGCGGAGCGTCATACACCTTACTGACGTACCATCCCTCTTCACCAAATCGCTTTCGTGCTTTTTCCGGACTGTTTCTGAAATATTCAGCTGCCCGGATGATTTCATCCCGTGAGATCTCTTCCACCTTTAGTTCATTGCGCCGGATGCCAAGTACCCGGCAGTCGTACATTTCCTGGATTGAGGCTGCCTTCCTGCGCAGTGCCGATATGTGTCCACTGATGGCAATGTTAAAGGTAAGCACCAGAAGTCCATACAATCCCAACAGTGAAGACAACAGCTCTGAATCGACAAATCCTCGGCTTCGGTTGTATACGGTAACGAGCGAAAGCAGGAGAGGCACAATGATGCTGAAGAGAAAATTGAGCTTGTTCCAGTTTTTTACCCTGTCGTACACACGGGCCTGCGCATACAGTAAATCCAGGTTTTCTCTGGTCGACTGGTTCGTGTAAATGGCATTCATGGTTCACCCGTAAACAGGAAAGGATGGCCCAAACACGTCGCGCCATTTATTGATGGATTTTTCATACTCTTTATTATTTTCAAACTGTCTCGCCTCCGATGCCTTCTGCGCATCGAGATAACATCTGTCCGATATCGCCTTACGAGACTCGTCAGAAAGAGAGTTGATATCTCCCTGTATGCCTTTGGGATCATTGACGGAGAACTGTACGAAAAGACCAAGATGGCGGAAAAGCGCTTCCAGCTCCATATCGACAAACGATAAGCAGGAGGTCCTGCCGGCGTAATAGTCCAGAATTAGCGTCTCCAGCAGGTAGGAGCTCATGGACGGCATTGTCGAACGCCGCTGCCAGTATTTGACAGCCCGGATAACATTGAGAACATTACCGTCATTCTTAACGTTGATAGACTTGACTCTGTCTCTGTCAATTCGGGGATCGGTAAATTTCCAGTGTCCGTTCCCATCTGGGATCAGATAATACGTTTTACCATAGGCATCTTCACTGGTAATAAAGCAGGGCACGATATCGAAATTCCAGTCCTTACTGACCAGCTTAAGCGTGACGGCTTCCTGGTTACGCCTGATATCAGCCTGGGCATACTGGGCAATATCCTGCAGACGGCTTTTAAAGGCATTCAGAATTCTGACGGAGCAGACGGTGTCTGCCCCGGAATGTCGGTAACGATGCAGACGTGAACCCTCTCCGGAGGAGGTTACAGTTACCCGGTCACTCAGGATGGTATAGGTGGCACCTTGCCCGGTTAAGCCAAACATCAGATCGATATCATCAAGCGGACGAATTTTGGTTCTTCTTGCGAACGAACCGAAAGCAATGTGGATCCCGGGATAACTCACCGGAAAAACCTCATCATTTTCAAAATCATTAATCTTACCGATTAGCCAGTCGCGACTTGCACGCGCGTCATCGGTGTTTGCCTTTTCGAGATTCACGGTATCTTTCATAAATTCGTTAAAGGCAGCTATTACTGTGGTCGCCATGTTCAGTCCTTTAATTTTTTCATGCAAAACGCGCAGGGCTCTGTCGTAAACCTGAACACTTCAGTACCCCGGAAGAGTCGGTACATTTTATTCTTATTACCGTAAGTTAAAAACCGCCTCGCTATCTACAAGCACATATAATTTACATGGGAAATAAGAGACTCACTCTTTTATTGATAATTATGCAAATGTTTAAATTATTAATGTCAATTATGCATTAATGCTATTATGTTTAAAATCAATAATTAATGTTGCATTATCAGCACAAATCCTTCTTCATTCCAACTGAGATCCGAAAAAAGTAAGAGCCGGATCTTGTCTTTCCGGCAGGGTTTTTCCTCGACAGCATCACAAGAGGCTGACACTCATTCATCTGAAATTAAAAGGTTAACTATTCAATTCAAGACGCCCGCACTGACAGCGTGTAAGGGGCTGGGACGGTAAATATCACCGCTTTGCATATTTATCTGACGTGTTATACTTCCGAAAATCAGTGAATATGCGATAAATCGGATCACCTGAAAACGGGCATCCGGTAATTTATAAAAGTGTTTATATGCCTGCTAATTATCATCATCATTATTTTTACGTACAGCGATAATGAGAAGAGAAATAATAGACGGCAGAAGCAGATGATTCAGGTGTGGTAAAATTGCACAGCTAATTAATCAACTGAGGAAACGACATGTTTACTGCATTCAATGACAGATATGATTTCAGTTATGCTTTTGAAAAAATCCGCAACGCGATTTCTTCACCTGGGGAAAATAATACTTATGCTGCCTTATACCTCGGTCTCGATATTCTTGAACGCCAGTATGAACAGTTCCGCAAAGAACTGAATGTGGCCGGCGAGCTGGGAACCTGGGAATACGATCTCGATACCTACAATCACTGCATTACGGTACTGCAGCGTTACTTCACCGGCAATCCATCCGGACTGACAGAACGTGATGCCCGGATTTACAGCCATTACTTGCAGACTGAGCACAAAGGGTTTGTGAAGCTGGCTGAGGAACTGGCTGCCGACCGCTGAAGACATACAGAGGGCGAGATTTCTCATTCATAAAACCATACAGAGAGATACAGATGTTATGGGAAGTATAAAAGACCTGATGCTGGATCTTGAAGCTGAACGATTTGAGGAATGGCTTGAGGAAAATTATCCGGATATTGTTCCCGACTCTGAAGAATGGGAGCAGGCTGCGAGTCTTTATTACTGGGAGCAGGAGACGTTAGCCGACCAGGCTAAGTGGGATCATGAACACGGACTGTTTGTGGCTTCCTTGAACAATGTTCATCAGCGTTACCGGCACGCACAGCAGGAGCTGAAGAATCTATATACCCTGCTCGATAAAGGACAGTCTGAACTCGTGTACAGGATGTCTTTCGTCCATGCCATAACGGTCATGGAGGCGTATCTGATGTATTGCGCCAGGGCCTTGCTGGAACATGACTGGCCCCTTAAACGCTTCAGGGATGAATATTACATGCAGTCTAAACGAATCAAAAATCTGGAAAAATATGCTGTCCGTGACATGGATCTTTCTCTGTTCCGGCCTGCGGCACAGAATTTTGTTTCCCGTCTGACATTTCATAACGTTCAAACCATTAAGCGCTATTTCGGCGCTGTGCTGCACATCCCCCCCGTCTGGCCGGTTGAGCCGCTGGGCATTATTGCAGACTGGAGAAACGACCTGGTGCATCGTAACGGCGTGGATGAATATGATGTGCCAATATCGATATCAGCGCAGCAACTAGAGAATGCCTTGCAGAGAGTGTCTGACCTTATAGTGGCTGCACATATGTCCCTGAAACAAGAAGTAGACTATTTCGGTAACTGGCGTACTCAGGAAAACCGGGAAATTATAGCGTCAGCACTGAACATACCTTATGCCGGAGAGACACCCCTATGACCGGGCTTGTTACCCTGATGCAGCAGCAAGGAACTGCAGCTCAGCTGCCTGTGTCAATCGACTATCCGGCTGCACTCGCTCTGCGTCAGATGGCTCTCGTTCAGGATGAACTGCCGAAATACTTGCTGGCTCCCGAGGTGAGCGCCCTGCTCCATTACGTACCGGATTTACACCGCAAGATGTTGCTGGCTACCCTGTGGAATACCGGCGCCCGCATTAATGAAGCGCTGTCTCTCACCCGGGCCGATTTTGTCCTGGCGCCGCCCTATCCCTTTGTGCAACTTGCCACGCTCAAACAACGGGCGGAGAAAGCAACGAGAACAGCAGGACGGATGCCAGCAGGCAGTCAGCCTCACCGTATCGTGCCTATTTCAGATCACCACTACGTCAGTCAGCTGGAAATGATGGTGGCCACGCTGAAGATACCGCTGGAGCGTCGGAATAAACGGTCAGGCAGAACCGAAAAGGCGCGTATATGGGAAATTACGGACAGAACCGTCAGAACGTGGCTGGGTGAGGCCGTGGATTTAGCAGCTGCCGATGGGGTAACGTTCTCCGTACCAGTGACACCGCACACGTTCCGTCATAGTTACGCTATGCACATGCTTTATGCAGGTATTCCACTCAAAGTACTGCAAAGCCTAATGGGTCATAAGTCTGTTAGTTCAACGGAAGTATATACTAAGGTATTTGCGCTCGATGTCGCGGCACGCCACAGAGTACAGTTTCATATGGCTGAAGCTGATGCAGTGATGATGCTCAAAAATAGTCGTTAGGTGGTATGTAATAAAAGAGTCACTATAAAGTGGTCACTTTTCAGGTTGTCCTCAGACACTACCTGAACAAAATGGCTAGTACATTTGCGTATACTCTAATGTGACATTCTGGCATGCCCGCCAAGTTGTCAAACACTTAGACTGCTCAGATGCAAGATCTGAAAATGTTAACTTTTTTATCGATTTGTCAACGAAATTAAATTCGATCACCAGAGATATTTTCTGGACACTTTTTCCGATCGTGCCGAAATGTCCAGGATGAATAGCATTTTGGTGCGTTGTTGAAAAGCTGCGACGAGTGGATGCAGGTGGCAAACATAATGCTGGACAGAATTACCTGAACGTCCAATGTGTCGGAGGTTTGTTCGCCTAGGTTACTGAGGTAACATAGTTCGAACTGTTGGCGGTTTTGTGTAAAATACCATCATTATAACTATAAGGAAATGAAAGTTGAAATGAATTCTAAAATTTTAGCCTATTTAAACAACGAATTACATGGAGTATGGATCGATAGTGACAATCGTAATATCCACATAATGGTTAAATCAAGCATTACTATAATTAAGTCCGTCTGGTCAGGAGCGCCCATCCATTTTCTGGTTGGCCTATCTACTGAAAAAAATATACTAGTTATCGGGATGTTGATTAAAGATAATGTCGATAATCCATTTTTACTATCCTATCCACCAAGAGAGAAAGACGAAATAAAAGGGTTGGATTTGTTATTGTCAGATAATTATGATGATATTCGATTAACATTTTTTGACTCGCATACAATGCGAGTTATGGACCTTAAAATAAAAGTTTCGGAAAATTTACCGGATAAATATTTAAACAGATTTGGTGATAAATCCTATTCTCTTAATTCAGGGTTTAGGGAAAGCAATGAAGCATTGGACGAATTCTGTAAGAGTGCTTTGACTGATAACGATAAAATAATCAGTCTGCCACTAAGTGTAATCGAAAAAAAATCCTACCTTGCAATTGTTTATGAACCAAACGATACCGTATTAACATATGAATTTAGCGTCAGCAACAATGGTTCAGAGGGATATGAGCAGGAATACCTTATTAATCATGCATTGCGACAGGTTTTTTCACCTGAAGAAGTGTTTCTTTCTCCCAAAGTAATTGAGGGTAATAAAAAAAGAGAACTAGTTGATGTTCTTGTTGTAGAAAATGACTACGTATTATCTATACAATCTAAAGCATCATCATTAATTGAAATGGGATTAAAATCTCATGAGAAGCTTTGTAGCATGTATAAGAAAAAAGCCTTGCAAGGTATCGATCAGGTTAAAGGCGTTATCCCAATCCTAAATAATAATGTAGTTATTAACCATGATGGGAGGGATTATTTAATAAAATGCAGGAGGAATGTTTATCATTTAGTGATAATCTCAGATCTTGTATTAGAAAAAGAAGGGGCTGAAAAGGTTTATGACGAAATTAACAACCTTAAAGAATCAAAAGGGGCGACTATTTTAGTTATGAGCCTTGATGGTCTAGTTAATTTTATAAAGCTATCAAGATTGAATAAAAGATTTTTTTGGGCAATGTTGGAGACTAAATTCAAGTTCAGCATAAAAAATCGTACAATTTTAATTAGAGACACAGACTCTAGCCAGGAGAACAATCTCCCATTACTTGCCACTGAGCAATACCTATCACTTCTTCGAGGTAAGGCCAAATTACAATAAAGTGTATAAATAATATCGTTACCGCGAATCGAGACTGGCTTATGAGCTACACTGGCGGAATTTTCCACTAGTTCTGCGACCGCAGCTGCGCATCAATGTCGAATTGTGCAGCTATCCGCGCATCCGGATATGAGGATCCACTGGCACTAGACAGAATAACCTAAACGTTCAGATCCACGAAAAGACGGTACAATCGCGGCCTGTAATGCATACGTGCATTATTTGATTTCATGTAATGCATTTATGCATTATGGTTGATTATCCAACCATAATGAACGGAGTCCGATTATGGCAACAATTAATGCACTAATTGATGATGATATTAAGGCTCAGTCCGACGAAGCATTAAGGTTACTTAATATCAGCCAGATACCGGCTATTACCGTTTTTTATCAATATATTTCCACTACTGGCAAACTACCCTTCATCATCACCCAATACGTAACAACCCCTGAAGGTATCAAAGTGAAAAAACTCAACCAGTTTATAGAAGCCAGTACCATTCTGAACACAATTAAAATAGGTATTGAAGGTTGCAGTGGACTTGATGGAACAATTGCGAAAAAGGAATATCGCAAACTGAAAAATATACACATAAAGGCGCGGAATGAAATGTCAATTATCGGTTATACAAGTGAACTAATGGCACTTGCCGACGCACTCAAAAAATCAATTTCTGAATTAGTTGATTTTAAGCAGTTTGGCTGTGGTTATCAGACAATGAAAGTGACAGAGGATGAATGCAGTAAGTTCTGCACTACGATCGAATACTTTGACTCTCTGATGGCGCCCCTGCCAGGGGAAGGCAGAGAAGAAAATACACATGAAAATTATATCCTCACTTTAGATCGTGAAGTGAGAGAACTTGAAAAATTACATAAACAATCAATGAAAGATCCAACACTGACAATGTAAGAAAGAACAGCTATTGCTCATGAGTATACCGCAAAATATCTTAAAGTTGATTAATTGACGGCGGCAGAAAATAATTCAAGCTATAAAGGATATCTATGAATCAGGACACTGAGTTTTGCTACCCAAATATTATTGATTTCTTCGGGACAACCCTTTTTCACCTTTGCCACTTTACTGAAATCGATCTTCATAATTATAAATCATACGATAAATACACTGAAAATAACTTAATTAAAAGTACGAGTCGCCTGTCTGATGAAGTTACGAAAATAATTGATAAAACAGATGAATACCAACACTTTGATATATGGGAAAGTTACGGGCAAGATTTTAATGAGTTAGAACATACATATCCATCAATGCACCGTAAAGCATTGGTTATTACGCTATATAATTTCTTAGAGCATCAAATCAAAACGATGTGCTCTGAAATTAACAAACTTCTACCTCAAGATATGAGTAATGAATATTTTAAAGCCGTATGTATAAAGCGATATCGTCAATTTCTGATACGTGAAAGCGGTTTTGATATTAACCGGGGGAATGAATTATGGAACCTCTGGGAAGATATGCTTAAAGTGGAACAAATCAGACATGTACTGGTTCACTCTGAAGGTGAGGTTGACAATGACAAGAAAAAACCCCTCGCCGAC
>Ga0308165_1002804_pt1 | contig 19917 bp, 15 predicted proteins | sample PhyWR2_FD_201032 | JGI IMG/M metagenome (GOLD analysis project Ga0308165, IMG submission 201032) | Phyllosphere microbial communities from UC Gill Tract Community Farm, Albany, California, United States - DLSLW.R2 | ecosystem: Host-associated > Plants > Phyllosphere > Unclassified | place: USA...
CAAAATTCAAAAAAGGAAAATTTAAAAATGAACATAGATGTCTTAGAAGAAATCAACAAAAAAGGTTTCGCAGAAGAGGAAATTGATCCAACCCTCGACCTTTTTGTGGAAATCGAGAAATTGAAAAAAGAAAAGAATGCGATTATCCTTGCACATTACTACCAAGAACCTGACATTCAGGATATTGCAGATTATATTGGTGATAGTTTGGGTTTATCACAAGAGGCTGCAAAAACAGATGCTGATGTAATTGTGTTTGCAGGTGTGCATTTTATGGCAGAAACAGCCAAGATTTTATCACCAAATAAAACGGTATTGTTACCTGATGTAAAAGCAGGCTGCTCATTAGCAGACAGTTGCCCACCGCATTTGTTTAGAAAGTTTAAGGAAAAATATCCAGATCACCTGGTAATCACTTACGTAAACTGTACGGCAGAATTAAAAGCTTTAAGTGATATTGTTTGTACGAGCACCAATGCCGTACAAATTGTAGAGAGTTTACCTAAAGATCAAAAAATAATTTTTGGTCCTGATCGCAATTTAGGTGCTTATGTAGCAAAAAAAACAGGTAGAGATTTGGTACTTTGGAATGGTGCCTGCATGGTACATGAAATTTTTTCTCAAGAGAAAATTACAAAACTGAAGGAACGCCATCCAAACGCAAAGTTTATTGCGCACCCGGAATGTGAAGAGGTGGTTTTAAAAATGGCTGATTATGTAGGTTCTACAACAGGTTTGTTAAAGTACACCATTACCAATCCGGCTACAGAATTTATTGTTGCTACCGAAAGTGGCATTATCCACCAGATGGAGAAGGCAAATCCGACAAAAACATTTATTCCGGCGCCACCGAACAACAGCTGTGCTTGCAACGATTGTCCATACATGAAAAGAAATACTTTAGAAAAACTATATTTATGTATTAAAAATGGCCTGCCTGAAGTAACTGTACCTGAACATATTATCGATCTTGCACGGAAACCGATCCAGCGCATGCTTGATATCTCAGCAGAATTGGGTTTGTAAAAAATAAATCGTCATTATAAAGAGGAACGACGAAGCAATCTTGCAACAATCGCTACCAGCGAACGCATTAAGATTGCTTCGTGCCTCGCAATGACGAAAAAATAAGTATATGGAAAAAAACAACATCCTTAAAAATTACGCTGGCTTATTGTGGCTTTTGGCAGGTATTACTGTTGGGAGCATTGTGGGCTTAATTTTTGGGAAAAGTGTTGAAAGTATAAAACCTTTAGGTGATATATTTTTAAACCTGTTGTTTACAGCTGTTATACCCCTGGTATTTTTTGCAGTTTCATCGGCGATAGCAAATATTGATAGAACAAAAAAACTGGGCAGATTACTGACCGTAATGGTTTTGGTTTTTCTATCCACGATATTAATTTCAGCTATTTTAACCTTGGTGGCTACCTGGCTTTTTCCGATCCATCAGCAATTGGGAAATACAGCTTTGCCAACCGAGCCTGAAAAAATACAGTCGTTTGGTGAGCAGATGACCCAACTTTTAACCGTAGGTGAATTTTTCGAGATCGGTAGTAGAAAAAATATGCTGGCACTGATTATTTTTTCAGTTTTGGTTGGCTTTTCTACACTTTACTCCGGGAAAGAGGGTGATGGTTTTAAAAATTTCCTGGTATCAGGCAATGAAGTGATGAAAAAACTCATCATTTTAATTATGAAATTGGGGCCAATTGGTTTAGGTGCTTATTTCGCCTATCAGGTTGGTGTTTTTGGTCCACAACTTTTTGGCACTTATGCCAAGGCTTTAGGTTTATATTACGGTGTTGGGGCATTTTATTTTATTGTTTTTTTTACGCTTTATGCTTTCGTAGCCGGTGGATTTAAAGCCATAAAAGTATTTTGGAAAAATAACATAGTACCCTCTTTAACTTCTATCGGAACCTGTAGCAGTATTGCCACTATCCCGGCAAATTTAGATGGCGCAACAAAAATGGGCGTGCCCGCTTATATTACTAATGTGACGATTCCACTAGGTTCAACATTGCATAAGGACGGTTCAAGCATTAGCTCTATCATTAAAATTGCGGTAGTTTTTGCCATTTTTGGTAAAGATTTGGTACATGTAGATACCATTATTTTAGCTTTGGGTATAACTGTTTTGGTAAGCATTGTTGAAGGGGGAATACCAAATGGTGGTTATATTGGCGAATTGCTGATGATTTCAGCTTATCAGTTGCCACCCGAAGCTTTGCCACCAGCCATGATTATTGGTACCTTAGTAGATCCGATGGCTACATTGTTAAACGCTACAGGAGATAATGTTGCGGCCATGTTAATTGCCAGGTTTACAGAGGGTAAAAATTGGATGGAGGATATTAAATAGATAAATCCGTCACCCTGTCCCGATTTTACATCGGAATCAGGGTCTTATTTATGTAAGATGCTGAAACAAGTTAAGCATGACGATAATTATAATATAATTTATGTTTGAAAATAAAGAACGCACAGATATTAATGAATTAGGTGAATTTGGGTTAATTAAACACCTGACTACTAATTTCAAAATTAAGAACGATTATTCGGTAAAAGGTGTTGGAGATGATGCTGCAGTATTGGATGCAAAAGGAAAACAGGTTTTAATTTCTACCGATTTATTGTTAGAGGGTATCCATTTCGATTTGGCTTATGTGCCTTTAATGCACCTGGGATACAAAGCGGTACAAGTAAACCTGAGCGATATTTATGCCATGAATGGAAAGGCAAGTCAGATTACAGTTTCGCTGGGTTTGTCGAGTAAATTTCCATTGGAAGCTGTTGAAGAAATTTATAAAGGAATTGAACTGGCTTGCAACAAATACAACATCGATTTAATAGGTGGTGATACTTCTTCGAGTAAACAAGGTTTGGTGATCAGCATTACCAGTATTGGTTATGCAGATGCGGATAAAGTGGTGTATAGAAATGGCGCTCAGGAACATGATTTACTTTGTGTTTCGGGTGATTTGGGTGGTGCTTATTTAGGTTTACAGATTCTGGAAAGAGAGAAATTAATTTATCTAGAAAATCCTCAGATCCAGCCAGACTTAGAAGGAAAAGATTATATCATTGAAAGGCAATTGAAACCCGAAGCACGGATGGATATTGTGGCACTTTTAGATGATCTGGGCATTAAACCCACATCAATGATTGACGTTTCTGATGGTTTGGCTTCTGAAATTTTGCACCTGGCAGAACAATCCGATAAAGGAATGACGATTTATGAAGAGAAAATCCCTCTGGATCCAATGACTTATGAAACTGCGCGCGAATTAGGCTTAGATCCAACAGTTTGTGCTTTAAGTGGTGGTGAAGATTATGAACTGTTATTTACGATAAGTCAGGAAGATTATAAAAAATTGAAACATGATGTAGATATCACCGTGATTGGACATGTTACCGATAAAAACTCTGGTTGTAAAATGGTTTCTAAATCAGAAAAAGTACACGAGTTGAAAGCTCAGGGCTGGAATGCTTTTAATAAATAAATAGTTATCAATAAACCATGCGTCGTCATCTCGACTGAGGCGCAGCGAAATGGAGAGATCTGCTTATGTGGATTTCTCGACTCGTTGTACTTTGCTCGAAATGACGATTTTTTTATGATGGTGTCCCCCTGATCCCGGACATTTGGTGCAGCATCACGACTTCAATAGAAGTTCTATACTCATATTATAAAAATGAAAAAAAATCTTCCTAAGGGAGTAAGAAAAAATAACTAACTTTGTAAGTTTTACCTAAAATTTTTTAGGTAACTTTTTTTGACTGACCCCCAAAGGATTTACTCTTCATTTTAAATTTATAAATCCAGCTGCTCATTTCCATCTAAATACTTTGTATCAATCTGTTTAGTTGCTTTTGCACCCAGTCTTTTAATCTTTTCCGAAGTGTTCGTTAAATTCCCTGACCCTACTGAGAGTTTGTTTATGGCTTTATCATAAGCATCCTGTCCGTTTTTAATGTATTTGCCGATATTTTCCATGTCAGCAATAAAACCTACAAACTTATCGTACATACTGCCACTTAAACGGGCTATTTCCATTACATTACGGTTTTGTCGCTCCTGTTTCCACATGCTGGCTATGGTGCGTAAAGTAGCCAGTAAGGTAGATGGGCTCACAATGACTACCCTTCTGTCCCAGGCAAAATTGAAGAGTTCGGCATCTTTTTGAACTGCGATACTGAAAGAAGATTCGATCGGAACGAACAGCAAGACAAAATCAGGGGAATTTATTTTATATAGGTCCTGATAGTTTTTAGAAGATAATTCCTGGATATGATTCTTAATGGATGCCAGGTGTTGTTTTACATAGCCTTCACGCTCCTCTTCAGTGTCGGCTGATACAGAACGCTCGTAAGCCACTAGCGACACCTTAGCATCAACGATAAGATGTTTGTCATCCGGAAGGTCGATCACCACATCGGGCTGGTATCGACCGCCTTCGGCGGAGGTATGCGAGGCTTGTATGCGGTATTCCTGATCGCGCACCAAACCCGAACGTTCCAATACCTTTTCCAGGATCACTTCTCCCCAGTTTCCCTGTTTTTTACTGTCGCCTTTTAAAGCTTTGGTTAAATTATTGGCATCTTCTTGTATCAGTTTGCTTTGAATCTGTAATTCTGAGATAACCCCTTTTAAAATGTTTCTCTCATCTGATTCGGCTTTGTAAACCTTTTCTACCTTCTCTTCAAAGGCTTTGATATTTTCTTTCAGTGGATTTAAAATAATATCCAGGTTAGTCCGGTTTTGCTCGATAAATCTGGTAGATTTTTCTTCCAGGATTTTATTGGCGATCAATTCGAAATCTTTGTTCAGTTTTTGTTGCGATTGCTCGTAGCTTAATTTTTGCTCGGCAAGTTTTTCCTTTTCTGCCAGGTAAAAAGATCTTGTACTTTCCAATTCGCGGTTTGCATCCGCAAGGCGATCGCGTTCAGCCTGTAATTCCTCAATCAAACGTTGCTGTTGTTGTTTAAGCAATACGGTAATGTGTTCTTTTTCAGTTGATAAATTAGAAACCCGCTCATCTGCTTTGGCCAGACTGATTTTCAGGATTTCATTTTCGTTTTTTATTCTTTCGAAATCTTCTACAGAGATAATAGAAATTGCAGCCTGTGGTTTCTTAAGGAACAGAAGGACCAAAACGATTAAAATAACGATTAGTAAAGCAATACCAGCAATCTCCATAATGATAAAAATTTTAGCAAAAATGAAGATTTAAAATAGATATACCAAAAAATTTTAGTCAATATGAAAAAGGTATAACGAAAAAAAATTTCTATAATTGAACATTAGTATTTTATAAATGAACGCATTAACAGTCCTCATATCCTGCCCAGATCAGGTTGGTTTAGTTACAAATATTACCAGGGTGCTTGCTGCACATCAACTCAATATTATCGCCATGCGAGAGTTTGTAGATGAAGGCAATAAAGCTTTTTTTACACGTATTGCCTGTACGGGAAATTTGGAGGATACTGAAAAATTAAAAGAAAAACTTTTAGAGAACCTCCCTAATGCTGCTGAAGTAAATTTAATAACAGAACAGGATAAACAGATTGCCGTTTTAGTAACCAAAGAATACCATTGTTTAGCTGAAATATTAATCAAAAACCAGTTTAAAACTTTAGGAGCCAACGTTAAATGTGTAATTGGCAATTATGAGAGTTTAAGGGATTTTACTGAAAAATTAGGTATTCCTTATTTCTATGTAGATCATGCAAATAAAGATAAAAGTGAATTTGAAGCTGAAATAAAAGAGATTATTAACCGCTATGATGTTGATTATCTGGTGCTGGCTAAGTTTATGCGGATTCTTTCAGCTGATTTTGTAAAAGATTATGCAGGTAAGATTATCAACATTCATCACTCTTTTCTACCTGCTTTTATTGGGGCAAACCCCTATCGGCAGGCCTTTGAACGTGGCGTGAAAATTATCGGCGCAACGGCCCATTTTGTTACTGATAATTTGGATGAAGGTCCCATTATTACGCAGCATACCAATCATGTTGATCATAATTTTGGCGTAAAAGAAATGGTTCGGGCAGGAAAAGAAATTGAGAAAAAGGTACTTTTGGAGGCTTTGGAACTTATTTTTGAAGATCGCGTTTTTGTAAGTGGAAATAAGACCGTTGTGTTTAAGTAAATCGTTTATTGATAGATGTTTAGAGTTGTAGTTCAAAATTTTATTATTACATCAAACTAAACTTATTTAAGTATTTGGTAATATATCAGACTGGGTTAGCCCTGAGGAAATTGATGCAGGTTGAATGAAAAATGATGTTTTCTGAAATTAAATGATTCGCGAATAGCAATAACATTGATATTTTTAAAATAAAATAATTAATTTTAATCAACGCTCAAAATTTTAAAAATGAAATACATCCTAACGCTTCTCATGCTTTGGTCTATTGGATCAAAAGCCCAAACAGAACTTAAATTCGATCATACCTTAATTGATTGTGAAGATAAATGGATTGCCTTTCCGATGAATAAAGACAGTACCTATAATTTTGGCTTTGTTTATTTGGATAACATGGCAGGTTTAACCCTAAATGTTGAAGGAACATTTAAAATAGATAACAAAGGAAAATATGAGGCAAAAAAGATTGTAAATTCATCGGTCAAACATCGTATACCGCCAACTAGGATTTTAGCGGCATTGATTCCATCAAGTAAGTTTAATGAACTTCAGATCAAAGAAATACCTGATTGGTTGCATTTTTATAAAACCAACGATACAGATGTTAACCGGATTTTTAGATTAGGCTTTGTATATAATCAATGGAATCAGGCTGATAAGGCATTGGTATATTTAGAAAAGGTAAAAGCAGTTAATCCTAAATACAACGGACTGATTTTTGAATTTGCCTTTGCTTATAATGTACTCAAACAGTATGATAATGCCTCAAGGGTTTTAAAGCAAGCCATCGTTGAAAATCCAAAAGATTGTTTGCTTTATAAAGAGCTTGTTTATGCCCAGTTGAATGTGAAACTGACTGATGCAGAAGAGACATATAAAGATGCTGATAAAAATTGTTCGGTTAATTCGTATAAGAGTGAAATGGCACATAATATAGCCTATCACTATTATCTTTTAAAAAACAAACAGAAATTTAATTATTGGGCAGAAGAGGTAACTAAAAATAGTAAACCGGGAGATGAGTTTGCTCAAAAACTAAAGCTAATGCAAGTAGAGATGGACAAGTTATAGTTTTTTTAACACTAGTTCTGCCACATCCTCCCCTGTTTGTGATCCAATTGCTATGCCCATACCGTTACATCTTGTGGCGCAGAAAATATTTGGTTTAACCTCTTCAATAAGGGGTTCAAGAGTTTTTCCGAAAGCCATAATACCACTCCAGCGATAATCAATTTCATAGTTTACCTTAGGTAGAATCACATTTTTTAGTAAATTCTCAAGTGCAGTCTGAACATGTTCAGTTTCGCCAAAAGCAGTGGTTTCTTCGGCTTGGAAATCAATATTCCTACCTCCACCCAATAAGACTCTATTATTTATATTTCTGAAATAATAATAACCTTTATTGTAATGGAAAGTGCCCGCTATTTTAAGGTTATTAATCGGTTTGGTGATTAAGACCTGTCCCCGGCCTGGAACAATATCTATATCCGCAAGTAAATCTGTTATAAAGGCATTAGTGGTTACTATCAATTTTTTACACGTAAAGTTTCCATGTTGGGTTTTTAGGAGCGGAAATCCTGTTTCTCGTTTAATTTCATTTACAGTACAATTATTGAAAATACTGATGCCAAGTTGTTGAGCATGAAGAATTAGTGCAAACATCATTTTGCCACTATCAATCTGGGCTTCATACTGGTTTTCAATAAGGGTTATTATACCGCTTAAGCCAAAGTGATTTATTTTTTTATCATTCTGTTTAAATGTAGCGGGGCCAACAATATCGTTAATGAGGCCGTTATAATGTTCAATTTTGGATACACAGGTGTTAGCCAAAAAAAGATCATCATTTTTAAATAATTCATAACCGCCTAAACATTGGTAATCAATGGTTTTATCCCCCAATAAATTGCGCAGTTTAAGCAGCCCTTTCCAGCGTCTTTCTATCAATGCAGCAAGACGGTCCGGGTTACCTGTTTCTTCTTGCTCAATCAGTTCAGAAATGCTCCCAAAACATGCGAAACCTGCATTTTTTGTACTTGCGCCTGTTGGGAGAAATCCGCGTTCGAGCAGTGCTATTTTTAAGGCAGAAGACGAGTTTTTAAGGTGTATTGCAGCATTTAAACCAGCAATTCCACTACCGATAATAATGACATCAAAATTAAAAAATGATTCTTTTTCCCAGTATGAAAACGCGCTTGGCATAGTATAAATATACTGTTTTTTTAACTCTTAAATAATATGGGAACGCTTTTTGATATAAGCTAAACGAAAAACATACATAAGAAAATGGGAGTTTATTTAATATTAATCATCCCGGTATTATTGTTGAGCATGTTTGTACAATGGCGTTTTAGAAACAAGTTTTCTAAATATGCCGAAATGCAGCTTAGCTCAGGTTTATCGGGCAAAGAGGTAGCAGAACGAATGCTACATGATAATGGGATATACGACGTGAAGGTGATGAGTACCGAAGGGCAATTAACAGATCATTACAATCCATCAGATAAAACCGTTAATTTAAGTACAGATGTATACTACAGTCGAAGCGTAGCGGCGGCGGCAGTAGCCGCACACGAATGTGGACATGCCGTGCAACAAGCTAAGTCATATCATTGGCTACAGTTAAGAAGCAGTATGGTTCCGGTGGTGAGCATTTCATCTAATCTTTTACAATGGGTTTTATTAATTGGCGTTTTGCTAATCGGTTTTACCGGAAACCCAATTGTTTTGGCGATTGGCGTAGTAGGTTTAGCATTGGTAACGATATTTAGTATTATTACTTTACCAGTAGAATTTGACGCAAGCAACCGTGCATTGGCGTGGTTAAAAAATAATAATGGCGTAATGCAGACCCAGGAAGAAAATGGGCAAGCTAAAGATGCGCTATGGTGGGCAGCCATGACCTACGTTGTTGCCGCAGTAGGTGCATTGGCCAATTTACTTTATTATGCATCGATGCTTTTTGGAAGAAGCAGAGACTAGAATATTTAATTATGAAAAACACAGGGCGGCCGGGTAATCCTGGCCGTTTTTGGTTTGCCGTCACCTTGAATTCATCTCAGGGTCTTTTTAGCAGATTGATATATGTAAAATATATTAATCAAACATAGGTATTAAGTTTTTTAGTGACAGGATATATCCAGTTTTTGGAAAGCAGGTTTGTGGTGCTTAGGTAGGCTTCGCTCCCGCTCCCGCTTCTGCCGATGGAAATATCGGCATCCCGCTCTGATCGGGTTTAGGTGGCACAGTCCGTTGTACTAGGTAGAGCCGCAGGTTGCAGAAGAAGATTCCTATCTGCATTATATAGTTAACCATTAATAGGAGCAAGAATACTGCCTTTAAGCCTGATTGACGTGAAAAAGCCCACTGCGCAGCAAGGACTTGAAACAAAAAGCAGGACTAACATTAAAAAAGAATGCTGAAATTGATTTCTACTTACAAATAATTTAATAAGCTAAGTTGATGGGTTTTTGGCTTCTTGTCTCATGCACAGGTCATGCTGAATTTATATCAGCATCTTTATTGAAAGATAGACCCTGAAATAAATTGAGGGTGACGACAATAGAGATTTAATAATAGTATTAGTTCAGCTTATAAGGAGCAACCAATTGAAATTCTGGAATATCGACATCGAATTCTGAACCATCAATATCACGTTTCATAAGGTAAGCACCCTTCATGCTACCCATATCGGTTTTTAAGTTGCAACCAGAAACATATATATGGGTTTCGCCAGGTTGAATAATAGGCTGCAAACCAACAACGCCCTCACCTTCTACTTCTCTGCGGCTGCTGTTCGAATCGAAAATTAACCACTGGCGGCGCATTAACTGTACAGCATAATCAGAAAGGTTAGAAATTTCTACGCGATAGGCAAACATAAAATGTTCGTTGGCCGGATTTGAATATTCTGGCTGGTAAACTGTTTCTACCGAAACCTTAACCCCGTCTGTAATAGCTGTTACCATGATGATCTACGAATGTATAAAAAAACCTTTCAAAAATCAAGCCAGTACTTTAGTGGCATCATAGTCGGCAAATTTTTCTGCAACTTCTTCTAAAATGCTGTAAATGTTGTTGATATCTGGCTCAGCCACCAAACGCATGCGGTAAGGTTTAAAGTCTGGCAGGCCTTTAAAATAGTTGGCATAATGGCGGCGCATTTCGAAAATACCGGTTTTTGGCCCTTTCCATTCGAGTGATTTATCCAAATGTGTGCGGCATACTTCAATGCGTTCTTCAATAGTTGGTCCGGCAAGGTGTTCGCCTGTTTTAAAGAAATGTTTTACTTCGCGAAAAATCCAAGGGTAACCAATAGCAGCGCGGCCGATCATAATGCCATCTATCTCATATTCCATTCTCCAGTTTGCAGCTTTTTCAGGACTATCTACATCTCCATTTCCAAAAATTGGGATTTTGATACGTGGATTGCGTTTAATTTCGCGAATGAGCGACCAATCTGCTTCGCCTTTATATAATTGTGCTCTTGTTCTACCATGAATTGTAAGCGCCTGAATACCTACATCTTGAAGCCTTTCAGCTACTTCATAAACGTTTTTGGTGTTATCGTCCCAACCCAGGCGGGTTTTAACAGTAACAGGCAAATGAGAAGCTTTAACTACAGCCTCGGTCATTTTTACCATTTTATCAATATCCTGAAGCAAACTTGAGCCTGCGCCTTTGCATACCACATTTTTAACCGGGCAGCCGTAATTAATATCAACAAGATCTGGTCCTGCGGCAGAAGCGATTTCTGAAGCCTCGCGCATGTGCTCGATATCACCTCCAAAAATCTGGATACCAATTGGTCTTTCGTATTCGAAAATATCAAGTTTCTGAATACTTTTTGCCGCATCGCGGATCAGACCTTCCGAAGAAATAAATTCAGTGTACATCATATCAGCCCCGTTTTTTTTGCACACATACCGGAACGGTGGATCACTTACATCCTCCATTGGAGCCAACAATAACGGGAACTCACCTAAATCAATATTTCCTATCTTAACAGACATTTTCTATCTTCAACGATTAATAAAACATACAAAGGTACAAATAATGAATTTTGTTACACCCACCCGAAAAGAAAGCCATCCACTTTTACAGATATTTTTACTTTGCGTTTACTGGGCTGCCGGAGCGGTAATCTGCACATTATTAGGCTTTATTGTTATTGCAGTGGTGTACGGCACTTCTATATTTGGTGAATTTGGGCTTATTTTAGGCGGGGATCCTAAGTTTATAACGGCCTTAAAAATAATACAGATTTTTAGCTCGATAGGGATGTTTATTTTACCACCTATTGTTTTAGCTTACACTGAAGGGCGAAAACCGAATACCTTTTATGGCTTTAATAAACCTTCTTTTCTTCCTTTTGCATTGGTTTTTGCAATCATGATTATGAGTATGCCAATTATGGAATGGGTAGCTGTGCTTAATCAAAAAATGGTACTGCCAGAGTTTTTAAAGGGGCTGGAAAGCTGGATGAAAGCGAAGGAGCAGCAGGCCATGAAAATGACCATTCAGTTGATAACCGTAAGGAGTAATTGGGATTTTGTGGTTAATCTGATTATGATTGCGGTATTGCCTGCCATTGGGGAAGAACTGTTTTTTAGGGCAGGACTTCAGGGTTCGTTGCAAAAAATGTTAGGTAACCACCATGTAGCTATTTGGAGTACAGCAATTATTTTTAGTGCCATCCATGTTCAGTTTTATGGTTTTGTGCCCCGTATGTTGTTGGGCGCTGGATTTGGCTATTTATATTACTATAGTGGGAGTATATGGTATGCCATTTTGGCCCACTTTATCAATAATGCTTACGCAGTTTGTACGGCATTTTATATGCAAAAACACCACATACCGCTCGATAAAGCAGACGAACCCATCGGTTTTCCATGGTATGGCTATTTAATTAGTGCAATAATTACCATAGCTTTGTTTAAAATTTTTAAAGACAGCGCAACACGTGAGCGAAAATTGGGTTAAAGTATATACCACCAGCGATGCCTTCGCTGCAGAGGTATTAAAACAGGGGTTAACAGAGGCTGGTATCCCGGCAGTAACGATGAATAAACAGCTTTCGGCATATCATATTGGTGAAATAAATGTTTTGGTGAGCAAGGTCGATTTTGATAAAGCCATAGAATATATCGTTGAAAACGAAATTGACTAAACTGTTAAACCTTATCTATTTTACATTTCCCATATTACATTTTTAACATGAAAACCAGGGCAATAACCGCTTTCTTTTTTACCATTGTAATGCTTGGCTCTATCTTTTTAGGGAGTTATACATTTTCTATATTCTATCTTGTTTTAAGTGTTTTATCCTTATTCGAGTTTTATAAATTAATCAAAAATTCTGGAATCAGACCACACCGGAATATTGGTCTGGTAGCTGGCTTTTTGATATTTTTGATGGCTGCAGGTTTACATTACCTTAAATATGATGTGAAGTACCTGCTGCTTTGTATTCCATTAATTTTCTCGGTTTTTATTACGGAGCTCTATAAAAAGAATAAAATTCCCTTTGCCAACATCTCTTACACTTTTGTTGGCTTTGTTTATGTAACCATTCCATTTTGCTTTTTTCATGCCTTAGGATTTTTAAAAAACTGGAATGAATATAACTTTCATTTTCCACTGGCATTCTTGTTGATGCTCTGGGCAAATGATACCGGCGCCTATCTTTTTGGGGTAAAATATGGCAAAAGCAAGTTATTTGAACGCCATTCGCCAAAGAAAAGCTGGGAGGGTTTTTTTGGAGGCATGTTTACCAGCGTTTTGGTTGCATTTGCCTTATCATTTTGGTTTACCGAAAACCCGGCTTGGGTTTGGGCTGGAATGGCTGTTTTGATTGCCAGTTTTGGTACTTTGGGAGATTTGGTAGAATCGATGCTTAAACGCAGTTTAGATGCCAAAGACAGCGGAGGTTTATTGCCTGGCCACGGTGGTTTATTAGATCGTTTCGATGGATTGTTATTGGCAGCGCCAGTGGTTTACGCTTATCTGTATTTGATTTTGTATTAAACGAACATCGAAATAGGTTTCTGTATTGGCCCTATTTTCACACATGTGTTAATTTTAAAGAGGTTCAAATGCCCGTATTAGCGATACAATCGCTATTCCCGCTACAAAGAAGACTATATATTTTATAAATTCAATTTGGCAGTGGCAACTAGAACATAGTAAGTTCTTTCTATCTGCTCTCCGGTTTTGCTTTGTACTTTTTCTAAATTTTTAAGTGTATTTATAATGGTAAAATCTACACTTTCTAATAATTCCCTTACTTTTTCTACTTCATAAAGTGTAAATCCATAGCACGTGAAAGGCAGGTTTTGCATAAAAGTTTTATCAGCAAAACATATAGCCAAAGTACCATTAGATTTTAAAACACGCTTAATTTCATTTAAGTAGGCTATCGGGTTTTTCCAGAAGTAAATGGTATTGACTGTAAAAATTTTGTCGAACAGGTTATCCCCATAAGGGAGACCATTTCCATCCGTTAAGTTGAAGCGGACGATGCCCCTATCAATAAAGTCCTGATTGTTTTTTTCTGCTTCAGCAATAATTGTTGCTGAAATATCGGCACCAAAATACCTGAGGTTATCAGCTTTTGATAATAATTGAGCGATATGCCCAGCATTGCCATGACCGATTTCTAAAACAGTTTCATTGCTTTTAAGATCTAATGCATCAATAGCAGCACTGGTCATGCCAATATTGCTGGCATGCATCACCTCCCCTGTTTTTATGCCATGTTCACCTTCAGGGCAACTTAATTGCCTGGCAATATTTTTTAAGTCTTCGTCTGAATGTTCCATAATCAAAGCTAAAGATTTAGGATTGATGATTTTTACATCTTTTTAGCTAAAGCTTATAAGATTATTTAATTACCTGTACCGATTTTTTATTTTCATCAATGGCTACAAAAGTGAAATCGCCGTGTACTGCCAATTCTCTTCCTTCTGCATACATTTGCTCAATATAAATTTCTACATTAACCTTTAAGCTGGTGTTTCCTACATGGTTTACCTTCCCAATAAGTTCTACGATTGTACCAGCAGGTATTGGTTTTTTAAAATCTATTCTATCGCTGCTCACCGTGACCATAATCTGACGGCTGAAACGGGTGGCCGTTATAAAAGCAACCTCATCCATTAAATGCATGGCTGTTCCGCCGAAAAGGGTATCGTAATGATTAGTTGTATTTGGGAAAACGGCTTTAAAAATACTGGTTTTAGAGTTTTCTATTCTTTCTTCTAGGGTCATGGGTTAAATATAGGTGCTGTGAAAAGTTTTGGCAACTTTCTAATGATTTTTCAAAGAAAGTTGCCAAAGTAAATGGTTGCTTTGGAGAAAACCTTCCGTATCTCCTTAGCGAAAATAAGCGGGGTTAATTCGCCTGAAGATCTGCAGCAAGTACCTCTTGGGTTTTACGCATTTCTTTTGCCGCTTCAACCATTTCTATCAAGGCTTTTTTAGTTTCGTCCCAACCGCGGGTTTTTAAACCACAATCTGGATTCACCCATAGCTGTTCTGATGGAATTACAGCCTTTGCTTTTTTGAGCAACTGAACCATTTCTTCCCGCTTCGGAACCCTTGGAGAGTGAATATCATAAACACCAGGACCAATTTCGTTTGGATATTTAAAATCAGCAAAAGCATCTAATAGCTCCATCTGCGAACGTGAAGTTTCGATGGTAATCACATCGGCGTCCATATCGGCAATATTTTGGATAATATCGTTAAACTCCGAGTAACACATGTGTGTATGGATCTGTGTATCATCTTTCACGCCGCTTGCCGAAATTTTAAAGGCCTTGACTGCCCAGTTCAGATAAGTTTGCCAATCAGCTTTACGCAGAGGTAACCCCTCTCTAATGGCTGGCTCATCAATCTGGATGATTTTTATTCCGGCATTCTCCAGGTCGCAAACTTCATCACGGATAGCCAAAGCAATCTGAGTACAGGTTTCTGATCGTGGTTGATCATTGCGTACAAATGACCATTGTAAAATGGTTACAGGACCAGTTAACATACCTTTCATATGTTTGGAGGTAAGAGATTGTGCATAAGCGGTCCACTTTACTGTCATGGGCTTAGGGCGAGAAACATCACCAAAAATGATCGGCGGTTTTACACAGCGCGAGCCATAACTTTGTACCCACCCGTTTTTAGAAAAAGCAAAACCGTTTAGCTGCTCTCCAAAGTATTCAACCATATCGTTACGCTCAAATTCGCCATGTACCAATACGTCCAGATCGATTTCTTCTTGCCATTTTACCGCTTTTTTAGTTTCCTGCGCAATTAAATTGTCATATTCCTCAACAGTGTATGTTCCATTTTTAAGTTTAGCTCTCCAGCTTCTTACTTCAGCCGTTTGTGGAAACGATCCGATAGTGGTAGTGGCGTAACGTGGTAAGTTAAGCTCCTGCTGTTTAATTCTTCTGCTCGAAAATGGACTTAAACGTTCTCCATCCTGCTCTTTTAAACTTAAAACTCGTTGTTTAACTTCAGGATTATGGATGATTTTTGAAACTTTACGGTTAGCGATCGCAATTTTGTTTTCCTCCAGTTTTTGTTGGGTAGATGTAGGGTTTTCGTTCGTGATCAGTTTTTTTAAAGTAGCTACCTCCGCAATTTTTTGTTTTGCATAAGCCAGCCACTGTTTAATTTCGGCCGAAAGGTTCTGCTCATTGGTTTCATTATCTAAATCAACCGGTGAGTGGATTAGGGAACAAGATGGCGCGATCCACACTTTATCCTGCCCTCTTTTTTCTATCACCTGATTAATGATGGAAACAGATTTCTTAAAATCATTTTTCCAGATATTTCTTCCATCTACCAAACCCAAAGAAAGAATGATACCATCTTTTAACGAATCTAGAACTTCATTCAATTGATCTTCTGCACGCACCAGATCGATATGCAAAACATTTACAGGAAGTGAAGTGGTTAAAGCCAAATTATTGCCCAAACCTTCAAAATAGGTAGCTAAAACAATTTTTAATTTTGGAAAAGCCTTTCTGATTTCTTTATAGGCATATTCATAAGCTTTTTTGTCTTTTTCGGTAAGGTCTAAAGTCAAAAAGGGCTCATCAAACTGAATATATTCTACATCCAAAGCATCTAAACGGGCTAAAATCTCGATATAAACCGGAAGTAGGTTTTTAATCAAATCGATCTTTTCAAAGCCAGCTTCTTTTTCTTTACCCAGTAAAAGATATGAAACAGGGCCGATTAAAACAGGTTTTGTGATAATGCCCAATTGTTTTGCTTCATAAAATTCATCGATAATTTTGGTAGAGAAAAGTTTAAAAGGCTGGTCTTTGTAAAACTCAGGAACGATGTAGTGGTAATTGGTATCGAACCATTTAGTCATTTCCATTGCTACCACATCCAATCCTTCTTTTTGATAACCCCTTGCCATTGCAAAGTAGAGATCGAGTTCAGAATTTCCTTTTTTCAGGATCACTTCATTATACCTCTTTGGAATGGCTCCAAAAGTTAGGGAATGATCGAGCACATGATCGTAAAAAGAAAAGTCGTTCGACGGAATAACATCAATTCCTGCTTCTTTTTGAAGTTTCCAGTTTTCGTGGCGAATGTTTTTGCCCACCTGAAGTACATTTTTGTACCCAGTTTTATCTGCCCAATAATTTTCGCAGATTTTCTTTAATTCACGTTGACTACCTATTCGCGGATAGCCCAGATTTTGCGTTAGCATCTCTTTTAAAGATTAAGTAAATAAATCGTTTAAAAGCTCAAATCAGTATTTTTTAATGCTTTTCTGCTCAAAATACAAAGGAAAGGTTACGGCACAGCCAACCCGCTTATCAGCAAAAAGCTTAAAGCAAGCATATAAAATTTTAATTTTATCGTGTACAATCAGACCTGACCAATTACTTTATAACGCGAAAGCACCGTCAATTCAATATAGGCAGGTCTCCTGACTTATTCCCGATCTTATCGCCTTCCCATACGGTAAACCGTACAGTGGCATGAATGATAAGACCGTTGTCCTTTTAAAGACAGAATTTACAGTTGCGCGACAGCTCGTGATTTGCACACGATTCCCTATTAGTCCCGGGTGTAATTCCGGGAACCTGTATCGGTTGATGAAAAATAAAGTTAAGAACTTACATCAGGGCAAATGTATGGATTAGGATTTAAAACTTGTAACAAATTTACAGCAAGCTGTTTTTGGAACCGATTCTCTATTATATTTGATTACCAACTAAACTTCTTATTATGATAAAAAACTACTTTAAAGGGCTTTGTTTTGCTTTTTTAATGGTAAATGGCTTTGCCGTACTATCGCAGGAGGTACCAACGCCGAAATCGCATTTTGGTTTTGATATCGGTGATGATTATCAATTGGCCAATTATACCCAAACAGAGGCTTATTTTAAAAAACTTGCGGCAAGTTCAGACCGCATTAAATTAGTTGATATTGGCAAAACCGAGGAAGACAGAAGCCAATACATGCTTATTGTTTCCTCTCCAGAAAACCTCAAAAAATTAGATCGTTACAAGGAAATTTCTCAACAGCTGGCCCATGCCGAAATCACACCCGAAGAGGCAAAAAAATTGGCACAAGAGGGTAAAGCAGTTGTGTGGATAGATGGAGGCCTGCACGCAAATGAAGTAGTGGGTGCGCATCAATTAATTCAAACCGTTTACGAGTTTGCTTCCAGGAAAGACGCTGAAACAACACGTATTTTAGACAATGTGATTATTTTATTTACCCATGCCAATCCTGATGGGCAAGAGCTGGTAAGTAATTGGTATATGAGGGATAAAGACCCGAAGAGAAGAACAACAGCTGGATTACCTGTTTTGTATGAAAAATATGCCGGGCATGATAATAACCGCGATTTCTTTATGCTAAACCTAAAAGAAACACAGAATATAGGCCGCCAGCTCTTTGTAGAATGGATTCCGCAGATTATGTACAACCACCATCAGGCTGGCCCGGCCGGAACAGTGGTAGCAGGCCCACCCTACCGCGATCCATTTAATTATGTTTTCGACCCAACAATATTAACCAGTTTAGATGCAGTTGGTGCCGCGATGCACAATAGAATGAACGTAGAAAACAAGCCGGGCTATACCCAAAGGGGCGGATCAGTGTATTCTACCTGGTACAATGGAGGATTAAGAACCACTACTTATTTTCATAATATGGTAGGGCTTTTAACCGAAATCATCGGTAATCCTACGCCATCTGAAATTCCTTTGGTTCCCTCACGTTTACTACCAAGCGGCGACTCACCAAACCCGATTACCCCACGAAAATGGTATTTTAAAAATTCGATTGATTATTCTGTTTCGCTAAACTATGCTGTTTTAGGATATGCGCAGCGTTATCGCGATGAACTATTGTACAACATTTACCAGATGGGCCGTAATTCAATTGAACGCGGTAGAAAAGATACCTGGTCTTTTTCTCCTAAAAAAATTGAGGCCATTAATAATGCTGCAAAAGGCGAAAAAAGTACTGCTTTAGCAGGCACAGATGCTGATTTTGGGCCTCGAGGTCAAATCAGTATGAAAGCTTTTGATACGGTGATGAAAGCGCCTTTAAACAGAGATCCACGAGGGTATATTTTATCCGCAGATCAGCCTGATTTTAATTCTGCGATTAAATTTCTAAATGCTTTAATCAGGACAGGTATTGTGGTTCAAAAAGCGACGGCGCCATTTGCTGTTGCAGGTAAAAATTATCCTGCCGGAAGTTATGTCGTTAAAACCGATCAGGCTTTCCGTCCACATGTTTTGGATATGTTCGAGCCGCAGGATCACCCGAATGATTTTAAATATGAGGGTGGTGCACCTATTCCACCCTATGATGCTGCTGGTTGGACTTTGGCCTATTTAATGGATGTTAAATTCGATCGTATTCTAGATGATTTTTCAGGCCCTTTTGAGAAAAACCCATATGGACAGCTATTAAAACCTGATAATAAATTACCTAACGGATCAAGTTATGTATTAAGCGCGGCACAAAATGATTCTTATACAGCAGTAAACGAGTTATTAAAAAGCAAAGTTGAGGTTTACCGTTCTACCGAAAATGGCGATTTTTATGTGTCATCAGTAGGGAAATCGGTATTAGAAAAAGCAAACATCAAATTAAAAAGTGTAGCAGCTCCAAAAAACAAGATTAAAATCTCAACAGCCAGAATTGCCCTTTGGGATACATATGGAGGCTCTATGGCTTCGGGTTGGGTACGCTTTTTAATGGAACAATACCATTATAACGCCACTGTAATTTATCCACAGGATATTGATGCAGGTAATTTAAAATCAAAGTTTGATGTGATTGTTTTTGTAGGTGGAGCCATACCTGCGTTACAAAATGGTACAGGAAACAGATCTTTCGGTCCAAAAGCTGATGAAATTCCACAAGAATTTAGAAATCGATTGGGTAGGGTTACAGCTGATAAATCGATCCCCGAATTAAAAAAATTCTTGGAAGCAGGAGGCAATATTGTAACCATTGGCAGTAGCACCAATCTGGCCTATCACTTAAATTTACCAGTGAGAAATGCAATGGTCGAAATTGTAAATGGAGAAGAAAAGCGATTGCCCGCTGAAAAGTATTACGTTCCGGGTAGTGTTTTAAATGTAAGTGTAGATACTACCTTGCCAACCAATTGGGGTATGGAAAAAGAAGCGGATATATATTTTGATAACAGCCCTGTTTTTAAGCTCACAGGCGACGCCATTGCTTCTGGTAAGATAAAACCGTTGATGT
>Ga0308165_1002806_pt1 | contig 19908 bp, 17 predicted proteins | sample PhyWR2_FD_201032 | JGI IMG/M metagenome (GOLD analysis project Ga0308165, IMG submission 201032) | Phyllosphere microbial communities from UC Gill Tract Community Farm, Albany, California, United States - DLSLW.R2 | ecosystem: Host-associated > Plants > Phyllosphere > Unclassified | place: USA...
GCAGTGCTGTGGGGCCGATATCCAGGCTGGCACAGACTTCGGTAACCGGCTGACCTTCATCCAACACCATACTGGCAGCCTTGAGCTTGAACTCACTCGAATAGGATTTACGCATATCCAAACACCTCAGATTTGGGCGCTATCATAGCGCCCGATTGAAGTGTCCAAAATCATTAGGCCAGTTCAAGCCCGCTCCCACAATGGAATTACAGTGATAGTGAGATTTATACGCTCCACCACCGGTCGCCCCACGACCGGCAAATTCTCTCCATCAACTAGTCTTTGATGCGCAAACGCCCTCATGCGCGTATGATTCGCGACCCTCAGGCGATCCCTTCGCCGATTCAGACCACACCGGGAGGTGCCCAGATGAGTATCAACGATCAGCAAGACGACCAGCCAATCGGCCCAGCAGGCGAAAAACTGCAGAAAGTCCTCGCCCGTATCGGCGTCGGCTCGCGCCGTGACGTGGAAGCGTGGATCAGCCACGGCCGGATCAAGGTCAACGGCAAAGACGCCACCCTTGGCCAGCGTGTCGATATGCACGACGCCATCAGCATCGATGGCAAGGTGATCAAGCGTGAAGAGGCCGCCGAGTCGGTCCGCCGCGTGATCATGTACAACAAACCCGATGGCGAAATCTGCACACGCGTCGACCCGGAAGGTCGCCCTACGGTGTTCGACAAACTGCCAAAGCCCAAAGAAGGGCGCTGGATCAACATCGGCCGCCTGGACATCAACACCACTGGTCTCTTGATGTTCACCACCGACGGTGAGTTGGCCAACCGCCTGATGCATCCATCCTTCGAGATGGACCGTGAATACGCTGTGCGTGTGCGTGGTGAAGTCGACGACGAGATGATCGAGCGACTGAAAGCGGGCGTCGTTCTCGAAGACGGTCCGGCCAAATTTACCGACATCAAGCAAGCACCCGGTGGGGAAGGTTTCAACCACTGGTACCACTGCGTGGTGATGGAAGGCCGTAACCGCGAAGTCCGTCGCCTGTGGGAATCCCAGGGCCTTGTGGTCAGCCGTCTGAAGCGCGTGCGTTTCGGCCCGGTGTTCCTCAATTCCGATCTGCCGATGGGGCGCTGGCGCGAAATGAGCCAGTACGAAGTCGACATCCTCAGCTCTGAAGTGGGCCTGACGCCGGTAGCGATGCCGCAGATGAACGCCAAGAGCAAGGACAAGCTGGAGCGGATGCAGCGCAAATCGTCGCGGCCAATGGCGCGCACGGATCGTGTGCGCACCCTGCGCCCGGCGGCTGACGCACCGGCTTCCCCACGCGTGGCTCGCGAGCCGCAGATTGAGGGCGAGCGCAGGCCGGCCGCCCGCCAGGACGGTGAGCGCGCGCCACGCCCGCCACGTCCGGCCAAGGGCCGTACCGAGCGCGGCGAAGGTCGCGGTACGCCGGTGGCTGATCGTCCGGTCGAAACCAAGCGTCCGGCCAAACCGGCCGCCAAGCGTCCGGGCATCAAGCTGGTCGACGGTGATGCGCCTGCGGGCAAGCGTCGCGGCGCGCCGACGGGTGTGAAGAAGCGGTAAGCTGCAAGCTGCAAGTTAAAAACGCCATCCTTTGGGGTGGCGTTTTTTTTGGTTTGCCTTTCAGGGTGTGTTGGCTGGACTGGCCTCATCGCTCCCACATGTTTACCGCAGCCCCCTGTGGGAGCGGGCTTGCCCGCGATGGGGCCATTGGCAACACCACACATCCCTGCCCAGACATCCCTGGCAACAAGCCGCCGACCCCTCGGCGTCTGGCACGGCGCGGTCAGCGGTGTACAATGCGCCCCGTTTTACCTGTGACCTCCTGCGCAGCAGCGCAATCCTCAAGGCTACCCGCTTTGTTCACTCCGCCACGTCACGAGCGTGTCGGGTTCGATTTCGTCACAGATAAAAACAAAACAGGTGACGCATGACCGCTGTAGATAATCTGAATTCAGGCGAGCTGAAACGCGGCCTGAAGAATCGTCATATTCAACTGATCGCCCTCGGTGGCGCGATTGGTACCGGCCTGTTCCTCGGCTCGGCCGGTGTCCTCAAGTCCGCTGGCCCGTCGATGATTCTCGGCTACGCCATCTGTGGCTTCATTGCCTTCATGATCATGCGCCAGCTCGGCGAGATGATCGTCGAAGAGCCCGTGGCCGGCTCCTTCAGCCACTTCGCCCACAAATACTGGGGCGGATTCGCCGGCTTTCTGTCGGGCTGGAACTGCTGGATCCTGTACATCCTGGTGGGTATGTCTGAGTTGACCGCGGTCGGCAAATACATTCATTACTGGGCGCCGCACATCCCGACCTGGGTGACGGCCGCCGGCTTCTTTGTGCTGATTAACCTGATCAACCTGGCCAACGTCAAAGTGTTCGGTGAAGCCGAGTTCTGGTTTGCGATCATCAAGGTCGTGGCGATCATCGGCATGATTGCCCTGGGCAGCTACTTGCTGGTCAGCGGTCATGGCGGCCCGCAGGCCTCCGTGACCAACCTGTGGTCCCATGGCGGTTTTTTCCCCAATGGCGTCGGAGGCCTGGTGATGGCCATGGCGATCATCATGTTCTCCTTCGGCGGCCTGGAAATGCTCGGTTTTACTGCCGCCGAAGCCGACAAACCGAAAACGGTGATCCCCAAAGCCATCAACCAGGTGATCTACCGGATTCTGATTTTCTATATCGGGGCCTTGGTCATCCTGCTGTCGCTGACACCTTGGGACAGTCTGCTGGCGACGCTGAACGCTTCGGGCGACTCCTACAGCGGTAGCCCGTTCGTGCAGGTGTTCTCGATGCTGGGCAGCAACACTGCTGCGCATATCCTCAACTTCGTCGTGCTGACCGCTGCGCTGTCGGTGTACAACAGCGGCACTTACTGCAACAGCCGCATGCTCCTGGGCATGGCGGAGCAGGGCGATGCGCCCAAGGCATTGGCGAAGATCGACAAGCGTGGCGTGCCGGTGCGCTCGATCCTGGCGTCGGCCGCAGTGACCTTGATCGCGGTCTTGCTCAACTACCTGATTCCGCAAAACGCGTTGGAATTGTTGATGTCGCTGGTGGTCGCTACGCTGGTCATCAACTGGGCGATGATCAGCTACTCGCACTTCAAGTTCCGCCAGCACATGAACAGGACCGGCCAGACGCCGCTGTTCAAGGCGCTGTGGTATCCCTACGGCAACTTCATCTGCCTGGCGTTCGTGGTGTTCATCCTGGGTGTGATGCTGCTGATCCCGGGCATCCAGATTTCCGTATATGCGATCCCGGTGTGGGTGGTGTTCATGGGGATCTGCTATTGGATCAAGAACAAGCGCAGTGCGGCACGTGAGTTGGCGGGAGCCAGGTAAACTTCCCTAGACCTCACGGTCCCCTGTAGGAGCGAGCTTGCTCGCGATTCGATATGCCAGACAAAGGCTGGGTGACTGACACTCCGCTATCGCGAGCATGCTCGCTCCTACACGAGTCACAGGTCCAGAATAGGGACGCCATTGCATGCTGGTGATTTCCAACACCGTACAACTGCCGGATCATGAGATCGAGTTGACCGCCATCCGCGCCCAAGGCGCCGGTGGGCAGAACGTCAACAAGGTCTCCAGCGCCGTGCACCTGCGCTTCGACATCCCGGCTTCGTCTTTGCCCGAGTTCTACAAGGAACGCTTGCTGGCGTTGCGTGACAGTCGCATCACCAGCGACGGCGTTTTGATCATCAAGGCCCAGCAGTACCGCACGCAGGAAGCCAATCGTGCCGATGCACTGGAACGGCTGGTCGAGTTGATCCAGAGCGCCACCAAGGTTGAAAAAAAACGCCGCCCAACCAAGCCCACATTGGGCTCGAAAACCCGACGGCTCGAATCCAAGAGCAAGCGCGGCAGTATCAAGGCCGGTCGCGGCAAGGTCGACTTCTAGCGCGTCGAACGTTCTTCGCGGTGTTTTTCATCCAGTTGCTTCGGCATTTGCCGGTACAGGTAAACACTGAGGACCAAGCCCGTCAGGGCGGCGAGTGCGGCGAACAGGAAGATCGAGGCGAAGCCAAAACCGGCAGCAATCGCGCCCGCCAGCGGTCCGGTGATGCCCAGCGACAGGTCGATGAACAGTGAGTAGGCGCCCACCGCTGCGCCACGACTGGAAGCCGGCACCAGGTTGACCGCTTCCACGCCAAGGGCCGGGAACACCAGCGAAAAACCGAAACCACTCAATGCCGCCCCGGCCAGCGCCCAATGGGCATCCGGCGCGAGCCAGAGCAGCAACAGGCCCAGAGTTTCCACCGAAAGGCAGGCAATCGCCACGCGAAAGCCCCCGAGCCGGTTGATCAGGTTGCCGAACAGCAACCGCGCTCCGATGAAGCTGGCACCGAAAAGGCTCAGGCACAGCACCGCGTTATCCCAATGCTGGGTGGCGTAATACAACGTGATGAAGGTGGCGATGGTGCCGAAGCCGATCGAGCCCAGCGCGAGGCCGCAGCCGTGCGGCAGTACTCGACCCAACACGTGCATGAACGGCAAGCGTTCTCCGGCGACGATCGGTGCAGCCGTTTTCGGCCAGGCCAGCGCCAGCCCCAGCACCGCCAGCAGCACGATGCTCACGCCCATGCTCCACAAGCCAAGGCCAGTGACCAAAAACACGCCCAACGGTGCGCCGACCGCCAGTGCTCCATAACTGGCGATACCGTTCCAGGAGATCACTTTGGCCGTATTTGCCGCGCCAACCCGGCCAATGCCCCAGCCGATCGAACCCGAGCCCACCAGGCTTTCCGCGCTGCCGAGCACCAGACGGCCGATCAACAGGCTGATCAGGCTGAGCATCGGCAGGCTCTGGGTCCAGGCCGAAATCAACATGAACACGCCGCTCAAGCCGCAACCCGCCAGGCCATACATCACCGCGAGTTTGCTGCCCTTGATGTCGATGATTTTGCCGGCGTACGGACGGCTGAGCAGGGTGGCCAGGTATTGCACGCTGATCACCAGCCCTGCGATCACCGCGCTGAAGCCCAGATCGTTGTGGACGTAGCCGGGCAATACGGCCAGGGGAATGCCGATATTGAGATAGCCGATGAACGTAAAGAGGACGATGGAAACGACTTGCAGCGTGACCGCCAGGGGGCGCTGGTTTTCAGACATGGGGCAAAGGTCCACGGGAAAGCAGAATAGATAGGCTGCTTATGATAGCGGTGCAAGCGCCTATCAGGCGTGGAAAAGTAAAACTATTTGCCGGACGGACGCGTCAGGGTTGGGTGGGAGCGACCAGTTGGGTCGTGACCAGTGCGGCCAGCGCATTTTCTTCGCTGCCGAAACGGGCGAGCAGGGCGGCCTGTTTTTCCGGGGAGAGGCGGTTCCAGATCTCGATCATCTTTTCAGCGGTGCCAATCAGTACGCTGGCTTGCTCTTCGGAAAATTCATCGGTCATGGGGGAGGGCTCGAGGTTCAGGCAGTGTGGAAAGCGCATGTTAGCGCTTTCCACACGGTCTGTACGGCGGGTGTTTCAGTCTTCGCTGTCGGCCTTGCGGCTGTCAGTGGCTTCTTTCGGCTCGGGCTGTTGGGCGCCGGCTTGTTGCGGGGTCGTCTGCTCAGGTTCGTGCAGGCTTGGGAAGGGGAGATTGGGAATCTCGTGCATGGTTGCGCTCCTCGCTAAGTCTGTTGGTAGATCTGGTAGATCCGCGCTTTCAAAAAAGCTTGGGCAGGATACAGCAGGAGAAATGACAAATAGACTTTTATATCTGTTTGTTTCGACGGGTGGGGTTGTCTAGACAGGTCGGTGGGAGGTACTGATCCCCTGCAGGAGCGAGCATGCTCGCTCCTGCAGGGGTTGCGGCGTTTGTGGGTTACTTACACACGTCCGCAATCGCTTCCGCCAGCAGATCCAGGCGCGTCGCGTCGATGCCGGCCACGTTTGCCCGACCGGTGCCGACCATGTACACGCTGTGGCGGTCACGCAGTTGCTTGACCTGCTCGGGTAACAACCCGGTGTATGAAAACATGCCGCGCTGCACGCCAATGTGCGCAAAATGCTCGCGCAAGCCATGGGGCTCGAGCGCCTCGACCAGGCCGCTGCGCAATTGTGCGATGCGCAAACGCATGCCTTCGACTTCATCGGTCCACAGGCTTTTGAGCTCGGGATCGCCCAGGATCGTTGCCACCACGGCCGCGCCATGATCCGGGGGTGTCGACCACAGGTTGCGGGCGATGTTGGCGAGTTGGCTGCGGATATCCAGCAGTTTGTCGGTGCTCTTGGCGCAGACGATCAACGCGCCGGTGCGGTCGCGGTACAGACCGAAATTCTTCGAGCAGGAACTGGTGATGAGCACTTCCGGCAGTTCGGCGGCAAACAAGCGGGTCGACCAGGCGTCCTGTTCCAGGCCATCGCCAAAGCCCTGGTAAGCGAAGTCGATCAGCGGCACCAGATCACGACGACGCACCACTTCCAGCACACGACGCCATTGCTCGTGACTCAGGTCGAAACCGGTGGGGTTGTGGCAGCAGGCGTGCAGCAACACCACGTCGCCGATTGGCGCCTGGTTCAGCGCAGCCAGCATCGCCTCCACGTCGAGGCGGTTATCACTGCCCACGTAGGGGTAGTGGTTCACCTTGACCCCGGCCGTGGTGAAAATGGTTTCGTGGATCGGCCAGGTTGGGTTGCTCAGCCAAACGCCGCGACCCGGCAGGCATTGGGCGATGAAGTCCGCGCTCAGGCGCAATGCGCCGGTGCCGCCGGGGGTCTGGGTAGCGCCAACCCTTTGTTCGGCGATCAGCGCAGAGTCGGCGCCGAGCACGAGCGCATTGATCGCCTTGCCGAACGCCGGCTCGCCATGCCCGCCGATGTAGGTCTTGGTGGTCTGGCGATCCACCAGGCGTTGCTCGGCGAGTTTCACGGACGCGAGGATCGGCGTCAGGCCCTGGGCATCCTTGTATACGCCAACGCCCAGGTCGAATTTGCGCGGGTTCGGGTCCTGCGCGTAAGCCTCCATCAGGCCCAGGATCGGGTCGCCGGGTACTCGACCGATGGCGTCGAAATGCATTATTTACGGCCCTCGGCATCCTTGGCCACGTCGTCGGTGCGCGCGGCCATGATGAAGTCGTTGCGGTGCAGGCCCTTGATGGAGTGGCTCCACCAGGTCACGGTGACTTTGCCCCATTCGGTCAGCAGGCCCGGGTGGTGGCCCTCGGCCTCGGAGATTTCACCGACGGCATTGGTGAAGGCCAGCGCGTGCTTGAAGTTCTTGAACAGGTAGACCTTTTCCAGCTGCATGATGCCGTCGCGAACTTCGATGTTCCAGTCAGGGATCTGCTTGATTAGTACCGGCAGTTCTTCGTCGCTGACCTGTGGTGCGTCGGCGCGGCACGCTTCGCAATGGGCTTGGTTCAAAGTGGACATGATGTGTTCCTGAAATCGAATGTTTGGGAAGTCGGGGTCATCGTTACCAGGGGATGGCTTTACGCTAAAGCAAAGCGTCGCTCGGTAACAGACACACTTGTTGCGAAAAGTCGCGGGTCACGCAGCTTTCGGCGGAAATTTCGGGGCGTGCAGGCCCAGTTGCATACCTTGCTTGACCATACCCATGATGTCTTCGTGGGCGAGGTCGAACAGGCGCTTTAGATCGGGCAGGACAAAGTACAAGGGTTGCAGGATGTCGATGCGATACGGCGTGCGCATGCATTCCAGCGGATCGAATGCCTGGTGCTCGGGTTCGTCCGAGAGGCAGTAAACGGTTTCCTTCGGCGAGGAGAGAATGCCGCCGCCGTAGATGCGCAGTCCTTGGGGCGTATCCATCAGGCCGAACTCGATGGTCATCCAGTACAGGCGCGCCAGGTACACGCGTTCTTCCTTCGAAGCTTGCAGGCCAAGTTTGCCGTAGGTGTGGGTGAATTCAGCGAACCATGGGTTGGTCAACAGCGGGCAGTGGCCAAAAATCTCGTGGAAAATGTCAGGCTCTTGCAGGTAGTCCAGCTCTTCGCGCGTACGGATGAACGTCGCCACCGGAAACTGCTTGTTGGCCAGCAATTCGAAAAAGGTCTGGAACGGAATCAGCGCCGGCACGCGTGCCACTTGCCAGCCGGTGGTTTCACCCAGGACCTTGTTGATTTCACTCAGCTGCGGGATACGGTCGTGGGGCAGGCCGAGTTGTTCGATGCCGTCCAGGTACTCCTGGCACGCACGGCCCTCGATCACTTTCAGTTGGCGGGTGATCAGCGTGTTCCACACCGCGTGCTCTTCGCTGGTGTAGTGGATAAAACCTTGCGCATCGGGCTCACGGGCCACGTATTGCGTCTGCTTCATGCTGTTCTCCAGGGGAATACGTTCTTGTTATGGCGGCTATGGATTCAGAAATAGCGCATGCATTGCGCCATTGCAGTACGGGGAGGCCATTGATTGCGAAGTGTTGAGCGGGTTTTTGTAAAGTTTTCGTTACGATGTCGCTGTCATTGAGCTCCGCTTCGATTTTGGTGGGTTGAATAGCGGATCGAGTGTCACGTAATCTTTACGACTAAATGACCCCCTGCGCAGAAAATTCCTCTCACGGGGCGTCGGTCACTCGAGATCCGAGGCTCCCCATGCGTATCAAAGTCCACTGTCAGAACCGCATCGGCATCCTGCGCGACATCCTCAACCTGCTGGTGGAGTACGGCATCAACGTGGCTCGCGGTGAGGTGGGTGGCGAGCATGGCAACGCGATCTATCTGCATTGCCCCAATCTGATCAATCTCCAGTTCCAGGCATTGCGTCCGAAGTTCGAGTCGATTGCCGGGGTCTTTGGCGTCAAGCGTGTAGGGCTGATGCCCAGCGAGCGTCGGCACATGGAACTCAATGCCTTGTTGGGTGCGCTGGAGTTTCCGGTGTTATCGATTGATATGGGCGGATCTATCGTCGCGGCTAACCGCGCGGCGGCGCAGTTGCTTGGAGTGCGGGTGGACGAGGTGCCGGGCATTCCGTTGTCGCGTTATGCCGAGGACTTCGACTTGCCGGAACTGGTGCGCGCCAACAAATCGCGGATCAACGGGCTGCGCGTCAAGGTCAAGGGCGATGTGTTCCTGGCTGACATCGCGCCTTTGCAATCGGAACACGACGACAGCGAAGCCATGGCGGGGGCCGTGTTGACGTTGCACCGTGCCGACCGGGTGGGCGAGCGCATCTATAATGTGCGCAAGCAGGAACTGCGCGGCTTCGACAGCATCTTCCAAAGCTCGAAGGTCATGGCTGCCGTGGTGCGCGAAGCCCGGCGCATGGCGCCGTTGGATGCGCCGCTATTGATAGAGGGCGAAACCGGCACCGGCAAGGAGTTGCTGGCACGCGCCTGTCACCTCGCCAGTCCGCGCGGGCAGTCGCCATTGATGGCGCTCAATTGCGCGGGGCTGCCAGAATCCATGGCCGAAACCGAGTTGTTTGGCTACGGCCCCGGCGCGTTCGAAGGCGCGCGCGCCGAGGGCAAGCTTGGCCTGCTGGAATTGACGGCCGGCGGAACCCTGTTTCTCGATGGGGTGGCAGAAATGAGCCCGCGCCTGCAGGTGAAATTGCTGCGCTTCCTGCAAGAGGGATGCTTCCGACGTGTCGGCAGTGATGAGGAGGTGTACCTGGATGTGCGGGTGATCTGTGCGACCCAGGTCGACCTCTCGGAATTGTGTGCCCGTGGCGAGTTCCGCCAGGATCTGTATCACCGCTTGAATGTGCTGTCGCTGCACATTCCGCCCCTGCGCGAATGCCTAGACGGTTTGCCGCCGCTGGTGGAGCATTTCCTCGACCAAGCCAGCCGGCAGATCGGCTGCCCTTTACCGAAACTGGCATCGTCTGCCATGGAAAGACTCACTCACTATCATTGGCCGGGTAACGTTCGCCAGCTGGAAAACGTGTTGTTCCAGGCGGTCTCGCTGTGCGAGGGCGGGACGGTCAAGGCCGAACATATTCGCCTGCCGGATTATGGCGCGCGTCAGCCGCTTGGCGATTTTTCGTTGGAGGGCGGTTTGGATGCGATTGTCGGTCGGTTCGAAAAGGCGGTGCTGGAGTGTCTTTACGCCGAATACCCCAGCAGCCGCCAACTCGGCAAACGGTTGGGGGTTTCGCACACCACCATCGCCAATAAGTTGCGCGCGTACGACGTACAAGTAGACCAAATCCTCCCAGAGCCTTGAGCCCGGCGGTCAGCACCTCAACCGAGGGGGTGGTATGGGATTTGCTAGTTCGGGGTTCCTGTCAGCTTTTTCATGTCTGGCGGCGACTTTTTGACTAGGCAACGCTGCGGTTTGCGCTGTGTACGTGAGGTTCAGGATGCAAAAGAAAATTGCTGTGGTGCAGTCGAACTATATCCCCTGGAAGGGCTATTTCGATCTGATCCGCAGTGTCGATGCATTCGTCCTCTATGACGACGTCCAGTACACCCGCAGTGACTGGCGTAACCGCAACCAGATCAAGACCGCTCAGGGCGAGCATTGGTTGAGCATCCCGGTCAAAAAGAAAGGGCTTCTCGGTCAGTTGATCAATGAAGTGCAGATCAGTGATCCGGGATGGGCCGCAGCGCACTGGAAGACCATCGAGCAGAGCTATCGGCGTGCAGCATGCTTCTCTCGAATGGAGTCGCCAATCCGCGCCCTCTACGAGCAGGCGGCTGACCTGACCCACCTGAGCGCCATCAACCACCTGTTCATCGCAGGCTTGTGCCCTCTGCTGGACATTCAAACACCGCTCTACCGCTCCGAGGACCTGGGCGGCGTGGAGGGCAGGAACGAACGCCTGATCCATTTATGCGGGGCCCTCGGTGCCAACGAATACCTCTCGGGACCTGCGGCCAGTCATTACCTCGACGAAGCGGCGTTCGCCGCCCATGGAATCACCGTGGCGTACATGAGTTATGCAGGCTATCCCGAATATCCGCAGGTGTACGGCGACTTTCAGCATGCGCTCAGTGTGATCGACCTGCTGTTCAATACCGGCGCGGATGCATCGGCTTATCTGAAGAAAGGGGTGGCCTGAGCAATCGTTGCCAGTCCCCCTGTTTGATTTGATTTGGAGATTGCACCCGATGTCGAACCTAGCGCAGCTAGACGCTCCCTCGCTCGAACAGGCACTGGCGCGTCTGCGGCTGATGTATGCCAAACCCGAACATCCATACTATTTCCTGGCGCCTGCCTACCGGGAGACGTCGTCGGGTGTCGTCACGCTGCATTATCTCTGCCATATGCTCAACCTCAGCGGGCGCGAGGCTTACATCTGCGGCAACGATGTGGTCAATCCGGACCTGAAGACGCCCGTGCTGACCTCGGCGATTGCCCAGCGCCATGTGGCGATGGGCAAGGTGCCGATTGCGGTGTATCCCGAGGTGTTCCCGGGTAACCCGCTCAACTGTTCGGTCGTGGCCCGATTTCTGCTGAACTTTGAGGGCTTTCTCACCGCAAAAGGCATGGATGCCGCCCCCAGCGACTTGATTTTCTATTACGCCGCTCGCCTCGCCGAGCACCGGGGTGACCCGGACGGCGACCTGTTGTGCGTGCCGGCCATCGACGTCGAAATGTTTTCGCCAACCGCCCCTGACACCGTGCGCAAGGGCGCGTACCTGTACCAGAACCGTCACCCGCTCGAGAAAATCGACTACTCGCAACTGCCCGCGGATATCGAGCTTCTGAGCATGGCCAATCCCCGGACCCTGCCTGAGCTGGCCAAGCTGCTGCGTCAGGCCGAAGTGATGTACAGCTATGAGTGGTCGATGACGTGCGTGATGGCGGCGATGTGTGGGTGTCCGGTGATCTTCATGCCAGGGCATGGCATCGACCAGCAGGTGCTCGATACCAGTTTCTTCGGCAGTACCGGCTTTGCCATGTTCGATCAACCGCAGCCATTGGCCATCGCCCGGTCAACCCTGGGTGATGCCTTGCATCGTTACGTCGAGCGCACGGCGTCTTTCTGGCAGCAACTCGATGTGTTTATTGCCAAGACCCAGGCCAGCGCCGCCCGCCAGGCGGAGGGTAACCGCCTGGGGATGCTCGACTGGTTGCGCCAGCGCTACCCGCTCGCGCCGCAATTGCGCCTGATCAATGAGCGGTTGGCGAGCCCGACAGCGCCGAGCTTCACCGTACTGGTTCGCGATGATGGCGATCAGTTTGCCTTGGCTCGTAGCCTGGACAGCCTGGATGAGCAACTGTACCCGCGTGTGCATGTCTGCGTGATGGGCAGCGCTGATCCGGGGCGTGCCAATGTTCAATGGCTGGCCTGTGATCCGGGGAAACCGGCGGCCGCAATCAATGGCTGGGTCGAAAACACCCAGGGCGACTGGTTGCTGCTGATCGACGCGGGGGAGGAGATCATCGCCCCTGGGTTGCTGGTGACGGCCTTGAATTTGCTCGAAGCGTCCGACAGTTGCCTGGCGGTTTACGCCGACGAGGCATTGCGTGTCGGTGGCGGGGTGGTCGACATCGCGTTGCGCCCGGATCTGAACCTGGACATGCTGTTGGCGTTTCCGGCCAGCTTGTCCCGTCATTGGCTTTATCGTCGCGAGGCGCTGGTGCGCCTGCACGGGTTTGACAACTTCAGTGGTGGCGCCTTTGAACTGGCCTACCAACTGCGCCTGATCGGCGAGCAGGGTGTGGCCAGCATCGGCCATGTCAGCGAGCCGCTGCTGACCGCCAACGAGGTGCGCAAATCCGCTTGTGCCGACGAGCGCGCGGTCATCGAGGCGCATCTTCACGGGCGTGGGTATGGGCAGGCGCGTGCCATCGCGCTGGAAAACGAGCCGGGCCGCTATCGTATCGACTACGGTCAGGCACGACAGGCCTCGGTCAGTATCCTGATTTACCTGCAGGGGCAGTTGGCGAACTTCCAGCGTTGCCTGGAAAGTCTGTTTGCGCACACCGACTCCGTGGACTACGAAATCCTGCTGATCGAGCCGGGCAGCGAGGAACCCGCTTTATTGGAGTGGCTCGGGCTGATCGAGCAGATGGGGGGAAATCGCATCCAGGTGTTGCGATTCATGCCGGGCCAGCCTCGTGCAGCGATGTGCAATGCGGCGGCGCAGGAGGCGCGTGGCGAGTATCTGGTCTGGCTCGATGCACACAGCGCTGTGCTCGATGCCGAGTGGCTGCCAGCTTTGCTCAATCATGCCCAGCGTCCGGAAGTCGGTGCCGTGGGCGGCAGGTTGCAGGACAGCCGCGATCGCATCGTTCAGGCCGGCCTTGTGCTGGGTTTGGGCGGGACGCTCGGGAAAGCATTTGAAGGCTTGTCGTCCGAGGCGCCGGGTTACATGGGGCGTCTTCGCCTTGAGCAGAACTGCTCGGCAGTTGGCGGCGAATGCCTGATGGTGCGTCGGGCGCTGTTCCTGGAGGCAGGCGGTTTCGATATCGATTCGTCTCAGGCCCCCTGGACAGCGGTCGACCTGTGCCTGAGGTTGCAGCAGGCTGGCTACCTGAACGTCTGGACGCCCTATGCGCGACTGTTGCTGGACCCGGTACCCGTCGCCTCAGCCAGTAGCGACCAAGAGGACGCATTGTTCGCGCGATGGTTGCCGCAGTTGGCCCATGACCCGTCCTACAATGCCAATTTTTCGCTTCGCTCAGGCGAGGCCTTCGTGCTGGAAACCAATGACCTGATCTGGCAAATGCCGAAAGGCAGCGTGCCGAGGGTGCTGGCCTGTGTCACCGACCAGCAGGCGCCGGGGCACTCGCGACTGGCTCAGCCGCTCAAGGCCTTGCTGGAGGCAGGGGAAGTCGACGGGGCGGCCGTTTCGAGTCTGTTGTCAGCCGTGGAAATCGAGCGCCTGGCGCCGACCAGTGTGGTGTTGCAACGGCCTCTGGATGATGCCGGGCTGGCCACTTTGCGGCGCTTGAGGGCGTTTTCCAAGGCGTTCATCGTCTACGATCTGGACGGCTACTTGCCGCACATGGAGTTGAACGGCGATTACTCCTCCGATGAACTGCTCGAACGGATGCGTTTAGGACTGATGCAGGCCGATCGGGTACTGGTCGGCACGCCTGCGCTGGCCGAACTGCTGCAGGGTGAGCACGACGATATCCGCGTGGTGGAGAGCCTGCTGCCCGCTCCGTGGGGACGGATACAAAGCCAGCGGGGCGTGGCGTCCAAGCCGCGCCTGGGCTGGCTGGGTGGGAAGGACTCGCAACTGCTCGCCGATGTGCTGCCTGCGCTGGCGGGCGAAGTCGAGTGGGTGGTGCTCGGCGACTGTCCGGAGTCCATGCGACCGTTTTTGAAGGAGCTGCACCCGGCCGTCGAACAGCGCCAGTTGGCGGTGGCCATGGCCGCACTGAATCTGGACCTGGCGCTGGTGCCCATGGAAGAAACCCTGAACAACGCATGTTCCGGTGATCTGCGAGTGCTGCAACATGCCGCCTGTGGGCATCCGATCATTTGCAGTCGAGTGCAGGGTTTTGTCGGGGGTGAGGTCCTACCGCTTTCACGGGTGAGCAACCAGGCGCAGGACTGGATTCGGGCGATCCGTCTGCACCTTGAAGACCGTGCCGCCTCGGCCACGCTGGGCGACGCCTTGCAGTCGACCGTGCGTGCACAGTGGTTGCTCGAGGGCGAGCGGCTGGAGGCCTGGCGACGTGCCTGGCTGGCCGATTGATGCGTACTGATTACTATCTTGGCCGCTCAGTGGGGTGCCCGTGACATGAGCAACGAATTGGATACTTTCATCGCCGCCTACAGCGACGGCTTTGGTTATGCGTATGACAACAACATCATTTTGAACTGGTACCCCCGGCGCATCATGGCGCTCTGCAGCAAAGAGCAAAGGCTGCTGGAACTCGGTATTGGCCATGGGTTCAGCACCCATCGTTTCTCGCAGTTTTTTGGTGAGCACACGGTGATCGATGGTTCCGCCTCGGTGATTGATCAGTTCAAGGCACAGTACCCGGACAATACGGCCGAGATCGTCGAAAGTTACTTCGAGACATTCGACACCGACAAGCGATTCGACCTGATCGTCATGGGGTTTGTGCTTGAGCATGTCGACGATCCGCAGGCTGTCCTGAAAAAGTTCAAGCACTACCTGGCCCCGGGCGGGCGTTGCTTCGTGCTCGTGCCCAATGGTGAGTCCCTGCATCGGCGGTTCGGTCATGCCGCCGGGCTGCTCGGCGACATGATGGCGCTGGGGCAGGGTGATCTGGAGTTGGGTCATGTGCGCAGCTATTCGCTTCAGAGCCTGACCTCTGAACTGGAATCCGCCGGATACCAAGTGGTGCGCAAGGAGGGGGTATTTCTCAAGCCATTCACTACCGGGCAATTGAAGGCATTGGACTTGAGTGCCGACGTGGTGGCAGCCATGTGCACTGTGGGCATCGACTATCCGGAGCTCAGTTGTGCGTTGATGCTTGAAGCGACCGTTGCCCCGTCATGAAAAGCCTGGTCATCGGAAGCACGTCAGTCATCGGCAGGGCGGTCGCCCGCGAGTTGTCACGTCTTGGGCAGGTCAAGTTGGCGGGGCGTCGGGATGCCGATGTCACGTTTGACTTGAGCAGTCAGGAACCTTGCGATTGCGACGAGCGCTTTGACCTGGTTGTACTCGCTGCTGCCGATTTCGGCGGCGGCCAACCGGACGATCTGGTCCGTGCCGAACTGGTCAACAGCGTGGGAGCATTGGCTGCCTGCCGCCTTGCCGAACAATGCGGAGCGCGGCATTTCATCCTGTTGTCATCGCATTCGGCCTGCTATCAGCCAACGGATCCCTACTTTGGCATCTATTCACTGTCCAAGCGCCATGCCGAAGAAGTGGCGAGCCTTTATTGCCAGGCGCGGGGCATGGCGTTGACCGTGCTGCGCATCAGTCAAGTCTATGACAGCGAGGGGCTGTGCCAGCCTCATCAGCCTTTGCTCTACGCCATTGCCGACAAGGCCCGGGAGGGCCAAACCGTCGAGTTGTATGGCAGCAATGATGCAAGGCGTAACTACCTGCATTTGAATGATCTGGCCGAGATCTGCGCCCGGTTGGCGGAGCAAGGTATCCCTGGTTTTTACAACTGCGGACACCCTGAAAGCCTTCATCTTTCCGAGATTGTCCAGGCTGCATTCGATGCGGTAGGCAAGCCATTGGATCTCCGCTTCCTGGTGGAAAAAAGTGATATTCCCGATCTGCCACTCTTTGAGGGTGCGGGTGAGTTGTTCGAGTGCATTGGATTCACCCCGCGAATCGGTGTTCGCCAGGGCTTCGAGCTGATGAGAGCACACCGGGAGAATCTGTCATGAAGACCGTCATGGTGACGGGCGTAGGCGCCATCATGGGCTACGGCCTGCTTAAGTCACTGCGTGCGGCGGACCCCTCCGTTCGCCTGGTCGGCACCGATATCTACGAAGACGCTGTGGGGCGCGGCTGGAGCGACGTGTTCGAGCAGGCGCCGTTGACCTCTGCGCCGGAGTACGGCCAATGGTTGGGCAATACGCTGGCCCGGCACCAGGTTGACCTGCTGATTCCGGGGATTGAACAGGACATTCACTGGCTGTCGGACAACCGGGCGTTGCTGGCGACCTTCGACTGCCGGGTCGTGCTCAATAACCAGAACCTGATTGAGCTCTCCAGGGATAAATGGGCGATGGACCAGGCGCTGGTGGCGTTGGGAGACCCTAGCCGTATTCCAACGCTGCTGACCGGGAATTTTCACTCGCTCAAGGCCGCCTTGGGCTTGCCGTTCCTCCTCAAGCCACGCAGAAGCTACGCCTCCAAGGGGTTGGTCTGGGTTCGCGAAGAGCGCGACTTTACGCCCCATGCGGCACTGCTCGGTGAGCACCTCATGGCGCAGCCGATCATTGGCAGCGCCGCCGATGAGTTCACCGTGGCTGCGTTTGGCGATGGAGAGGGGGATGCTGGCCCGATCATCACCTTCCGCCGCCGTCTGGCCTCGGACGGTTCCACCGCCAAGGCCTGGGTGGAGCAGCATGATTCGCTGGACCAGACGGTCATCAGGCTGTGCCAGGCGTTCAAGCCGGCAGGGCCGACCAATCTGCAATTCCGCCGTGGCAGTGACGGTGTCTGGCGCCTGCTCGAAATCAATCCACGCATCTCCTCGACCAGCTCGATCCGTCGCGCATTCGGCTACAACGAGGCCGCCATGTGCCTGGACCATTACCTCGATGGCAAGACGCTGGCCCAGCCAGTGATCCGCAGTGGTTTTGCCGTTCGTTTTATAGAGGACTTCATTGTCTATGATCGGGATCATTTCTGATGTACACGGCAACTACAGCGCCCTTCGGACCGTGCTTGCGAAGCTCGATGAGCTGGGCGTGTCGCGGATTATCTGTCTGGGCGATACGGCCGGTTATTACAGTCAGGTCAACGAGTGTTGTGAGGTCTTGCGCGAGCGCAACATCTTTTCCGTGATGGGCAATCATGACTGGTATCTGGCCAGGCGCGAGCAATGCCCTCGCTCCAACAGTGCCAATGCCTGCCTGGACTATCAGCGCAGCGTCATCACGGCGCAGAACCTGGCGTGGCTGGACTCCCTTGCAGAGCGCTCGATCCAGGGTGAATTGAGTGTCGTCCATGGCGGCTGGAACGATCCACTGGATGAATACCTGCGGCCGTCGAATGAATACTTCATGCCTTTGCGTGGCCGGTTTTTCGCATCGGGCCACACCCATGTGCAGTGCTTGTGGCGTGGTGCGGGCAAGGCCTATTGCAATCCCGGTTCGGTGGGCCAGCCCCGGGACGGTGATGCTCGAGCAGGTTTCGCGACCTGGGACGGCGAAGCATTCGAGCTGTACCGAATTGAATACGACATCGGTGAAACCCAGCAAGCGATGAAGAAGGCCGGCTTCACTCCGTATTTCTACGAGAACCTCAAGCAAGGCACTCAAATCGGTGGGCGGATCAGCACACTTTGAACGATTGTGCTGTGCGCCACTAATTACCATGCCCACCCAGGGAAGTTCGCAATGAGCAAAGAAACCATATTTTTCAACCGGCCGCACATGACTGGCAGGGAGCTGGATTACATCGCCCAGGCCAAGTTCGGCAATATGCTCGCGGGTGATGGTCCATTTACCAAGCATTGCCATCGCTGGCTGGAGTCGAACACGGGTTGCAACAAGGCCTTGCTCACCCACTCGTGCACCGCCGCGCTGGAAATGGCCGCGCTACTGCTGGACATTCAGCCGGGCGACGAAGTCATCCTGCCTTCCTTTACCTTCGTTTCCACGGCCAATGCTTTTGTGTTGCGTGGCGCGGTGCCGGTTTTCGTCGACATTCGTCCCGATACCCTGAACCTGGACGAGCGCCTGATCGAGGCAGCCATCACGCCACGGACCAAAGTGATCGTACCGGTGCACTACGCAGGCGTAGCCTGCGAGATGGATGCAATTCTCGCGATTGCGCGCAAGCATGGGCTGGCGGTGGTCGAAGACGCCGCGCAAGGCGTGATGTCGACCTACAAGGGTCGTGCCTTGGGCAGCATCGGCGACCTTGGCGCGTTCAGTTTTCATGAAACCAAGAACGTCATTTCGGGAGAGGGTGGGGCATTGCTCGTCAACGATCCCGAGCTGGCATTGCGAGCCGAGATCATCCGCGAGAAAGGCACCGATCGCAGCCGGTTCTTTCGCGGCGAGGTCGACAAATACACCTGGCAAGAAGTCGGCTCCTCGTTTCTGCCCGGCGAACTAATAGCCGCTTTCCTCTGGGCGCAGTTGGAAGAAGCTCAAGCCATTACCAATAGCCGCCTGGCGATCTGGGAGCACTATCATGCGGCCCTGGCCGAATTCGAACGCGATGGCTTGCTGCGTCGCCCGATAGTACCTGAAGGTTGTCAGCACAACGCGCACATGTACTACGTATTGCTCGCCCCGGGTATTGATCGTCTACGAGTGCTCGAAGAGCTGAAGAAACACGCCATCTATGCCGTGTTTCATTACGTGCCGCTGCATTCTTCGCCTGCCGGGAAGCGTTATGGCCGTGTGCATGGCTCCATGGAAGTGACCGATGGATATTCCGAGCGCTTGCTGCGATTGCCTCTATGGCTTGGTTTGTCCGGGGAGCAACAGAACCAGGTCGTGGGTGTTCTGCGCAGTGCGCTGGCAAGGGTCTGACGGTCCTTGCCTCTTACCGGCATGACACCGCCGGTTTTTCGTCTTCGATAGATTCCCCTGTCTCCCCCTGATCCCTTCAACCCCTTTGTTTAGCGGCTCCAACGCCGCTGAAACAAAGTTGGTCTGCAAATTGCTTGAGGCTCAGTAATACAGCAGTGGGCGGCAAACGCCCGGCATGCAGAGGAAAGAGTGTGGACAAGTACCTTTATGTGGCAATGACCGGCGCCAGCCAGAATGCACTGGCGCAGAAGGCTCACGCGAACAACCTGGCGAACATCTCCACCAATGGTTTCCAGCGGGACCTGGAGCAGGCCCGTTCGATGCCGGTGTTCGGTGACGTCTTTCCGGCGCGTGCGTTTGCCATGTCAGAGCGTCCCGCCACCGACTTCTCCGCCGGTTCGTTGGTGCAGACCGGTCGCGATCTCGACGTCGCGGTGCAGGGCAATGGCTGGCTCGCCGTTCAGACCCCCGATGGCGGTGAAAGCTACGTGCGCACCGGCAGCCTGAACATTGACGCCCTGGGCGTATTGCGCGCTGGCAACGGCATGCCGGTCCTGGGCAATGGCGGACCGATTTCCGTGCCGCCCGAGCAGCAGGTTGAAATTGGCGAGGACGGGACCGTCAGCATTCGAGCGATGGGCGAAGGTCCACGCGTGATGGCCGAGGTCGACCGCATCAAGCTGGTCAACCCGGACTTCAAGAACATGACCAAGGGCCTGGACGGTTCCATCCACACCAAGGACGGGCAGCCGGCGCAAGCCGATGCCAACGTCAAACTGGTGTCCGGGTTCCTTGAGTCGAGCAACGTCAACGCCGTGGAAGAAATGACTTCGGTGCTGGCGCTGGCCAAGCAGTTCGAGCTGCACGTCAAGATGATGAACACCGCCAAAGAAGACGACCAGGCCATGGCTCGGGTCTTGCAGATCAGCTA
>Ga0308165_1002810_pt1 | contig 19878 bp, 16 predicted proteins | sample PhyWR2_FD_201032 | JGI IMG/M metagenome (GOLD analysis project Ga0308165, IMG submission 201032) | Phyllosphere microbial communities from UC Gill Tract Community Farm, Albany, California, United States - DLSLW.R2 | ecosystem: Host-associated > Plants > Phyllosphere > Unclassified | place: USA...
TCTTGAACCAAGCGGTTTAGAGCTCTGGCAAATGCGATTGGGGTCAGGCCAGTCTTTTCGCGTAAACGCTCCTTGTCGATAGCTGCGGAGAAGCGTGAGGCGAATGAGACCGCCTGCAAGATCAATAGCTCATCGTCACGAGCCTCCTTGACGCGCTGGCGCAACTGGTCGCGAAGCACCGCTTCGAGCCTTTGCCCTTGGGTCACCAGGTGCGTGAACTCGAGTAGCAGCCCCTTGCTGTCTTCGAATGGTTCGCGCCAGTGATGAAAGCGACGCGCTTCAGGCGATGGCAACTGAGTGAAAAGCCGAGTCGCGAGTTCTTCATCCAGCTGTGGCCTGACGACCGTAGTGCTCCGAAGGTCAGAAAGGAGATCGAGGTCTTCTTCTCGAATCGTGCCAATCAGGATGACGCCTTCAGACTCCCCGGCCATGCGGACCACCTGGTCCCAGGTGTCGGCGAAGTTTCGGCCTACGTCGTCCAGGATGAATCCGACCCTCCGAGTCCGACTCGCCTCATTGGCCTTCGCAAGACGTAGCAAAAGAGCGGACTCATCCGACGCGAGTCTCGCAACTCTGTACCAGATCACATCGTGCCGCGTAGAGTTCGCATACAGCCATGCGCTGGCCGACTTTCCGCTGCCCGATTGGCCGGCGATGAGGGTCGCTCTTCCGCTTTCGACAGCGGTCTCGACCTGCTCAGTGACGGCTGGACGCTCGAATACCAGGCCGGCCGCGACGTGGCCAGCTACTACGTTCACGCCTGCGTAGAACGCTTCGTCATGAACCCTGATGGAGAAGTCGACGATTTCACAGATGCCGTCCTGGATGGCGCGCTGTAGTCCGCCTTCCTGAGTGGCGAGGAGAACGCGCTCCATTACCCCTGCCACGTCGGCAGTCGTTATGTTTGCGGCGTTGGATGCCTTCGCAGAATAGTTCTCATCAGAGCAGCGGCCGGCGTCCACGCGAAGTTGTTGTGCCACGAGCCTGCAGGCGAAGGCGGGCGCGCCTTGCTTTTCGGTGAGGAACTGAACGCAGCACTCAATTGGAGTGCTCTCGACCAGGAGAAATGAACGCTCAAGCAACTGCTCCACTGTGAAGCGTCTCGCCAAGGGAGACAGCGCATCCAGGGCCTGACGGACTACAGCAACGTCCTCGTACAACGACAGAGGCACCTCCCATCCTTTAGCCTCCAGGCCGATGACAGGGCGCTCAAGGATCACAGCGATACGCACACTGCCCTGAACCCATTCTTCCTGCGACAATAGGTCCGCAGTCTTCGCTAGGTACTCGGCGAGTTGTAAAGCGCGAAACATGCCTTTCGGATCGTGCATGGACTTCGCCTGGATCCGGGTCTCTATTCCGTCAACGAACAGGGTCAGGTCGTCCAAACCTTCAGGCACGAGTTCGGCGGTCGTGCCCCGATTCCATTGCTCCACAAGCAGGAAGGCTGCGGCAGCATCCTGATAGCGGAAGCCGCGGCCAGCACGTGCTCCGGCGCGCGTTCGCTCCCAACGTTGGTCTTCTGGAGTGCTCATCGACGCCCTTTTAATACGTATAGCGCACTCCCGAGCGCCGCGCTCTGCAGCGGCCTTCGCGACTTTAGCAGCGTCAGAGTCGGGACGGCCTCTTACGGTGGTCCAGATGCTGGGCGCTCGATGGTGAAGTCGTGCTTGGCGCTGTTGTCAGACGCCTGCGCTAGGCCGGAGGATTGCCGCCGAGCCTTGACGTACCTCGAAAATCCGAGTCCTGATGCCCCCCCCCTTCTGGATCTTCTTCGATGAAGACGTGATCACGGAGAGACCTCAGGATCACCTGTTCCACTGCGTGTCTGTAGTTGGGCAGCTGGATCGCGGGCGAATACTTGGATACGTGGAGTATTTCAGCTTTGCTCGCATCCTTGTCCATATCGGTAAGAACTAAGAGGGTGAAGCGTTTCAAGCAACATATGCACTCGATCCAGTAAGTGCCCGGGTCTTGGACCTCTCCATCGACTTCGATCCCATTCCACAGCGTCTTGAAAATATCAAGACTCCCAAAGAGCCGCCGCAGTTGTACCTGGACGCTTTCAGTGCTGTGGGGTGAATTGTTAGCGCTATCATGAGGGACCGAGTCAGAGCGTTTGCGGTCTCGAAGGCCGTAAGCGACGCTCTGAGAGCCGTGGGATGGGACCTCGCAACAGAGGAAGTTCCAGAAAGGCTACAGGAAGAGTGGCTGAACCAATTTCTTCATCACCTCAGGCCTTACATAGAATCCCAACTAAGAGGCACACAATTAAAGTAGGCGGGGTTACGCCATGACGTGGGAAGCTCTATGCCTCGACGCAAAGATGGATAAGTTTTTGATATCCCCTCTTTTACCTCTCCGGATTTTCTATTTGCTTTATAAAAGGTGCTTGATGAACGAACTGTCTTATTCGGCTGCGCTAGATGCTGGGATTGAACCGATAACCTACCGAAGCGACGCCTTGGAGTCCCTCGGGCCCGGTACGTTTGCAGGTCAACTCGACGCTCTGGTTTGGTCTAAGCGACAGCCATGTTTAATGGCGTTGATTACGCTGGAAAAGGGTATACGCGTTCAAGTGGTTGGCTTTCAACGGCACACGCGTAAAGACATGCCTGAATATCTTGGATTACGCGACTTATACCCTGAGCAACAAGTCATGCTGGCGATTGATAGGGGTATCCGCGGAGGACTTCGGCCTACTGTTTATGCACTTGAGCAATGGCAGGCTAATCACCCTACCGAATAGAACGATGCGGTACATACACCCATCGAGATCAGCACTTGCGTGCCTACCCATGCGCGCCACAATCTGTTGCTAAGTCCGGAAAGCGTTAACAAATAAAAAATCCCGCAGCTATTAAGCGTCGGGATTTTTTAAATCATTAAGAAAGATATCCTTTAGAACGGAATATCGTCGTCCATATCCGCAAAATTCGGCGCAGCCGACGGCGCCGGCGCTGCACGCCCGCCACCTTGCGGGGCCTGGCGCGGGGCGCTCGGACGCGGGGCGCTGCGTTGCTGCTGCGGCGCGGCTTGCGACATCTCGTCGTAGCCACCGTCGCCGCCACCGCCCATGCCGCCGCCTTCACGGCCGCCCAGCATCTGCATCTGGTCAGCCACGATGTCGGTGCTGAAACGATCGGCGCCGGTGTCCTTGTCTTGCCACTTGCGGGTCTTCAGGCGACCTTCGATGTAGACCGAACGGCCCTTCTTCAGGTACTCGCCGGCGATTTCGGCCAGGCGGTTGTAGAAGACCACGCGGTGCCATTCGGTTTCTTCTTTCTTTTCGCCGGTGGTCTTGTCTTTCCAGTTGGACGTGGTTGCGATCGACACGTTGCAGATCGCTGCGCCGTCCGGCGTGTAGCGCACTTCGGGATCACGGCCCAGGTTGCCGACGATGATGACTTTGTTGACGGATGCCATTGCCACTCTCCAGTTGATTGTTGATGCAGACTGCCCCGGTGGCGGGGCGCCCGCTGCGCTCGGCAACAGTGCCGGCGCGAATGAGTCGATGTAATGGGATGGATGTAAACGCGATCTGGCTGAACTCGCAAGGTCGAGGTGGACGACTTTATCTCAGCCGGTGACCGCGTGCTGTTACGGCACGGATCGTATGGTTTCACCCGGTTCGGCCGCCGCGTCGCGGATTGCGGGCGGCGTCATGCGCCAGGCCACGACCAGCCACAGCAAAGCCAGGGCGGCAGCCACTTCGAACACCGCCGACGGGCCGACCTTGGCCGCCAGCCAGCCGCCCAGGCCGCCGCCGGCAAACAGGCCAACGGCCTGGCTGGTGTTGTAGAAGCCCAGCGCCAGACCCTTGTAGGCCGGCGGGGCGACCCGCGACACCAGTGAGGGCTGCATGGCTTCCAGCACGTTGAAGACGGAAAAGAACGCCACCATCGCGATCACCAGCGGCACGAACTGGTGCTGCGCCCAGGTCAGGGCGACACACACCACCACCAGCGCGGCAACTGCGCCGCGCAATATGCCACGATGCGCGCCGCGGCGCTCGGCCAGAATGATGAGCGGCACCATCACCACAAACGACGCCAGCACGATGGGCAGGTAGACCTTCCACAGCTCGGCCGTGCTCAGGCCGCCGGTCTGGATGAACGCAGCCGGCACCACGACGAACATGGCGATCTGGATCAAATGCAGGGTGAACACACCCAGGTTCAGGCGCAGCAGGTCCGGGTGGCTGATGACGCGGCGAACCGGCACTTTCAGCAGCGGCTTGGGCACCGGCGGCGCGGTCGGCACCACCCACAGCGCCACGGCAAGCGCGGCCAGGCCCAGGCAGCCGATGGTCCAGAACAGGCCTGCCAGGCCGCCCACGCCGATCAGCAAGGGGGCGGCCACCAGCGATACCGCAAAAGTCATCCCGATCGACGCGCCCACCATGGCCATGGCGCGGGTGCGCACGCTGTCGCGGGTGGAATCGGCCAGCCAGGCGGTCACGGCAGCGGAAATCGCGCCGCTGCCCTGGATGGCGCGGCCGACCGTGATCCAGAACAGGTCGGTGGACAGCGCACAGACCACGCTGCCGACAATGAACAAGACCAGGCCCGCGGCCACCACCGGGCGACGGCCCCAGCGGTCGGATGCCATGCCGAAGGGAATCTGCATGAAGGCCTGCGTCAGGCCGTACATGCCGAGTGCCAGGCCGACCCGCGACGGATCGTCGCCGCCCGGCAGCCCGCGCGCTGCAACGGCGAACACCGGCAGCAGCATGAACAGGCCAAGCATTCTTAGCGCAAAGAGGCCTGCCAGCGCGATGCTGGCACGGCGCTCGACGGCGGTCATGCTGAGGGAAGTCTTGGAGGACATGGCAACAGAAAAAGGGGGGCGCGTGGCGCGACCGGGACAAACCAGGCCTTACCAGCCCGGCGACCTGGGAAAGATGGCGGCCAGATGCGGCAGCGCGATATAGTACCAAGTTGCCCTTTGGAAAAGCCCAGCCTCACGGCCGAGGCTCCTGCTGTCGATGGATGTCATTCGTATCCGGGGTGCCCGCACCCACAATCTCAAGAACATCTCGCTCGAGCTGCCCCGCCACCAGCTCGTCGTGATGACAGGGCTGTCCGGCTCGGGAAAATCCTCGCTCGCGTTCGATACGCTGTATGCAGAGGGACAGCGCAGATACGTGGAAAGCCTGTCGGCCTACGCGCGCCAGTTCCTGCAGCTGATGGACAAGCCGGAAGTCGACCTGATCGAGGGCTTGTCGCCTGCGATTTCGATCGAGCAGAAGGCAGCAGGCCACAACCCGCGCTCGACCGTGGGGACGGTTACCGAGATCCACGACTACCTGCGACTGTTGTTCGCACGCGTCGGTACGCCATATTGCCCCGATCACCATGTGCCGCTGCGCGCCCAAAGCGTCAGCCAGATGGTCGACAACGCCCTGGCGATGGCAGCCGACACGCGGCTGATGATCCTGGCGCCGATCGCGCGAGACCGCAAAGGCAGCTTCGAGGACGACTTCGCGCGCCTGCAGGCACAGGGCTATGTGCGTTTCCGGGTCGACGGGCAGATTCTGGAAGTGGAATCGCTGCCGGAACTGAAAAAGACCGAGAAGCACGACATCGACGTGGTGATCGACCGTCTTCGTGTGAAACCGGAATCCCAGCAACGCCTGGCGGAAAGCTTCGAGACGGCGATTCAGCTTTCCGACGGCCGTGCGATCGCGCTCGACATGGACAGTGGCCACGAGCAGCTTTTCTCGAATCGCTATGCCTGTCCGATTTGCAGCTACAGCCTGCCGGAACTCGAACCGCGCCTGTTCAGCTTCAACAACCCGGTGGGCGCCTGCCCCTCCTGCGACGGCATCGGCCATGTGGGCTTCTTCGATCCGAAGCGCGTGGTCGCCTTCCCCGAATTGAGCCTGGGCAGTGGCGCGATCAAGGGCTGGGACCGACGCAACCCGTTCTATCACCAGCTGCTGACCAACCTGGCCGCGTACTACGAGTTCGAGATCGACACGCCCTTCGACGCGCTTGATCCGACCACGCAGGAACGGGTGCTGTTCGGCTCGGGTGAACAGGAAATTCCGTTCACCTACCTGAACGAGAAGGGCAAGGCCAGCGTGCGCCTGCACGCTTTTGAAGGCGTAATCCCGAACCTGGAACGCCGCTGGAAGGAAACCGATTCCGCCACCGTGCGCGAAGAGCTGGGCAAGTACCGCAACGTGAAGACCTGCCCGGACTGCGGCGGCTCGCGCCTGCGTGCGGAAGCGCGCAACGTGTTCGTGGGTGAAGACGCGGCCAAGCAGGCCATCTACCAGGTCGAAGCCATGCAACTGGCCGAGTGCCTGAACTGGTTCGAGACTCTGGAGTTGCACGGCGCCAAGAAGGAAATCGCCGACCGCATCGTGCGCGAGATCATTTCGCGCCTGTCCTTCCTGAACAACGTGGGCCTGAGCTACCTGTCGCTGGACCGCAGCGCCGACACCATCTCGGGCGGCGAAGCGCAGCGGATTCGCCTGGCCAGCCAGATCGGCTCGGGCCTGACCGGCGTGATGTACGTGCTGGACGAACCGTCGATCGGCCTGCACCAGCGCGACAACGACCGCCTGATCGAGACCCTGCGCCACCTGCGCAACCTGGGCAACAGCGTGATCGTGGTCGAGCATGACGAAGACATGATCCGCGCAGCCGACTGGGTGGTCGACATGGGCCCGGGCGCCGGTGAGCACGGCGGGCGCATCGTGGCGGAAGGCACGCCGGCACAAATTTTGGCAAACCCGGAATCTTTGACCGGGCGCTACCTGAATGGTGCGCTGTCGATCGGCGTGCCCAAGCGCCGCCCGGTGAAAGACCAGGAAGAACTCGGCTGGCTGGCGCTCAACGGCTGTACCGGCAACAACCTGAAGTCGGCCGACCTGCGTATTCCGCTGGGCCGCCTGGTGTGCATCAGCGGCGTGTCCGGCTCGGGCAAGTCGACCATGATCAACGACACCCTGGTGAACGTGGTGTCGCGCCACCTGTACAACAGCCAGGCCGAACCTGCGCCTTACGAAAGCATCGAGGGCCTGGACCAGTTCGACAAGATCATCAGCGTCGACCAGTCGCCGATCGGCCGCACGCCGCGCAGCAACCCAGCCACCTACACCGGCATGTTCACGCCGATTCGCGAGCTGTTCGCAGGCGTGCCCGAGTCGCGTGCGCGCGGCTACGACGCCGGGCGCTTCAGCTTCAACGTCAAGGGTGGCCGCTGCGAAGCATGCCAGGGCGATGGCGTGGTGAAGGTCGAGATGCACTTCCTGCCCGACATCTACGTGCCTTGCGACGTCTGCCACGGCAGCCGCTACAACCGCGAGACGATGGAAATCCGTTACCGCGGCCGCAGCATCAACGAAGTGCTGGGCCTTACGGTCGAGCAAGCCTTGACCTACTTCGATGCCGTACCGGCAATTGCGCGCAAGCTGCAGACGCTGGCCGACGTGGGCCTGGGTTACATCCGCCTGGGACAAAGCGCCACCACCTTGTCGGGCGGCGAAGCGCAACGCGTGAAGCTGTCGCTGGAACTGTCCAAGCGCGACACTGGCCGCACGCTGTACATCCTGGATGAGCCGACCACCGGACTGCACTTCCATGACATCGCGCTGCTGCTCAAGGTGATCAACCAGCTGGTGGAAGCCGGCAATACGGTGGTCGTGATCGAACACAACCTGGATGTCATCAAGACGGCAGACTGGGTGATCGACATGGGCCCGGAAGGCGGCGACGGCGGCGGCACCGTAGTGGCCCAGGGCATGCCCGAGGACATCGCGGCGGCCAAGGGCAGCCATACCGGTCGTTACCTGGCCGATGTACTGAAGCGGCATACCGCCTGAAAGCGGTCTGAAGACGCAAGAGGAGGTTCTGGACTGAAAGTACGGATGGGCGGGGCGGCAGCGCCCCGCCTGGATTTTCGCCGAATCCAAAGGAATGAAAGTTGCGGCTGAGTTGGGCTAGCCCTAGCTCGCAACGCTTTCTGTCGGACTTGCATGAACGGTCCGGTGGGCGGCACATTCCAGGATCACCGATGGCCAAAACGCCGAAATCCCCCGCCTCCCCCGCGTCTTCTGTTCTCCCCAGTTCTCCCGTCACCCCGGGCACGCCTGCCGATCCGAACGCTGCTGCAGCTGAGGCCTACGCTGCGCGCAATCCCGGCCCCGGCGGCGAAACGCATCAAACCGCCACCTCGCCCGACCAGACCCTGACGACCAATCAGGGCAACCCGATCTCCGACAACCAGAATTCGCTGAAAGCAGGCGTGCGTGGCCCCACGCTGCTGGAAGACTTCATCCTGCGTGAAAAGATCACGCATTTCGACCATGAGCGCATCCCCGAACGCATCGTGCATGCGCGTGGGTCGGGCGCCCATGGCTACTTCCAGCCCTACGCGTCCTGTGCCGATCTGACCAAAGCGGCCTTCTTGCAAGACCCCTCGGTGCAGACGCCGGTGTTCGTGCGCTTTTCGACCGTGGCCGGCGGCGCGGGTTCGGTCGACCTGCCGCGTGACGTGCGTGGCTTCTCGGTAAAGTTCTACACGCAGGAAGGCAACTTCGACCTGGTGGGCAACAACATTCCGGTGTTCTTCATCCAGGATGCCATCAAGTTCCCCGACCTGGTCCATTCCGTGAAGATGGAAGCCGACCGCGCCTTCCCGCAAGCGGCATCCGCCCATGACACCTTCTGGGACTTCGCGTCGCTGACCCCCGAAACCACGCACATGCTGCTGTGGGCCATGTCCGACCGCGGCATTCCGCGTTCGCTGCGCATGATCGAAGGTTTTGGTGTGCACACCTTCCGCTTCATCAACGAAGCGGGCAAGTCCACCTTCGTGAAGTTTCATTGGCGTCCGATGCTGGGCACGGCGTCGGTGCTGTGGGACGAAGCGTTGAAGATCAACGGCGCCGACAACGACTTCCATCGCCGCGACCTGTGGAATGCCATCGACAGCGGCGACTTCCCGGAATGGGAATTCTCGGTGCAGGCCTTCGATCAGGCCACCGCCGACAAATTCGAATTCGACATCCTGGACGCCACCAAGCTGATCCCGGAAGAATTCGTGCCGCTGACCAAGCTCGGCAAGATGGTGTTGAACCGCAACCCGGACAATTTCTTTGCCGAAACCGAACAGGTTGCCTACCACCCCGGCCACGTCGTGCCCGGTATCGACTTCAGCAACGACCCGCTGCTGCAAGGCCGCCTGTTCTCGTACACCGACACGCAGCTCAGCCGCCTGGGTGGCCCGAACTTCCACGAGATCCCGATCAATCGTCCGCAATGCCCCATGCGCAACTTCCAGCGCGACGGGCTGATGCGCATGAACAATCCGCCGGGCCGCGCCAATTACGAGCCCAACAGCATCGCCCCGGGCGGCCCGCGTGAAAGCCCGCGTGGCTTCCACTCGGTGGAAGAGCAGGTTGAAGGCGGCAAGGTGCGCGAGCGTTCCGAGACCTTCTCGGACCACTACAGCCAGGCGCGCCAGTTCTTCCGCTCGCAGACCGAGACGGAACAGCAGCACATCATCAGCGCCTTTGCCTTCGAACTGGCCAAGGTCGCGATCATTCCGATCCGCCAGCGCGTGCTTGGCCACCTGCACCTGGTGGAACCGAAGCTGGGCACCGCCGTGGAAGCCGCCCTGGGCATGGAAGGCCAGGCAGAAAAGATCACGCCCATCAAGGCGCCCATCGACCTGCCTGACTCGCCGACGCTGAGCATCATCAAGAAGGCAATGCCGATCCTGAAGGGCCGCAAGGTCGGCGTGCTGGTCACCGACGGTGCAGACGACAAGCTGCTGGCCGATGTGCGCAGTGCGGTCGAAGCCGAAGGCGCCGTGATGGAACTGGTTGCGCCCAAGATCGGTGGCGTGAAGACGGCAGGCGGCAAGCAGCTGGCTGCCGATCACACCATCACCGGCGGTCCGTCGGTGGTGTTCGATGCGGTGGTGCTGGCCGTGACCAAGGATGGCGTGGCCGCCCTGGTCAAGGAAGCAGCCGCGGTGGAGTGGGTGCAGAACGCCTTTGTCCACTTGAAGTTCATCGGTCACACGGCTGCGGCCAAGCCGCTGATGGACAAGGCATCGGTGGTGCCGGACGCCGGCGTGATTGCGATCGAAGGCGGTATCTCTGCCTTCATCAAGGGCGCCAAGACCCATCGCCTGTGGGAACGCGAGCCGACGCTGCGCACCCCGGGCTGATCTGAGGGAGTTCAGGCATGACATAAGTCATGCCTGACTCGGACGAAACCGTTGTGCAAGAACCATTGCGGCGCCGCTGCCCCTCCCGGGCAGTCGGCGCCGCAGTCATTTCCGCCCCACGCTTGACCTGTATCAACGCCAGGACGCTGCTGCTCTGAGAAGCTGAAGGCTCATCGGAACATCACTTTCTGGAGCGATCATGACTACCCAACGCGCCCGCGCTGGCCTTCTTCTTGGTGCAGTGCTGTGCGCTGCCGCCTTTGCCGCCCCCGCCCTCGCGCACGAGCAAGGCGACTGGCTGGTCCGGGCTGGCGTCTCTCAGGTTCGTCCGAGCTCGGACAATGGCACGGCGCTCAACGGCGCAGTCAAGCTCGACGTCAACAACGACGTCAAGCCCAGCATTTCCGGCACGTACATGTTCACCCGCAACATCGGCCTGGACGTGCTGGCTGCCGTGCCCTTCCGCCATGACGTGTATGGCAGCGGCGCGGTCAACGGTCAGATCGGTTCCAGCAAGCAATTGCCGCCGACCGTCAGCCTGCAATGGCACTTCCTGCCTGACCAGACCTTCCAGCCCTATGTCGGCCTGGGCGTGAACTACACGCGCTTCTTCAATACCCGCGCGGTTGGCCCGCTTGCCGGCAACAAGCTGGAACTGACGGATTCGTGGGGACTGGCTGCTCAAGCCGGCGTGGACGTGAAGATCAATGAACGCTGGTTCGTCAATGCCAGCCTGCGCTACATCAAGATCGACAGCGACGTGAAACTCAACGGCGACAAGATCGGCAAGGCAGACATCAATCCCTGGGTCACCACCATCGCCGTGGGTTACCGCTTCTGAGGGCTTACTTCCTGGCGGCGCCTGTGCGGCACAAGCTGATGTTGGTGCGTGCCGCGCGCACGATCGACAGGTAGCGATCCGCCAGCGCCGGCGTCCAGCCGTCCACGACCGCATCATCGTCCTTGCCTGCGTCCACGGCATACTTGTCGAGCGTGCTCAGGCACTGCGCATACAGCCCGTTCTTGTACTGGGTGATGGCCAGGTCGTTGCGAATGGCGCCCTCGTCTTCCCATTCCAGGGTTGGCAGGCAATTGCTCACGACCGGCGACAAGGTGGTGAGCGCCGCCTGATAGTTTTTGCCGTCGTACAGGCGCTTGAATGCCGTGCGTGTGCGATCCACTTCATCACGGCTGCAGCCTTTCTTCACCCGCAGATAAAGCGCCTCGAAGTCCCCGTTGTAGCCGCAGAATGCCTTGCACTCCTTGGGCGTGGCGGCGCTCACGTCAATGCCTTGCGGGGTGCTGGCGAACTTCACCTTGCAGTCGGGGTCGCCACTGCTGCCCTTGGCCACGCCCTGAGATGCGTCGATGGCGCCATCCAGCGCACACATGTCTTCGCCGCTCGTGCTTTCCAGGGAAAACGTCAACGCGCCGTTCTTTTCCTTGATCAGCAGGCGCCCCCATCCCTTGTCGGTGATGTACTCGCCTGCTTGCAATGCCTTGCCAGCTTCGGCAGCTTGCCCTGCCGCTTGCGCGGGCAGCGCAGACAGCATGGCAATCGCCGCGCAGGCCAGCCATGCCATCTTCAGAATGGGTGTTTTCGCCATGTCCTTTTGCCGATGATGTTTGCCTGATGCTCTTTAGCGCGTTATAGGATCGCGCGTCAAATCCATTGACATCACCGTTTGCCAGGACAGCCGTGGAACCAAGCAAGGATCATGCCCTTTGCGTCTATACTGGATGCAAGCATCGCGCTGCCCTGAACTGGTGCGCGCACTCATGACTTTTCCGGACTGACTCACACCGACGCATGACGCCCAACACCGCTACGCTTCCCCATCGCCCCACTGCCCACGCCGAACACGCGCTGGCGTCGGCTCGCCGAACGCTGGCGGTCGAAGCCGAGGCAATCACGGCCCTGGCAGCGCGGCTGGACGACAGCTTCACGCAGGCAGCCCAGCTGCTGCTGGACTGTTCGGGGCGCGTGGCCGTCAGCGGCATCGGCAAGTCGGGTCACATTGCGCGCAAGATCGCGGCCACGCTGGCATCGACCGGCACGCCGGCGTTCTTCGTGCACGCTGCCGAAGCCGTGCACGGCGATCTGGGCATGATCACCTCTGACGATGTGGTGATTGCCATTTCGTATTCCGGGACCGCCACTGAGTTGCTGACGATCGTGCCGCTGGTCAAGCGCATGGGCGCGCGACTCATCAGCATTACCGGCCGGCCCGATTCCGAGCTGGCCAAGCTTGCCGACATCCATCTGGACGCCAGCGTTGCGAAAGAAGCCTGCCCGATGAACCTCGCGCCCACCGCCAGCACGACGGCGGCGCTGGCGCTGGGCGATGCCCTGGCCGTGGCCTGTCTGGAAGCCCGTGGGTTCGGCAAGGAAGACTTCGCCCGCTCGCACCCCGGTGGTGCGCTGGGTCGCCGATTGCTGACCCATGTGCGTGACGTGATGCGTTCCGGCCCCTCGGTGCCGACGGTGCCCGTGACCGCCTCGATCACCGACGCGCTGACCGAGATCAGCCTGAAAGGCATGGGCATGACGGTGGTGCTGGACGACGCCGAACACGTGGTGGGTATTTTCACTGACGGTGACCTGCGCCGTTTGCTGGAACGCGTGGGCGACATCCGCGGTCTCACCGTCGAGGCCGGCATGTCCCGCAAGCCTTATTCGATCGGACCGGACGCGCTGGCAGTGGAAGCCGCCGCGCTGATGGACGAAAATCGCAAAAATCTGCTGCTGGTCCGCGACCCCTCTGGCGCGTTGATCGGTGCCCTGCACATGCACGACCTGCTGGCCGCGAAGGTGCTCTGACACATGAATCTGCCCGAGATCAATCTACCCCACCCTGCCGAAGCCTTGTTGCTGGCCCGTATTCCGCTGGAAGTGCGCGAACGCGCGGCGCGTGTGCGCCTGATGGTGTTCGACGTCGACGGCATCCTCACCGATGGCGTGCTCTGGTATTCGGCCCAGGGCGAGTCGCTCAAGGGCTTCCACGTCCTGGATGGCCACGGCCTGAAGCTGCTGCGCGAAAGCGGCATCGAAGTCGCCCTGATGACCGGCCGCGATTCGGCCATGGTCAGCCGCCGTGCCGCCGACCTGGGCATTGCTGAAGTCCTGCAAGGCGTGGCCGACAAGGGCGCTGCCCTGAACGAACTGACCAAGCGCCTGCAGGTCACGCTGGACGAAACCGGGTTCATGGGCGACGACCTGATGGACATGCCGGCCCTGCAGCGCGTCGGTTTTGCCGTCAGCGTGCCGGGCGCCCCTACCTATGTGTCGCAGGCCGCGCACTGGGTCACCGGCAAGCCCGGCGGCCACGGTGCGGCACGCGAGTGCTGCGACCTGATTCTTGCCGCCCAGGGGCGGCTTGGCAGCTTCATCGCCAGCGGCAGCCGTGGCCTGTTGACCACCGGCGCGGCGCAGTAAGCCATGAAAGAGCGCTTGGGTTCCTCCGTCTCCCTGCTGCTGCTCGCCGTGCTGGTGCTCGGCACGTGGTGGGCGGCTGAACTGGCGCAGCGCGCCGTGCCTGAAGACGCCCCGCGCCGCATGACCCACGAGATCGATTCGTTCGTCGAAGAGTTCGTGATGGTGCGCAGTGACCCGCAAGGCGTGCCCAGCTCGCGCCTGGAAGGCAAGCGCATGGAACACTTCCCCGATGACGATTCCAGCGACATCGTGTCGCCGCGCTCGTTCAGCCAGAAGCCGGGCCGCCAGGTCACGGTGGCCACCGCCAAGACCGGCCGCATGGACGAAGACGGCGCCCGCATCGTCATGACGGGCGATGCCCGCTTCGTGCGCGAAGCCGGCATGGGCCACGAGCGCCTGGATATCACCAGCGACGTGATCACGCTGCGTCCGGACGACGACGTCGCCTTCACCGATCTGCCCGCCGTCATTCTGAACGGCCGTTCGCGCATCAATGGCAACGGCATGCATTACAACAACGTCACCCGCGAACTCCAGGTCGCCTCACGCAACCGGGTCGAGATTGCCCCGCGTGTACCGCCTGTGGTTACTCCCGCCCCCGCCCGCCCTCGCTCCGCGCCTTAACAGGACAGGATCCGCTCCCGTGCCCACGACTCCTTCTCTCTCGCTGCGTAATCTGCTGCTGGCCGCCCTGCTTGGCCTGGCCGCCGTCCCCGCATTCGCAGAACGCGCCGACCGCGACAAACCCACGCTGATCGACTCCGACACCTTGCAGTACGACGACGTCCGCCAAGTCAGTGTGTTCACCGGCAACGTCGTGCTGACCAAAGGCACGCTGATCATCCGCTCTGACCGCATGGAACTGCGCGAAGACGCCGAGGGTTACCAGACCGGCATCGCCACCGCCAACAAGGGCAAGCAGGTCTTCGTGCGCCAGAAGCGTGAAGGCGTCGAGGAATACACCGAAGGTACGTCCGACCGAACGGAATATGAAGGCAAGACCGAGCGCATCTTCTTCATCGACAAGGCCTTGGTGAAACGCCTGGCCTGCGGCGTGGTGCAGGACGAAATCCGTGGCCAGGTCGTGATCTACGATCAGCGCACGGAAACCTACAGCGCCCAGGGCGGCCCGCGTTCACCGCAGGCCAACCAGCGCGTGCGCACCGTGATCCAGTCGAAGACGGCTGGGACCACGGAAGCCCCGTCGGGCCCGCCGGCCACCGCCTGCCCGCCTGCCGCATCGAACACCGCAAAACCGGCCGCCCCGGCTGCCGCCAAACCCGCAGCCCCGGCCAGCAAACCGGCGGCGCCTGCCGCCGGAGCCCGCCAATGACGGTGGATGCACGCCAGGCCAACGCCGGGATCACGCAACCGCAGTCCGCGCACGGCAAGACCGGCAAGCTGGTGGCAACCGGCCTGCGCAAATCCTATGGCGGCCGCACGGTCGTCAAGGACGTCTCGGTCGACGTGAACAGCGGCGAAGTGGTCGGTCTGCTGGGCCCCAACGGCGCCGGCAAGACGACCTGCTTCTACATGATCGTGGGTCTGGTGCCGGCCGATGCGGGTCAGATTTCCATCGACAACGAAGTCGTCACGCCGCTGCCGATTCACCAGCGCGCGCGCCGTGGCCTGTCTTATCTGCCGCAGGACGCCTCAGTGTTCCGTCGCCTGTCGGTCGAAGACAATATCCGCGCCGTGCTGGAACTGCAGCGCGACGAACGCGACAAGCCGCTGAAGAAACCCGAGATCGACGCGCGCCTGGACTCGCTGCTGGACGAACTGCAGATCCAGCACATCCGGCCCAACGCCGCGATTTCCCTGTCGGGCGGCGAACGCCGCCGGGTGGAAATTGCACGCGCGCTGGCGACCAGCCCGCGCTTCATCCTGCTGGACGAACCGTTTGCAGGTGTCGATCCGATCGCCGTGATCGAGATCCAACGCATCGTGCGCTTCCTGAAAGGTCGCGGCATCGGCGTGCTGATCACCGACCACAACGTGCGCGAAACGCTGGGCATCTGCGACCGCGCCTACATCATCAGCGAGGGCACGGTGCTGGCTGCCGGCCATCCCGACGAAATCGTGGTGGACCCGGCCGTGCGTCGCGTCTACCTCGGCGAACACTTCAAGATGTGAGGACGCCAGTCATGTCGATTCCTCGCGCACGCTAGGCCATGCTCAAGGCCTCGCTTCAGCTACGTACCGCGCAGCATCTGACGCTGACGCCCCAACTGCAGCAAGCCATCCGCCTGCTGCAGTTGTCGACGCTCGAACTCGAACAAGAGATCGAACAAGTTCTGCGCGACAACCCGCTGCTGGAACGCGAGGACGAGCCGGCGCAGGTATCCCTGCATGCCGACAACGACATGGCGGGCGGCAGCGACGCGCCCAGCCAGGACGCGCCGGAGCCCGCGCAGGAAGTCGACATGGAGCGGGACTCGACCACCGGTGGCGAAGATGCGCCGCCGATGCGCGAGACCGATTCTCTGTGGAACGACCTGCCGGCCTCGCGCGGCGACGACGATGACGAACCCAGCGGCCCGCAGATCGCGGCCAGCACTGCCACGCTGCGCGAACACCTGCTGGAACAGCTGTCCGTCACGCTGGGCTCGGCGCGCGACAAGGCGCTTGCCCAGTTGCTGATCGATGCGCTGGACGACAACGGCTATCTGAGCGTGCCGCTTGAAGAAGTGGCAGAGATGCTGCCTGCGGAACTCGAAGTCGATCAGGACGAACTGCGCACGGCGCTGGCCCTGGTGCAGTCCTTCGATCCGCCAGGCGTGGGCGCGCGCGACACGGCCGAGTGCATCGGCCTGCAGCTGCGTCACCCCGACGTCACCCGCCTGCCCGAAGCGCGCGATCCGTCCGTGTTGTCCTGCGCCCGTGCGATTGCACGCAGCCACCTGCCTTTGCTGGCGGCCCGTGACTACGCCAAGCTGCGCCGCAGCCTCAAGTGCGACGACGACACCTTGCGCGCCGCACAATCGCTGATTAGGCGCCTGACGCCGCGTCCCGGCTCGCAGTTCTCGGCCACCGCAGCAGATTACGTGGTGCCCGACGTGGTCGTGCGCAAGCTCGGCAAGCAATGGGTCGTGCATTTGAATTCGGAAGCGATGCCGCGTCTGCGCATCAATCATCTGTATGCGCAGCTGCTCAAGAGCGATCGCAGCTGTGCCCATGCAGGCATGTCTGCGCAGCTGCAGGAAGCGCGCTGGCTGATCCGCAATGTGCGCCAGCGCTTCGACACCATCCTTCGCGTGTCCCAGGCCATCGTCGATCGCCAGCATGGTTTCTTCGACCACGGCGAAGTTGCGATGCGCCCGCTTGTGCTGCGCGAAATTGCGGATACACTGGGCTTGCACGAGTCGACCATTTCTCGCGTCACCACGCAGAAGTACATGCTCACGCCGTTCGGCACCATCGAACTCAAGCATTTCTTCGGCAGTCATGTCGCGACGGAAACCGGCGGCGCCGCATCGTCAACCGCGATTCGCGCCTTGATCAAACAGCTCGTCAGCGCGGAGGACCCCACCCAGCCGCTTTCGGACAGTCAGCTTGCCCAGACCCTCGGGGAACAAGGCATCGTGGTCGCGCGTCGCACCGTCGCAAAATACCGCGAAGCCCTTCAGATCCCGCCGGTCTCCCTGCGCAAGTCGATCTGAACCTGCCCGCCGCAACATGCGGCAAAGACCCGGGCAATCCCCTAGCGTGCTGTTGCCAAAAGTTGCTTGAAGCGTAGCGATCGGACCCGATCTAATAGGTGCTAGCGACACGGTCTCTACCACCTGCCAGTCACCTCGATTGCGTGGCAATTCAGCCGGCACTGCCGGCGCGACGCAAACGATGTGGCACGCAGTGCGGGCCACCCGGCCGACACCGGATTTCCGGCAGTCGACCAGTCTCGGAAGACTCCACTTCCGAGGTTTCAACGCTCGAAGGAGGGCTTTACATGAATCTGAACATCAGCGGTCATCATCTCGAGGTCACCCCTGCTATTCGCGAGTATGTGATGAACAAGCTCGCGCGCGTCCTGAGGCACTTCGATCATGTCATTGATGTGAACGTAGTCCTCTCGGTCGAAAAGTTGATGCAGAAGGCTGACATCACCATGCACGTGACCGGTAAGGATCTCCATTGCGAAGCCGAAGACGAAAACCTGTATGCAGCCATCGATGCGCTTGCGGACAAGCTTGACCGTCAATTGTTAAAGTACAAAGACAAGGTCCAGCAGACGCGCGTACCCGAGCCCGTCAAGAAACAATATGTCGCGTCCGACCTATAAGCCATAGGCATCGCGCCCCGGCCTCAGCGGCTGGGCGACATCAAGCAGACAGGCCCGCCGGAATGCGGGCCTTGTTGTTGGATGTCGGCAAATGCAGCGCATTTCCCGACATGATCGCGCCAGCGGGGGTTTTTGGCCCCGGGACAAGCAGGGCTATAATCGCCCGCTGTCCAACAGGAGATGTCCGCCTGTGGGCGTGACAGACGCTGACAATTCGGCCCAATTCGGTGCCTCCTCGGCCCACGCTCGCAAGCCAGGCGCAGATAGAACATGAATCTGATCTCACGGATCCTGCCTCCTTCCAACATCCTTCTGGACTTGGAAGCGACCAGCAAGAAACGCGTTTTCGAACAGGCTGGCCTGCTGTTCGAAAACAATCACGGTATTGCCCGCGCGGCGGTTTTCGACAGCCTGTTCTCGCGTGAGCGGCTGGGCTCGACCGGCCTTGGCCAGGGCGTGGCCGTGCCGCACGGCCGGATCAAGGGCCTGAACGAGGCGGTTGCCGCGTTCGTGCGCCTGTCGGCGCCGATTCCCTTCGACTCGCCGGACGGCAAACCCGTTCGTCTGATGGTGTTCCTGCTGGTGCCCGAAAAGGCCACCCAGCAGCATCTGGAAATTTTGTCCGAACTGGCCCAGATACTGTCGAACAGCCAGTTGCGCGATACGCTGAATGCCGAGACCGATGCCGGTGCGGTGCATGCATTGTTCAGCCAATGGGCGCCGGCGGAAGCCTCTTAAAGCATGTTGACCATCCAGACCCTGTTCGACGAAAACGCCGAGAAGATGTCCCTGACGTGGATAGCCGGCGAGTTGGGCGGCAGCACGCATGCGCTGCCCGACGAATGCCTTGGCGCGTCCGATCTGGTTGGTCACTTGAACCTGATCCACCCGGCCCGCATCCAGGTCTTCGGTCACTCCGAATACGCCTACTACCAGCGCTTCGAGGCCCGCAAGCGCCATCACCACCTGGACGAATTGGTGAGCGGTGGCGTGCCGGCGTTGATCATGGCCGAAGGCCTGGTCGCGCCCGATGATCTGATCGAGCATTGCCGCCAGTCGAATGTGCCCTTGCTGGCGTCGCCGCTGCTGGCGTCCCAGGTCATCGACCTGCTGCGCATCTACTTTGCCAAGAAGCTGGCCGCGACCACCACGGTGCATGGCGTGTTCATGGACGTGCTGGGCATGGGCGTGCTGATCTCGGGCGAATCGGGTCTGGGCAAGAGCGAGCTGGCACTGGAACTGATTTCACGCGGCCACGGCCTGGTGGCCGACGATGCAGTGGAATTCAGCCGCATCGCGCCGAACATCGTCGACGGCCGCTGCCCAGCCCTGCTGCAGAACCTGCTGGAAGTACGCGGCCTGGGTCTGCTCGATATCCGCGCGATCTTCGGCGAGACCTCGGTACGCCGCAAGATGAAGCTCAAGTTGATCGTCCATCTGGTGCGCAACACCTCGATGGAAGAACACTACGAACGCCTGCCGATGCAAGCGCTGACGCAGGACATTCTAGGTTTGCCGATCCGCAAGGTGGTCCTGCCCGTCGCGGCCGGCCGCAACCTGGCGGTGCTGGTCGAAGCCGCCGTGCGCAGCGCCATTTTGCAGCTGCGCGGTATCGACACCTTGTCGGATTTCATGGATCGCCAGATGCTGGCGATCCACGACAGCGATTGAGCCCGACCATGGCCCTTGGCCGGTGGGCGGCTCGCATGCCACAATCGACCCCGTGTTAAGCGTCGTCTTCATTACTGGCATCTCGGGCTCAGGAAAGTCCGTGGCGTTGCGCATGCTGGAAGATGCGGGATATACCTGCGTCGACAACCTGCCCGTCCGTTTCCTCCACGAGTTCATCGGCATCGCGCATGTCGAAGGTCTGTCGCGCGTGGCCGTGGCGATCGACGCCCGTTCACCGGGCGACATTGCCGAACTCCCCGACGTCATCACCGCCTTGCGCGCGCGCGGCACCGAGCTGCGCGTG
>Ga0308165_1002811_pt1 | contig 19874 bp, 19 predicted proteins | sample PhyWR2_FD_201032 | JGI IMG/M metagenome (GOLD analysis project Ga0308165, IMG submission 201032) | Phyllosphere microbial communities from UC Gill Tract Community Farm, Albany, California, United States - DLSLW.R2 | ecosystem: Host-associated > Plants > Phyllosphere > Unclassified | place: USA...
TAAACATGCCGTCGGTTTACTGGCAGATTTTGCCACTCAGCTTGATAAACTCTACCAGCAGGGACGACCGCCTGACTTGATTATTGCTGACTTTACGCTACCAGTAGTGAGTAAGGTCGCGGCAGCGTGGAATATTCCCTGGTGGACCAGCTTACCCTCTCCCTGTGTGCTCGAAACGTCTGACGGCCCACCCGCCTACTGCGGAGGATTAACCCCAGCGACTAATGGCTGGCAACGAATCAGACAGGCTATTGCCCGTAAAAAAGTTCGCTGGTTTAAACAGACGATATTCTGGTTGTTTCGCCACACCATCAGACCGACCGGGATAACGCAGCTCTATCGGCCAGACGGGACCGAGAGTGCCTACTCTGCAGAGTGTATTCTGGCTTTGGGGGATAAATCGCTGGAGTTTGCGCGTAGCTGGCCTGCCTGCGTGCAATTTATTGGCCCGGCACTCTATACGCCAGCGAACTCAGGTTCTGATCCCTATTTTATCCCGGGTTATCGGCATGTGCTGGTGACGCTAGGAACCCATCTGGCCTGGCATAAAGATGAGGTTGCAGATGCTATTCGGCAACTGGCCCGCACTTTGCCAGGCTGTCGGTTTCATTTTACCGATGGGGATCCTGAGGCGAGCTGCGTTCAGCAAACAGAAAACTTTATTCGCCTGCCTTGGGTCAACTATGAAACCTGCCTGCCGCATTATGACGTAGTGATTCATCATGGCGGAGCAGGGATTATGTATTATTGTCTGCGGCACAATATTCCGGCCCTGGTCTATCCGGTCGATTTTGATCAGTTTGATCATGCTGCCCGACTAGAGGCTGCTGGAAAGGGGGTCTGGATAAAAGGAGGGCTGAAGGCTCTGGTTAATGCCAGGCCTGATATTGAGCGACTTTTGGATGACGCGAAGTAACAGCAAACTTCGCGTCACAATATTTATAAGCTAAAACCACCGTCACCCACTTGGGCCTGGGCGTACCATGCCATTAACTCAGCGGTTCCTTTTTCCCCTTCCGCGGGTGCCCAGGCCGCAGAGTCTTGCTCTGCCACCGGCTGATAACCCCCGTGTTTAACTTCAAAAATCACCCCGCCGTTATCAAGAGACAGTACCGCATGCCAGGTACCTGCATCCATCTCTAGCGCCATACAATCTTCACCCAATACTACACGCTGCGTAACCGTGCCTTGCTCATCAAAATTTAATACCAGAAAGCGTCCGCTAAGCGGTAATAGCAGCTCAAAAGTATGAGGATGACGATGAGGACGAATATAGGTTCCGGGTTCCATGGCAATGGCCAGACGTTGTACCGGATCGCTGAGTTCAGGATGAAAATTTCGGTGAGCGCGTAAACGTGGCGCACTTGCCGCTGCTGCGCTCTGTTGCTGCATATCGCTAAAAGTGATCTGTTTCATAAAGGCTGCCTGAGGTCAGGAGTGATAAGCATCATTGCTTGTTGATACAGATTAACAGCCCCCTCAGGGACAGGAAAGCGCTTAGCTAATGGATGGCGTCGTCCTGGACTGGCATAAGTCTGAAAAATAAGTGTCGCCATGATATCGGGTCAAAATGGCAGTCCTATATTTATGTCGGATAACTTAGTCACAAGTACGAAAAAGAATATCAATATTATGCTTATGTTTCTGATGGTTATTTTTATTATCTGATTGTCATCAGTAAGAGCTGAACCTTTTGATGACAATCAGAATGTGATAAATCAGGTTGATTCTGCACAAATAACACACTTTATTTTACTGGATAATTCAATACTGGAGGTGTACTTTGTACACCGATGCGCAGGGAAGCGAGAATACGGAACATGGAATTGAGTTTATCGAAACAGCATTATTTACTCGTCAAATCAAGCAAATTGCCACAGATGATGAGCTAATGGAACTTCAGAGAACATTAATCGCCTGTCCGGATAAAGGCGATTTGATTCAGAAAACCGGTGGTCTACGGAAGATAAGAATGGCAACCGGTCCTCAGGGGAAAAGTGGTGGTGCCAGAGTTATCTATTTTCTTGCTACCACTGAGATCATCTATCTGGTGATGGCGTACCCGAAAAGTATCAAAGATAGCCTGACTGACGCTGAAAAAGCAGAACTGAAGAAACTAACAATATTACTGAAAGGTGAGGTGTAACATGAATTTTTTTGATGAGTTGAAAGCCTCTCTTGAGGAAGCCGTTGATATCAAACAGGGGCTAGCAGAACCTTCTCGTGTGACGCGTTATAAAGTGGCTGACGTGAAGACTATCAGAGAGCAGCTTAATGTCTCGCAAAGTGAGATGGCAGCAGCACTAGGCACCAGTATCGATACTATCAAGAGTTGGGAAACCAAAAGGCGCAATCCCACAGGACTGGCAGCAAAAGTTCTTGCCACTATTAAGGATAATCCAGAGTTTTATCGGCAGCTTGCCGCACATTAAGAGCGATATTGGGTAGCGCCTGGGGTTTCTCAATTCAGTGATGGTGAGGTTACGGCTACGCCTTGAGTCTGACTTGCACAGACAACAATTCTGCTCGCGGAGGATACAACTAAGTCCATACCTCTCTGTCATCAGGTGTTAACCATACCAATCCAGCAGGAGCCTTGACCAAAAACCACATCCCATATTCATCCAAGTCATTATCCTCATCATCAGATGGATATGGCGGCCAGCTTGTTTGTAATATCTTTAATTGCTCTGAAATCGTCCCAGACAAAAACACACCATTTGCCGCTAACTTAACTTTTTTCTCTGCTAATAAATGCGTCAATAAATCAAAGAACATCTGCTTTCGGAATAGATAGTCACCTGAAAAATCAGCGCAGGCGATACTCATATGCTGCCATACTGCCCCTATGGACAAGCCATAGGCGCTTTTGATCACTGATGAATATATATTTTTGATGTTTTCCATGACTTAACATTAATCTCCATTCATCGACTTTGAGCCAATAAGCTGGCCTGGTTGCAGTATGGTCCGACAATTCCATCTCTGGATGATAACACTGACGCGCATAAAAATGCCGCCACGCGGGTCTGAAGATAAACCGGCTATAGCGGCCCTGCCAGAGAGGATGACAAATCATGAAGCGTTATGTGGTTTGCGCCGAGGTGCGCTGCACTACTAATACGCTGGCCAGCACGATAACCAGTCCAATACACGCGATGCCGCTCATGTCCTGGGACAGCACTATCCAGCCCAGCGCCACGGCAGTTAACGGACTGAGCAATCCTAATGACGTCACCGCGACGCCAGGAAGACGGCTGATACCACGAAACCACAGGCCATAAGCGACAAATGCACCCGCCAGACTGAGATAGGCGTAGGCCGTCCACTGTGGGGCAGTCAGTACCGGAAGTGGAGCGTCAATCAACCATGCTGCGGGTGCCAGCATGATTCCACCCAGTACCAGTTGCCAGCCGGTCAGCGCCATCACCGGCAGATTGACTTGCCAGCGGCGGGTCAGCCAGACGCCGGTTGCCATACAGACGGCACCCAGTAACGCAGCGGTAATTCCAATAGGTTCAAATACTGTTTGCGGCGAAAGCAGCAACATCGCCATACCCACTACCCCCGCCAGTGCTGCCCACAAGGTAATTTGTCTTGGTGCACGCCTGTCAACGGCCCAAATCAGTACCATTATCAGTAGCGGCTGAATCGCCCCTAATACCGCAGCCAGCCCGCCGGGTAATCGATAAGCAGCGACAAATAACAGTGCCTGAAAAACACCTATATTGAGCGCGCTGAGAATAATCAGGCGTCCGATATCACGGCGGGCAGGCATACGCCAGACAAATAGCAGCAGTAAAATACCGGCAGGTAACACCCGAATCAGTGCTGCGGTAAAGGGCCTGTCCGGCGGCAGAAACTGGGTGGTGACAATATAGGTTGAACCCCAGATAGCCGGAGCGATTGCCGTAAGCAGAACGTCACGCCAGTAAGACAGAGAAACTAAGTTAGCCATAATTTTGTATTTGTCTTCAATTCAAGATAAAATAAGCTTGTCGATAAATTAACTTGAAGTCAAGATAAATGAGCGATCACAATAAACCTCAACCCGATGCCGTTGATCTTATTCTTGCGCAGTGGAAACGAGAGCGACCGGATTTAGACTGTAGCCCGATGGGACCCATTGGACGACTTAAACGCTGCGCGGCGCTTCTGGAACAGCGACTCGAGCAGGCTTTTGCTGAATTTGAGCTGAGTTTATGGGAGTTTGATATGCTGGCGACACTACGTCGTTCCGGCGCACCCTATAAGCTGACGCCAACCGAAATGTTTTCAACCCTAATGGTGACCTCTGGCACCATGACACATCGCCTTAAGCGCCTGGAATCCCGCGGGTTTATTATCAGACAAGTCAATGCCGAAGATGCGCGTAGCATGCTGGTGCAGTTAAGTGATGACGGACTGGCGCTGATTGACCGGGTAGTGGAAAAACACGTTGAGAACGAAAGACACATTCTGTCCGGCCTTTCTGCAGAAACGCTGAGTGAATTAGATAGCCATCTGGCGGGTTTACTGCGTTCTCTGGAACTTCAATAACGCCTGCAACCACGCTTCAAAGCGATAGACTGGCTTTTCGGGCCTGTTCACGGGCCTGAGGCTACGTTTTCTTGTTCTTCAATCCAGGCCATAAGTTCGGCAAGCTGAGTATCAGCAAAGACTTTGATCCCATATTCAGTGAGGAGTGATGCCGCAACGCCCATACCGGACTTGCGCTGACCGCTGAAAGAGCCATCATAGATAAACTGGCTACCACACGTCGGGCTACCGTCAGTTAATAACGCTGCAGTACAACCCGATTCTTGTGCTGCACGCAGAGCCATCCAGGCTGCAAGCCGATAGTGTTCAGTGACATCCTGCCCGGTATTTTCGATTATCCGGGCACGTTCCTGCATCACGTCTTTACCATCAGCGGCAAAAATCTCTGCCGGGGGCCTGGGGGTCGGCAACCCCGCTGCCAGCTCAGGGCAGTGAACCACCAGACGCTGCTCCTGCTGCCAGCGCGCAAGCGTGTCGACTATCTGCGCTTTCTCACTGCCGTTATAACGGATTTTAAACCCCATCAGACAAGCACTTACCAGAATTTTATTGATCATCTTTTTATGATTTAAGAGTAAAAAGCACGCCTGGAGTATAACACTGACCCACCTTAAGAATAGCGCTACTCGCTGGAGGGGGCTAACTGTTCTTGTTTACGAAATGCACTGGGCGACAGGCCAATGGCGCGATGAAAGTCACGTGAGAAATGCAGCGGATCGTGGTAGCCCACCTGCAGCGCAATGCTGCTAATACTTTCCGACGTTTCGACTAATAAGCGTCGGGCCTGAGTTAAACGGTAATTTTTCAGCCATTTCAGCGGGCTTTGATCAAATGTTGCCCGAAACAGGCGGAATAGCTGCGATTTACTGACCTGACAGTAGTGCATAAATTTTTCGATATCCCAGTCATCATTATAGTGGCTATGGATCTGATAAAGCAGTTTTCCTAAACCACGATGCGTGATCACCGGTGACTGAGTCACCTCATTATTGCGGTTTTCCAGTAGCGTAAATATTAGCTGACTACAGAGCATGTCGCACTGGGCATCAGTCACGAGGGTATAGCTGTTCATTAATGAAAAGATATGGCGATAAATTTCAATAATTTTATCAGGGTCCTCAAACTGAAAAATAGGATGCTGAGGAATATCCATTATCTGCATGATATTATTGAGTTTTGAACCCTCTATCCGTAACCAGAGGATCTCCCACGGCTGCTGTTTATCCGCATAATGCTCGTGTGGCCAGCGTACCGGGAGCCAGGCTAACTGCCCTTGTTGTACCGGATAAAGCCGGTCTTCAAGACGAATAAAACCCGAACCTTGCAGACAAAAAATCAGTTCATGCCCGACTACGGACTGGCGCTGAATGTGAAAATCTGCACCAGCATCGATATGTCCGGCACGTAAAATACGGTAGTTCATTAGGGTGGAAAACTCGTCTGAACCCCGATACCAGTTGGTAATCACCCGGGTTCGCTTCATGTGCTGCGACATCTATTCCCGCCTTCTTGCTGCTGTGGGCTGACTTTTTATCGTGGCAGTATCCTGATGATTCTGCACTCGTTATAAAGAGGCTGGCTGTTGAATTTTTGAGCTTTCTCACATTTCTAAGAGCGTGAAAATTTCATCCATGTTTAAGAGATTTTTGCCTATCACGTTCCGGCCCAGAAATGCCTAAAGTCATGTCATCGACATTCTGCAATGACAGGTTGTTCACTTACCAGACGGGAGAGATTCATGATTGATTTTAACGATCCGCGCCAAGTAGCCAAGGCCATTCAGTTCACTAATGTTAATCCAGACTTAACGCGGGAAGGCGTTATTAAGCATCTGGAAATGTGCCTGGAATATCAGTTTGATGCTGCCATGATAGCGCCATGCTGGGTGGCACTGGGTAAAGAAGTCCTGAAAGGCAGCGGTGTACGAGTGGCGACAACACTGAATTTCCCGATGGCGAATGACACTCTGGCGATGAAAGTTGCGGTAGTGCGCGAACTGGCAAAAGAGGGTGCTGATGAGTTTGATTTTCCGCCGAATCCTGGATATCTGCTGGGCGGCATGGAGGACCACTATTTTGCAGAATTAAAAACGGTCACCCATGTTGCTCATGACCTGGGAATGAAAGTAAAAGCGATGCTGGAATTTGGTTTTATTACCGAAGAGGCAATGAAAATTAAAGCGACGCAATATGCTTTTGAAGCGGGTATTGATTGGGTCAAGCAGTCAAGCGGCTGGGGTAAAGGTGGCTGTGAAGCAACCGTAGAAGATGTTCGACTTCTCAAAGCGAATATTCAGTTACCTTGCCGAGTGAAAGTATCAGGTAAGGTCAACACGCTGGAAAAAATGAAAGCCATGTTTGAAGCGGGTGCCGAACTGGTTGGCACCAGCTCAGGGCCTGAACTGGTGAAGGGACTGACAGGTGACATTAACGCCTATTAAGTAAGTTATCCGCCTCATCGCGCTGGTGATGGGGCGTCAGGCTTCTGTCAGATTTAAAAGAGGAGTCCATGATGAATATTTTTATCCTTGGTAGTTATGCTAAAGCTCTGGTGATGACGGCGGATCGTATTCCACTGGCAGGGGAGACATTAATCGGGCGTGATTTTCGTCAGACGTGGGGCGGAAAAGGTTCCGATATGGCAGTACAAGCCGCTCGGCTAGGGGCTTCAGTCGCCTATGCTGGTGTGGTGGGTGATGATGTATTTGGGCGTGAATTTATCGAACTGATGCAACAGGAAGGGGTCGATATCAGCGCTCTGACCGTCAGCCCTGAGTTACCTACAGGTGCGGGGTTAATTATCAAAGATCAACAAGCACGTAACGTGATTGTGGTGGATATGGGAGCTAACAAACTTTTTACTCCCGCTCTGGTTGATGCAGCGATAGAGCAAGTTATCGAAAGCCGTGTGGTACTGACCCAGCTTGAAATTCCGCTGGAAACTGCCCTGTATGGACTTTTCTGTGCCAAACAGCACGATAAAATTACCATCCTTAACCCCGCTCCCGCCTGTAATCTACGGGGCATAGATCTCCGGGATATTGACTATCTGACCCCCAATGAAACCGAAGCACGTGTCGCACTGGGTCTGGCACCGGATGATACCCGTAGTAACCGTGAAATAGCGGATTTATTGCTGGAAACCGGCTGTGGCCATGTGGTGATGACCCTGGGAGACGCGGGTAGTGCAGTCTTTACCCGTGATAGCACACTGGAAATCCCTCCTTGCAAAGTCGAGGTAGTCGACAGTAATGGAGCCGGAGACAGTTTTAATGCTGGATTAGCGGTTGCACTGAGTGAAGGTCAGTCCATTGAACAGGCGGTCTGTTTTGCTAATGCCACCGCGGCACTCTGTTGTTGTGACTGGGAGACGGTACCTTCGTATAAAACCCGTCAAGAAGTGGAACATTTTCTCGCTTGTTAATAAAAAATAGATCTGGAGAGAACAATGAGACCTGGACGTATCCTACACCCCCAATTAGCGGCTGCTCTGGCAACACTCGGCCACACCGATATTATTCTGATTACTGACGCAGGATTTCCTATCCCGCCCCAGGCTAATCGTATTGACTTAGGTTTTTGGCCCGGCATTCCCGATGTGACCGATATTCTGCGTGTCATTCGTCATGAAGTATTTGTCGAAAATATCCAGTTTGCTCGGGAAGTCCGCGACTGTAACCCAGAACTTTACCGGCAGTTGCAAGAAATTTATACCGGATCAGGTGCCGACTTCACCGAGGCCAGCCATGAAAAACTGTGCCATGACCTGGCGTATAAAGCCAAAGTCATTATCCGTTCTGGTTCGTTTAATCCTTGGGCTAATTTTGCCCTGACTGCCAGTACAGATCCTTTTGCCTGGTTTGCCGATAACGCCGGTGTCCAACCGTTGCCTGCTTATGTGACACGTCGTCAGCGGATACAGGATAAGGTCGTTCCTGAACTGAACTCGCGGCCATCCGCCGAGAGCATGATTGCAGGATAACCATTAGCTGGGGGATATTATGGAGTCGTTAGTTCGTCTGTTAGAGCAGGCTGCCGAGCCGCAATTACCACAACGTAAAGATTATAATATCGGCATCATCGGTACCGGATTTATTGTTGAACACTGCCACTTAGTGGCTTATCAAAAAGCAGGCTTTACTGTTCAGGGCATTACTTCCCAGGATAATAAACAAAGCCAGCGTTTAGCGGACAGTTTTAATATTAAGACCGTATATGCAAACTGGCAGGAGATGGTGTGCTGCCCGCAAATTGATATTATTGATATTGCTGTTCCACCACATGTTCAGTTAGAGATGGTCCGTTTTATTTGCACCAATAAGTCTGCATTCAGTCATATCAAAGGCATTTTATGTCAGAAGCCGCTGGCGATGTCGCTGGCCGAAGGGCGAGAAATTGTCCGTCTGAGTGAAGAAAGCGGTATACCCATAGCGGTCAATTCAAATATGCGTTATGACCCGGCCATCAGGGCATTAAAGCATATTATAGATAATCAACTGATCGGCGATGCGGTTATCGCGAGCATTGATATGCGAGCTATTCCCGACTGGCAACAGTTCTTGCAGCAATATAACAAACTCGAACTGTTTGCCATGGGCATTCATCATATTGATACCTTCCGGCTGTTATTTGGTGATCCGATAAAAGTGACGGCAGTCTGTCGCACCGATCCGAGAACACAATTTCCGCATACTGACGGCATCACGCAATATACCTTCCAGTATGCCAATGGTTTGATTGCCACCAGCCTGGATGATGTCTGGGCCTGGCCTGGGGAACCTTGCGCTAAAAATAACTATATCAACTGGCGTGTAGAAGGAACATCAGGTCTGGCAGAAGGTGATTTCGGCTGGCATCGGCGGCCACCGGAATATTGTGGCAGTACCTTAAGGCTGGCACACCGTGATTATCCAGAACAATGGTTAACCCCCCACTGGAACAGTCAATGGTTCCCGGATGCCTTTATTGGCACGATGGCGAACCTACTGTGCGCGATTGAACAAGGCGTGGCTCCGGCAATCAGTGCGCAGGATAACCTTGGCACTCTGGCATGCATCGAAGCTTGTTATCTCTCTATTGAGCAAGAGAGAACCGTCTACCTTAGTGAAATACAGGAGAATACACATGATTAATGTCGGCATTTTTACTGGATATTATCCTTATACCCTGAACGAAACTATCAGCAGAATTAAGCAGGCGGGGATGGGCTGTGTACAACTTGATCTTGAGTTTACCGATGTTGACCTGCGGCGAAATCATATTACCCAGGCTAAAGCTCATCAGGTTCGCGATGCTTTCAGACGCGCTAATTTACCGATTGTGGCCATATCAGCCTATACCAACCTGGTACATCCTGACCCGATAAAACGGGCTGAGAATATTGCCGCAGTAAAAGAGATCCTCCGTTATGCCCGTGACTTTGGTACGCCTTATGTCATCAGTGAGACCGGAACTTATAATCTTGAAAGTGACTGGTTATATGATGAAAAAAATAGTACTGAAGACGCTTATCAGGAATTTAAAGCTATCGCTCATGAATTAGCGGTATTTGCCTGGGAGCATGGGGCAGTATTTTTAGTCGAAAATTACGTGAATAATATTATTGGTTCAGTGAGCCAGGTGGCACGCCTGATGCGTGATGTTGACCATCCAGGATTGGCGTTAGCGCTCGATCCTACTAACTACTTCGACGAAAACAATATTGATACTATTGATGAAACATTACACAGCATTTTTAATGTCCTTGATGGTAAAGTTAAAATTGCTCATGCCAAGGATTGTAAAAAAACGGATGTGGTGATTGAAAAATTTGGTGATGGCGCAGCGGAACATAACAGCTTTCGAGGCGCTGGTGCGATAGAATTACCCGCTGCCGGGCTGGGCTCGCTTAATTATCAATTATATTTACAACTGCTGGCAAAAAACCACCCCAATATTCCGTTAATTATTGAGCATGTCGATGAGTCAGATATTCCACGGGCGAAAGCGTTTGTCGACGAAATACTGGTTAAAACAGGCTCTTGATCTTTACGGTAAATACCATGCCCATCATATTTAACGTGTCGGTAATATTTTTCACGCAGTAATATTTCGATAACGTAAAGTATGATGGGTACATGTCTTAAAAGTTATTATATTAAATAATAGTGTTAATCATTCAGGGTAACTGGCTGAACGGTATAAGTGATACGCGTCAGGAGCGGATTTTTATCGATATAGATATAGAGGAACAGTCATTACGAATGTAATTCAGTACACGCTGTACTGACGGATGAGGAAATGGTTGCCAGCCTGGCAAGAGAGTTGTTAGACGATCTGTGTGAAACTGGGTTTGAGAGTCCATAACGAAAATCCTGGTACAGGATCGATGGCGAGTAAGCCGGTATGTCTTGGTACCAATAATGTACCGCGGTACAGATAGAGAATGGGAAACTGACAGAACATTTGTTTAGAGTATTATGCAGGTGTTAAGCGATACTTCCAGTTAATAACACTACATTAATTGTTGTTATGTAGTTTAAGTGGAAAAAAAACTCCCCTAAAAAGGGGAGAAAATTCGTTACAAGTAAAATCCGGGGGCATATTACTAAACACAGCGTAAATTAAGATGATCTCAATCAATTTTTGTCAGCGAACCGTCAGTTATATGTAAATTAATGTAATCAAAGTGATTGGTAGCATTCATAACTATTACATTTAGTTATTAATAAGGTTTTTTTTAGAATTTATCGCGGAGATCCCCTCAGCGCTGACAGGTTTCTGCTCCGGGTAAACGACGGCTTCTGGGTATAAAAAGAGGGGGATGCCAGCAGATAAGACAGGTTTGCTGCATATGTTCCTGTTATATTTCAAGTTGCCTGGAGGATGCGGCGTTCTGTCCGCCGAATCGCATCGCTTATCGCCAAGCCTTACCAGCCCCACAAGCAACTCGAATTATTCAGGTAAAAGGCGCTATCGCGTTTATTGTTTGTTTTTTCCATCTACTGGCCTTACTGATAATGGCGTTATCAGAATAGTAATATCTTCAGGGTACTTAGCCTGTAAGTAGCGCGCTTTTTCGTTAAGTAAGGCGTTATCTGGCCATGCTTTTGCTGCTCTGGACAGACTTAACAAGGCTTTTTTATCATCCATTTTATCCAGGTCTTTCCATGGCCATGGAGTCTTGCTGTCCACAAAATGAGCGATATAGGTATAGCCCTTGAGTAGATTCTGGTTATCAACTTCATGATTCCAGATATCCACATGAACTTTTTCGCCTAGTTTCGCTAACTGGCTATAGGCTTCCAAATTAAAGTTACTGTAGTGCCATGAGCGAGTCCTGGCGAGTTCGCGCATCTGTTTGCCTTCAGCGTCAAAATGATTCGGTATTCGCCGGTTTTGAGTGGTCGTTAAACGTTTTTTAGCCTCTTCACTCTTACCGCTGAACTGGGCGAAAGTGGCTGTCTGTAGATCATACCAAGTTCCGTGGTTATTTTTCCCGCTGTCTTCTTTGAGTCCATTAGGGCTGGCCACCATCCAGGAGTAAAGGGAGCCAAACCACTGTTGCAACTGCTTATATTCACTTTCTTTGATTAAGTCTGCTGAGTGTAATAACGCGATAGCATCAACAACGTTAACCAGCACTCGCGTATCAATAATGCCTGTTCCGCGCCCAGTATTCACCCCTGGAGTCGCCTGAGCATAAATCATATTAGGATTCATACGGGTAGCAGGATCCAGGAACCAGACGCGAATTTGCTCTGCCGCTTTTTCGGCATAGCGTTTATCCTGGGTAAAATACCAGGCAAGCGTGAGGTTATAGACATTATTACTCATTCTTACCAGACGCTTTTTATCCGTAGCATCACTGCTGGCATCGGGGTTGTTCTGTCCGTCTCTACGAATATAGGGCAGACCGTCTTTTTTCGTTGGGTCTGGCCACCAGTATGGCGGGAAGCTGTAGTAGTCATGCTTATTGCCACTGGCGGCCAGCAGGGTTTTATCCATAACCGAGAGTAACGGCTGGTTAAGCGCTGAGTTGGCTTTTTGGATTAATGCACTTTCTGCTGTAAGGAAACGAGGATTACCGGCACGAATTTGTTCAAGGCTTAATGCTAAGTCTTTATTATCAATAATATAGGGTCCTGACTGGGCAGCATTCAATCCGTTATGTACTCCGGATAATATAAACACCAGACCTAAAGCACTCCAGGATGATAATCGAGCCATAAGCAAAATACTCCGTTATCAATAAAGACATAATGGTACTTCCAGCTACCTTACTGTGTTTCTATGAAGCTAATCAATGGCAAGAAGTATCAAAAAGAAACACCATTTCAAAATTTATTTCTAATCACTAAATAGAATAAAAAAACGGCGCTTAAGCGCCGTGTTAACAGGTGTAATCATATTTACAGTCATCTTGAGAGGAATGACGTCTTACTTTCCGGCAATAATTGCGGATCGTGAAAAATCACAATCTGTTGTGTATGGTCAGCACGTCGTAAAGTCAGAGTAGTATGTTCTGGCATATGCTGTACGTTCACCTCGGTGAGTGGCGTGGCACGGGTAAAGTCCCAGACGCAGGCAAACCAGGCTTGAGGCTGTCGATTGCGTAAAATGAGGTAACTGAGGTCGGTTACCGCTGGGTTATTCGGCGCATATCCTTGCCATAATTCAGTTTTTTCAGTGCCAGCCAGCCAGAGAGCCAGAGAGCCGTGTGCATGAGAAAAATGACGTGGCTGACAATGCTGTAAGGGAATAACGGTAGTGTCACGCATAATCTGTAGTGGGCCCAGATCGGCAAATACTGCCGGTAAGCCACTTTGATCGAGTGCTTTTGCCGATAAATGTACAGTCCAGTCCAGTTGCTGATGATGTGGGTTATCAACAGTCGACAAATCAATTAAAACATCATCTATCCATAATAAACGACGACGGAAGCGGATATCACGCCAGGCTTTAGTATCCCATTCGACGCGAGTGTGGCTATTTAATGTCGGTGGCGTTTTACGCCAGTCGGCTTCACAGTCAAGCCAGTGGTAGTCATCTCCTTGATGCCAGTTGAGCACAACAGGATGTGTGGGCGGCTGGTTACTCTGATTCACGGTAAGCGTATTATGTGTTGCACTATTTTTGTAGTAATCATAGTGCATTCGGGCACCATACCCGGTGGTGCCTAAGTCTGGTAATAGCGGAAAACTGTCTTGCCATATAAGCAGACTTAATCGGTCGTAATGATCGTGCTCCCCACCATAGGGACTGTGTTTAATCAGAATGACTTCTTCTTTTTCAGGACGACGCCACATTGTCAGCCCAGCCCCTGGTGCAAACAGGGATCCGGTCGCGACTAATGGTACGACCGGTGTCGGTAATGGCACATCACGCCAGAGTAATGCTTCCAGAGTTTCTTTACCGCCATCGGTGAAGTTCAGCACTGCGGCATAGTGTGGGCTCTGCCAGATATGCCAGGCAAACTCATAAATATCGTTATGGTGTAGCTGTTCTTGTCCGGCAATACAATCATTCAGACGCGGGAACGTGCCATCTTGCAGCAGCAGCGACAGCGGAAAGTTCAGCATTTTTTGATACCATGGGCCATTCGTCAGGCTCCATGTGCTGCCATAAGCCATTTTTTCAAAAGCAAAAAAACCTTGGAGCGCATAGAAGTGGTAATGAACAGAGCCTTCAAACCACAACCCTTCGGCTAATAAACCATTTTCAAGCTGCCAGCGCAGGCCATAGGGTTGGTTGACTGCGAGATTGAGTAATGACTCATCTTTAAGAATAAAGCCCAGTATCGCCAGTGCTGCATTAATTTTAACTTCGTGATTATGGATCTGTGGACTCCGATGCTGGCTGATAAAATCGGCCGCACTACGGAGTAATCGGGTACAGATAAATTGCTGATGCTCAGTCGTGAGAGTCTCGGCAATAAAATCGTATCCTAACGCCATATCAAGAATACAGTTTGCTTCGCACAACGTTTGGGCATTCATTTTCCCTGGGCCATTATGCGGGATATTGCCGTGTACTTCGTAGTCTGGATAGAACTCGGCGTATCCGAGTAATATCTCTGCCACTTTTTTAGCATAGCGAGACTCACCGGTTAACTGCCACAATAAACCTAAGTGATAGCAAGTGCTTGCGTTGTAGCCATTCATCACACGCCACCATGCACTGTCATAAGGTTCACCGCTAAAGACTTCCCCATCCACTGGGCAGCAATGGCGTGTTGGTAAGTTTTTGTCCCAGATTAGTCTTACACTGTGGTGCGGGCAAAAATAGTACAGATTCCAGCTGGCAATGCCGCTTTGCGGAATATGCACCGGCGCATCGAGCACCGGTGCATATTCAGTTCTCAGCTGTTCAACAGTGCCACTATGCGCAGCACGAGAGGCAATTTTTGGCCATTGCCCGTTGAATTGCATCATTATTTTTTATCTCCGCCCGTAGACTTTACCGGTAGTGGCGCAATCAGAATGGTAATATCTTCAGGATACTTAGCCTGTAAATATTGGGCTTTTGCATTGAGTGAGGCATTGTCTGGCCAGGCTTTTGCTGCTCTGGATATGTTAAATAAGGCTTTTTTATCGTCGGTTTTATCCAGGTCTTTCCATGGCCACGGCGTATCACTATTGATAAAGCTGGCAATATAGGTATAGCCCTTAAGCAAACTGCGGTTATCAATCTCCTGATTCCAGATATCAACCCTGGCTTTTTCGCCCAGCTTCCCTAACTGGCTATAGGCTTCCAGATTAAAGTTACTGTAGTGCCATGGGCGCGTCCGCTCCAGTTCGCCCATTTGCTGCCCATCAGTATTAAAATGGCTGGGAATTCGACGTATCTGTGTGATATTTAATCGTTTTTTAGCATCTTCCACTTTGCCGCTGAAGAGAGCAAAAGTCGCTGCCTGCAAGTCATACCAGGTTCCGTGGTTGTTATGCCAGTTATCTTCTTCAATACCATTACTGCTGGTGACCATCCAAGTATAAAAATCGCCAAACCATTGCTGTAGTTGTTTATATTCACTGTCGCTGATTAAACCTGATGGACGCAGTAACTCGATAGCATCGACCACCTCAACCAGTGCCCGGCTATCGATGATTCCAATGCCGCGTCCGGTATTAATGCCAGGTATTGCCTGAGCGTAAGCTAGATTTGGATTCATACGGGTAGCGGGTGCCAGGAACCAGGCGCGGATTTGTTCTGCTGCTTTCTCCGCGTAGGCTTTATCTTGGGTGAAGTACCAGGCCAGTGAGAGGTCATAGACATTATTGCTCATCTTCACCAGACGTTTTTTGTCGGTAGCATCGCTATTGGCATCGGGGTTTGTCTGACCGTCTTTACGAATATAGGGCAGGCCATCTTTTTTAGACGGGTCTGGCCACCAGTAAGGTGGAAAACTGTAGTAATCATGCTTATCACCGCTGGCCGCCAGCAGTGTTTTATCCATAACAGAGAGTAAAGGTTGCTTTAGTGCCAGGTTAGCTTTTTTTATTAAAGCACTTTCTGCTTTAATAAACAGAGGGTTACCCGCACGAATTTGTTCGAGACTTAACGCTAAATCTTTATTATCAATAGCATAGGGACCAGTCTCCGCTGCATATAATCCGATACTGGTTCCGGATAATACGAAAGCAAGACATAAAGCACTGCGGTACGATAATCGGGTCATAAAAATAATCCTTAAGTATACATATCGAGCACAATAATATTCACGGATGATATATTTTTCGGTGTTTATATGAATTTAAATAATAGTGATAATCATCAAAGGGAAACATTGTTTCAAATTTGATTGGAGGAGTTTAAAAGGCGTAAAGTTTTTTTTTGTGATGCTGATCTTGTTTGTTGGTTTGACTAAAAAATACCCGATAAATTGTGCATTGAATCACATTATTGGCTATTTTAAATAAAACAACCTAATTCATCACTAATAATGAATTATTTTAAGATATTGAATTTATTGTCATTTTAATTTTTAATGTTTTTTTTAATATTTTCAGTAGTGACGTGCATCAAATTTTTTAATTTTAAAATGCAATTTCGTTTTTGTTTGATTGCATTGCTAGTTTCCTTTCTATTAAATAATTAAATGCGCTGAAATACTTTTAATGTAATAAGGAAAATAAAAATAAAGGTTTTTATTTTGCTTGTTAATTGCCGGTGAGAATATATCGACTGGCAGCATCTTTATTTATCTTACGACCCTACAATAAAGGATATGGAACCATGTCTACGAATCGATTACGTTCACTGTTACTCATTTCGACCTTGGGGCTGGGAGTTGGGCAAAGTTTTGCTGCTTCCACGCTAAATGTCTGGATCCGTGCCAGTAACGATTCTAAAAATATTTACCAGCAAGAGGCAGAAGCTTTCGAGAAGAAAACCGGCATAAAAATAGAATATTTCAATGCCACGACTGATTTTGAACAGAGACTGGCACGTGCTGCGGCGGGGAATGCATTACCCGATCTTATCTTCAATGATGCCGCCTCGCTTGGACAGTTTATTCAGCTAGGTATCGTTGATGAGATAGACCCGAAGTCTATCGCTGGTGGCGATAATCTTTATCCTACCGCCTGGGACAGTACGCGTTATATCGACGGTAAACATTATGGCGTACCGACCTCTGCTCAAACCTTTGCTCTGTTTGTGCGTAAAGACTGGCGTGAAAAACTAGGCTATCCACAGCCGAAAACCTGGGAGGATGTCATGAAACTGGCACATGCCTTTACCCAGGAAGACCCTGATGGTAACGGAAAAAATGATACCTACGGTTTTAACGTTCCAGGTTCAACCACTCGTGGCTATGCCAGTTGGTTTTTGACACCGTTTATCTGGCAGGCTGGTGGTGATTACGTTTCAGAGAAAGACGGTAAATTTACGGCCACCCTTAATACGCCAGAAGTCGCAGAAGCCGTGAACTTTATTCGTACCATGATTTGCGAAAAAGTTGCCCAGCCCGGTGCGATTAATGCCACCACGGCTGATGTCATCCCATCATTCCGCTCCGGACAAGTCGGGATGTTTTTCACCGGACCCTATCATATTGCCGTATTTGATAGAGACCCAGGTAAAGACCAGTATGAAGTCGTCACCATTGAAGGGCCTAAAAATGCTGCGACACTGGCTGAAGGCACCACCGTATTTCTGATGAAGAGCAGCAAACAGAAAGAGGAAGCTCGTCAATTTATCGAATTCATGATTTCGAAAGAAGGTCAGGAAATTGGTATGGGTAAAGGCTCGAAAAATATTCCAGTAGTCCGTCTGGCAGTCAATAAAGATGTTGATGTAAAAGCGGTTTATCAAGACGAACGCTGGGCTACCTTTGCCAGTTTATATAACAGCGAAGGCCGTTATGTACCGCAAATTCCAAACTGGACTCCCGTACGTCAGATAACCGCCGAAGGCTTTAACCGTATTCTCGCTAATTGTACTGGCAATATTGCGCAGGAACTCGATGCGCTCAATATCAAGGTGAATGGCGAGCTGGAAAAGCAAGACGTGCTGGCTAAATGAGGCAAAGAGGCATGAGTATGCATGAAACAAAATCGACTCCGGCCTCCGGGGTCTTATCTTCCGGTATAACGGGTTGGTTGACGCCAAAACGTAAACGCGCGCTGGTCCCATGGCTCTTTCTGGCACCGGCACTGATTATCTTTAGTTGGTTCAAGTTCATCCCCATGATTCAGGGGCTGGTAATGAGCTTCTATAAGGTTAATTTTAATCAGCCTGATGAGTGGGTCGGGTTTGAAAACTTTACCCGTGCTTTTGCCGATCAGGCACTGCATGCAGCGGTATGGAATACCTTACTCTATGTCGTGGTTACCATGGTTGTTGCTGCATTCTGTGCTTTCTTTCTGGCAATGTTGCTGGAAGGCCCGGCGCGCCATTTACGTTTTATCCGCACCGCTATCTTTTTACCGGCTGTAACCAGTGCTGCAATTGTCGCTGAAATGTGGCGAATTCTGTTTAACCCAACACCAAATGGGGTAGTTAATCAGTTTTTAAGTTGGTTTGGGATCGAAGAACAGGGCTTTCTTGCCAGTACCGATCAGGCTATATGGATAATTATGCTGTTGCATATCTGGAAAGCCATCCCTTATGACATGGTTATCTTTATCGCCGGACTGGCGGGTATCAGCCGGGATCTCTATGACGCTGCAAATGTGGATGGGGCCAGTTGGTGGAATCGTCTGCTCTATGTCACTTTGCCAGGCATGATCCCCGCACTGTCTGTGGTGTTAATGCTCTCCTTTATTCGTGGTTTTCGTGTTTTTGCTGAGGTGTATGCCACCACCGGTGGAGGGCCCTCTAACTCCACAGAAATGATAATGACCCATATCTATAAGATCGGCTTCGAACAGTTTGATTACGGCTACGCTTCAGCGGTGTCGTTCCTGTTGTTTAGCTTTACGGTCATTTTAACTATCTGTCATCTGACGCTGAAAAAGCGTATCGCACGTTACTAAGGAGCTGAGATGTTAGGTAAACGTTGGGATATAGCAGGGCGCTGGTGCATCTATGCAGTACTGCTGTTTGTTTTTGTGGGGCCTTTTTGGGGCATTGTTGCCACTGCATTTAGCGGTGCACCGGTTAAACCCGGCGAACTGCTCGCCTGGCCGAATGCGTTTTCTTTGGAAAATTTTATCTTCGCCTGGCAGGACATTGGCGTCTGGCGCTATCTGCTGAACTCGATGGTGGTCGTGTTCTTCGGCACTATTTTGCAGGTTTCAGTCAGTGCCCTGGCAGCCTATGCTCTGGCACGTAAGAAATTCCGTGGTGTTGCAGTGGTGAGTCTGGTGATTCTATCCACCATGATGTTACCGGAAGAAGTTATCGCCATTCCTCTCTATATGATTATCAACTGGCGTCTGCCATTGCTTGATGTCTCTATCTATAACAGTTATCTCGGCATGATATTGCCGATTGTTGGCTGGGCCTTTTCCATCTTTGTATTAAGTGAGTTTATGTCGGCTATTCCCAAAGAGCTGGAAGAGGCGGCACGTATTGATGGTTGTAATGAATGGCAGATCTTCTTCCACGTTATTTTGCCGCTGGTGAAACCGGCACTGGGTACGGTTGTGACCTTCGGATTCATCATGATTTGGGATCAGTATCTGTTGCCGCTCATTGTTGTTAATCAGGATAGCCTGAACACGATCCCGGTGATTTTAGGTACGTTACGTACTGATGAGAGCATTACCCCGAATATTTTCATCGCTATTACCCTACTGGCGATGCTGCCAAGCATCATCGTATACCTGGGTCTGCAAAAACATTTCAATCGCGGAATTATGTCCGGCGCGGTTAAAGGATAAGGAGTGCATTATGGGATCTGTTGTACTGAAC
>Ga0308165_1002812_pt1 | contig 19865 bp, 14 predicted proteins | sample PhyWR2_FD_201032 | JGI IMG/M metagenome (GOLD analysis project Ga0308165, IMG submission 201032) | Phyllosphere microbial communities from UC Gill Tract Community Farm, Albany, California, United States - DLSLW.R2 | ecosystem: Host-associated > Plants > Phyllosphere > Unclassified | place: USA...
GGCCAGGCCATAAGTTTCCCAGCCTTTTGCAATCAGGCTTTCGGCTAAATTACTTCCTGCTATGCCACTTGCGCCAACTACTAATGCTATTTTATTCATGGTATTTTAATTTTACACAAAATTAAGGCACTTATAATTAACATAACTTGACCTGGATCAAATAATAGGCTTGATTCAGATCAATGAAGTTGCTCCGCTTTCTTCCACCTGAAAATTTATCTTTGTGTGCAGTTAAAATAAATTCCAACATGATTGATGTACTTTTTAGCCATATCCAGGAAAAAGTTTCGCTTACTGACCATGATCGGGAAGTGATACAAACCTTTTTTGAAGCTAAAAGATTGAGGAAACGACAGTATTTGTTGCAGGCAGGAAATATTTGCAAGCACCTGGCATTTGTAGCGAAGGGCTTGTTACGTACTTATAATGTAGATGAAAAGGGCGATGAGCATATGAGTATTTTCGGATGGGAAGGATGGTGGCTGTCTGATTTTAACAGTTTCTTAACTGGCGAACCAGCATTGTTTAACATTGATGCAATAGAAGAATCGGAACTGCTTTTGATTTCGAGAAATGATTATGATGCTTTAACGGTGGCTGCACCAATTATGGATCGTTATTTCCGAATACTTTACCAAAATAGCCTGGTTACTAAAGAACGTAGATTAATGAGTTCCATTACTCACAGTGCTGAAGAAAAATACGTCTTACTTATGGCCTCAAATCCAGAAATTATTAAACGGATACCACAAAACCTGATCGCTTCTTATCTAGGAATCGCTCCAGAAACGCTTAGTCGCATCAAAAAAAATCTGGCTTCAAAAAAATGAGGTCGATCAATGCAGCACCCTGAATTTAATGTTCAATAAGGCAATTTAGTGCTAAATATGGCTGAAGCTGATAAAATAAGATCGGTTCCGGGCAAAATAAGCATCAACGAGGGTGAAATGGCATCAATTAGCATATAGTCAACTATGATAATTAGATCCTTCGATAATTATTTTATTTTTATAGGAGATGATAGTATTTTAATTCCGTTTTAATGTAATTATCAAACTTTTTTCAAAAAAGGAACTATCCTATACAGCGGAAAGCAAATTTTATACTTTTAAAGTGCGGATTAATTCTTAGTAGATACCGTAAACATTAGTTAATGTAAAAAGCCTTTCAGGATTGAAAGGCTTTTACAATTTTTAACAGATTATGTTGTTTTATAAACCCAATCCCAGTGTAAAACCGCGTACGGCTGTAGCAATGGTAGCACCAGCTGTTGCAGCACCTGTAGTTAGGTTTACGGTATAAAGTTTTTGCACACCGCCAACAGTAAATATACCGTAAGCATTGCCGCTTGTACCACCAATATCAAAGCCACTGTTTGCTTCAATATTTACACCAAGTGGACCAACATCAACAAGTGCTCCGCTATTAGGTGGATCTTGTTTGTATAAGCGATCTGTTGTAGCATCAATATCAAACAATGCTGTAGATGAAGCACCCGCAAAGTTATTGGTATAGGCAGCACCAGAAATGGCTGCGGTACTTAATGTAATAGGCGTATCAACAATTAAAGTAGCATCAGTTGGTACAATTCTAAAATTTTGGCCATTGTTACCTACAATCCTTATGCGGTCGGCCATTGGGTTAAAATCGAATCCAATTTGTGTAGCTGTTAATAAAGTAGCCAACGGCCCTGTTCCAACCATGGCTGCCGCACCCGAAGATGCATTAATAGTGTAAATTCTACTTGTACTTCCTACGGCATAAAGCTGTCCGTTAACCGGGCGCATATCGATGCCTAAAATACTTTCACCTGTTTGTATGCCAGTTATTGCTTTTACCACAAGTGTTGGTGTTGCAGCGTTTGGATTAAATATAAGCAGTTCGTTATTGGTTGATACTGCATAGGCAACAGGCTCTGTAGGTATAGCAAGGGCGGTAATTTGTTGGTCTACATTACTGATTTTTGAAGCTTTGCCCGAAGTAAGGTCGATCAGGTATAAACCCGATTTACCACTTACATTTAAAGCCGCAAGTGCTGCAGTTCCATCAGGATTAATGTCAAAGCCGCCAATATCTTCAGCATCCAAACCAAGGCTGCCTACTTCAACAAGTTTCCCATCATTTGGTGGATCTTGTTTATGAAGTTTATCATTCGCAATGTCGATATCAAATAGAACTGTTGAGCTTGCGCCAGCCTTATTTTGAGTATAAGCAACTGATGATACTTTGGCATTTGTAACACCGTTTACCACACCATCGGTTGCAGCCACCGTGCCAGTTTCAGGGTTTAAACGTAAATTCTGGCCAGATGAAGTAACCAAACGGATTCTATCTACAGTAGGATTAAAATCGAAACCTACTGAAGTTCCGCTTATTGCAGGTGTGAAAGGAGCCGTAGCAACAGATCTTGCAACGCCTGTTTTCTGATCGATTACATAAATGCGGCTACTACTGCCTACACCATATAACTGACCTGTTGCAGGGCGAAAATCAATTCCTAAAATGGTTTCACCACTCTGTAAACCGGATATTGTGACTGAAGCAGTTGTTGAATTCGGATTTTTGGCATTGATCAACAACAGTTTGCCATCGGCAGTGAGGGCGTAAAAGTTAACATCAGGGCCAGGTGTGAGTACCTCTTGCTGAGGATCGTTATTGCGGTCTTTTTTACAGGCCGAAAATAAAATAGGGGTCATAATAGCCAACAATGCTACTAAGATTAAATGTTTGATTTTAATCATGGTTTTAATGTTTAATTAAGAAAAGTATTAGTAAAGGGATATGTTAACGCAATGCGATTAACCTTTTCGAGATAAAAAGGCTCGTTATTCATTCGGAAGAGCAACTCTACCGACGATTTTAATTTTCAGGCTTGTTGTTCGCTATTAACAGGAACTCATTGGTGAAATTAAGCTTTTAGCTATTTTGGAGGATATTCCAATGTTTGGAGGTAACACTTAACAAGGTTGTAATTGCCAGAAAACAATCTTCTTTTTGAAGAAAAAATACTCAGAAATTCAATTTTTGTAAAATCGGTTTTCATCAGATCTTCTAATTTGACTTTATCTTCCAACTGATCATCATTTTGATCCGTATCCGATTTATCAGCATTTACTTTCGAAATTTCCACCGAAACTTTATGGATGGGCATGGCACTAATCGCAATCCGACCCGCAAATGCGAAGAAGAGTAGGGTTGCAATTAAAACTTTTTTGTAAAGTGGCGCCATTCCGGTATTTGAGATTGTGCATATATACGGAGGTTAGCATCAACGGGTTTTTGATAATGAGATAATAAAAAAGATTTATGCTCTTATTTAACGCAAATTGGTTTAACTGAAAGATTATTTGATTTAAAATTTAGCTTTATTTAATATATACGGCATTTAATAATACCTAAAGCAATATTCCATTTAAGTAAACTCATTCTTGTAAAATGCCAGCCTTTTATTTCTTTGATTACTTAAAGAGGAAAACAATGCCAAAAGCTTACAGATTGTCTTCGGAAACCTTCGCTGTTTCAAAACAAAAGAAACCTTTGCACAGTTAATTCCGTATAGATTTTATCGTATCGAATGCTGCAAAGGGAAAGGGTAGAGATAATTGTCTGGAGAATTTGTTAAATGATGTCACGTTCTTTTTGTTTTTCTGTCAAAACTTGTAAATTGCTTTAGTAAAAAGCAACAAATTGTCAGTTACTCAAATCGAAAAAATCCTTACAATAAACCGACAAAATGATAACTTATAAGGTAAGCGATTTAAAAAGCACCTTTTAAAACCTGTAAAACAGTTATTACGTAGATAGATATAGCGGAATTTATCTTTATCGAAACGATATTCTTACCGTAATTTTTAGGTTGGTGGATATGTATACTGCCTTTTATCCACCCGTATGGCGCAATTGTTGATAAAATAAACGAAATGGTACAGTCGCTTTTTATAATTTATTTTATAGTTTAGGGACGTAGCTGTTAAGAAAGGTATTATGGAAGCAAAATTTTCACCACAGGTTAAAGATGTAATCTCTTTTAGTAGGGAGGAAGCGCTCCGATTAGGGCATGATTACATTGGAACCGAGCATTTATTATTAGGCCTCATCCGCGAAGGCGATGGTATGGCTATAAAAATTTTACGATCGTTAGGAGTTGATACCGGTAAATTGCGCCGCTCAATTGAAGATGCCGTTCGCGGTACTTCGAGTGTTACAGTAAACTTAGGCAATATTCCATTAACTAAACAGGCAGAAAAAGTTTTAAAGATTACTTACTTAGAAGCTAAAATATTTAAAAGCGATTTAATTGGCACCGAACATTTATTGTTATCGGTTTTAAGAGATGATGATAACATTGCCTCTCAAATCTTATTACAATATGGTGTTACTTACGATGTTTTTAAACAGGAGGTTGAAGTGAATAAAAATGGATTCAGAGATGATATCTCAAACAGTGCTTCTACAGGAGGCGACGATGATTATCGCGAAGAAGAAAGCTTTAGTACACCTAAAAAGGTTTCGGATATAAAATCTAAAACACCGGTTTTAGATAACTTTGGTCGTGATTTAACAAAGGCTGCAGAAGAAGGTCGTTTAGACCCGATTGTTGGCCGCGAGAAAGAAATTGAGCGTGTATCACAGATTTTATCCCGCAGAAAAAAGAACAATCCGATTTTAATCGGTGAGCCAGGTGTTGGTAAATCTGCAATTGCTGAAGGTTTGGCCTTACGCATTGTACAACGTAAAGTTTCGCGTGTGCTTTTTGGCAAACGTGTAGTTACTTTAGATTTGGCATCGTTAGTGGCCGGTACAAAATACCGTGGCCAATTCGAAGAACGTATGAAAGCCGTGATGAACGAGCTTGAAAAATCGACAGATGTAATCTTGTTTATTGATGAGATTCACACTATTGTTGGTGCTGGTGGTGCATCGGGCTCTTTAGATGCATCAAATATGTTCAAACCTGCTTTGGCAAGGGGCGAAATTCAATGTATTGGTGCCACAACTTTAGATGAATACCGTCAATATATTGAAAAGGATGGTGCTTTAGACCGTCGTTTCCAAAAAGTGATGGTAGAGCCTGCTACACCAGATGAAACTGTAGAAATTTTAACCCGTATTAAAGATAAGTATGAAGAGCACCACGGTGTAACTTATACCGACGAGGCAATTTTAGCTTGTGTTACTTTAACATCACGTTATATTTCAGACCGTTTCTTACCAGATAAAGCTATTGATGCTTTAGATGAAGCCGGATCTCGTGTACACTTAACCAATATTCATGTTCCCCAGAATATTATTGATATCGAAGCGAAAATCGAAGATATTAAGTTAGAGAAAAACAAAGTGGTACGCAGTCAGAAATATGAAGAAGCTGCAAAACTTCGCGATACAGAGAAAAATTTAATTGAAGAATTAGATAAAGCCAAAGCTGAGTGGGAAGCTGAAACCAAAACTAAACGTTACGAAGTATCAGAAGATAATGTAGCCGAGGTGGTTTCGATGATGACTGGTATTCCGGTACAACGTGTTGGCCAAACAGACAGTGCAAAACTGTTGAATATGTACGATAAAGTGGCGGAGAAAATTATCGGTCAGGATGATGCGATCAAGAAATTGACTAAAGCTATTCAACGTACAAGAGCAGGATTGAAAGATCCTAAAAAACCAATCGGATCATTCATTTTCTTAGGCCCAACAGGTGTAGGTAAAACAGAATTGGCAAAAGAATTGGCCCGCTTCATGTTCGATAGTGATGATTCATTGATCCAGATCGACATGAGTGAATACATGGAGAAATTTGCAGTTTCACGTTTAGTAGGAGCGCCTCCGGGATATGTAGGCTATGAAGAAGGTGGACAGTTAACTGAAAAAGTTAGAAGAAAACCTTATGCCGTAATCTTATTGGATGAGATTGAAAAAGCGCACCCTGATGTATTTAATATCTTATTGCAGGTTTTGGATGAAGGCCAGTTGACTGATAGTTTAGGACGTAAAGTTGATTTTAGAAATACAATCATCATTATGACATCAAACATTGGTGCCCGTCAGCTAAAAGATTTCGGACAAGGTGTCGGTTTCTCTACAGCAGCAAAAACAAATCAAGCAGATTCTCACAGTCGTGGTGTAATTGAAAGTGCATTAAAACGTGCTTTTGCACCTGAGTTCTTAAACCGTGTTGATGATGTAGTTGTATTTAATAGTTTAGGTAAAGATGAAATCTTTAGAATTATTGATATTGAATTAAAAGCATTATTCGGCCGTGTTCATACCTTGGGTTATGAAATTGCCTTAACTGATAACGCTAAAGATTATATCGCTGATAAAGGTTTTGATAGTAATTTTGGTGCCCGCCCTTTAAAAAGAGCGATCCAGAAATATTTAGAAGATCCAATTGCTGAAGAAATCCTTAAAGGTGATTTAACCGAAGGAGATGTTTTAGAAATTGATTACGATAAAGCTACCGAACTGATTTCTATCAACCATAAAAAAGGTGAGAAGAAAAAAGAAGAACCGAAGCAAGAAGAAGATTCTTCTAGTAAATAAATAAGAAACTCCCGATGAAAATCGGGAGTTTTTTTTTGAAGAGATTAATTTGTGAAAATATGTTTAGTCTTTTATTGCATAAAACTTTTTTACTGCTTCGTAATCAGTGAGCTTCAAGCCTTCATCTTTTGCCAGTGCCACCGCGGTTCCACCGGGAATAATTACATACCTGTATTGTAAAGCTGTAGATAGTGGAATGCTGTTGCTGTTATCAGCAGTAAACCTTGTGATAATAAAATGCCCTAGTCTGGGAAAATAGCTGATGGTATTTAATTTTCCTCCGGCATACGATGAATAAGGTAAAGCATAAACACCACCTCCAAAGTTAAAATATACCTGTACCAAACCGCCATTAATTACCGCTGTGGTTAATGCTGGTGCCAGCAAATCTGCAGCCTTCAGAGCTGTGTTATCTGAAGTTGTATCCCTAAAATTCTTGGCAACATTCCATCCTGAATAAATAACATTTGCAGTTCCTTTTAAAGATAATGCCGTGCCCCAACCAGTGGCTACTTTAGGTCCGTATAAGTTATAACTGGTTTTATCTAAAAAATAATCTCCTACTGTACCAGTTACCGCATCCGGAATTCCGGTTCCACTTATAATCTGACTGCCAGGTGCACCGGTGTTTCCTACCGCACCTGTATTACCAGTTGCTCCGGTTTGGCCTTTTAACAAAAATGCAACTCCCCATCCATCAGCCTTTTTTGGTCCATAAAAATTACTTGTTGCTAAATCCAGGTAAAAATCGCCAATAACTCCGGTAGCCGCTGCAGGTACACCATTTCCGCTTAAAACTGTGCTTCCGGCCGGCCCGGCTATTCCTTTTTCGCCTTGTGGTCCTTGTGTTGCGATTTCTTTTTTGCAGGCAACTCCCAGACTTACAAAAATTAATATCAGAATTAAAGTTTGTTTAGTTTTTGTTCTTGTTTTCATAATTTTATTTCTAATGATTTGTAAATCAGCTTGATTTATTTAGAATAAAATTATGAATTGAAGGTGTTGTAATTTGGCTAAATGGGTGAGCAAGTATTTAAAATGAGTGGATTACCTGTTTTAATGAGTTAAAGCATATATTCCAATTTAAATTTCCGGTTGTATTGCATTGTGCTAAAAATAAGAAGCTTATAATTACTAAATAACTGTGTTTCTAATCCTTTTTATATGAGGTCTTGAAGTGCCTTATAATACCTTTCATAATTTTCGGGTTCTGTATTCATAAACAGGAAAGGCTCTATTAACTCAAGTTCCATTAATAAAAATTCTCCATTAACGATAGTGCCATCTACTCTTGCATAAAGGCAGTTTTTTGCAAATGAGGCAACATATTGTTGTGCTTTGGCAATTAATTCAGCATTTGGCTTTTGTGGATGAACAGATCCGCCATGTGCGGGCTGTACCCTGAAATCGCCAGCTTTAGCCTGTTTTATCAATGAATGGCTATATACGCCGTTAAAGAAAATGAAAGACCATTCTCCATTCTCTAATATTTCTGGTAAAAAAGGCTGTACAATAAAATCTTCTTCCTGCAGAAGCTGGTTTAGCTGCACATTTATTTCTTCCACATTTTCGGTGGTTACTTTAAATGTATTTTTTGCTCCACCACTTATACAGGGTTTTACAATCAGCTTGTTGGTGTCGAACTGTGCAAAGGAATGGCTGAGATCAATATTCTCCTTTCGTTGTATAAAGTAACTCGGCGTAATTTTAAGCCCTGCGGCTTCGATCTCTTTCAGGTATTTTTTATCCGAATTCCATCTTACCACTTCAATGGGATTGAGCAGCTTTATGTTTTTTGTCTCCAAAAGAGTTAACCAGTTATAGAAATCATCAATCAGATCAAAATAATCCCATGGTGATTTTAAAATCGCAAGCGAATAATTCTCCCAATTTATGTTTTGATCGTTCCAGATTACTTTCTCAATCTTTAAACCCTTTGCTGTTAAAAAATCCAAAAGCTTATCGTCTTCGCTTTCTACAGTTGTGGTATCGTAAGCACCTTTATCCAGGTAGGTTACTAATGCTATATTCATGGCAATAAAACTAGGTTTTAAAAAGTTTTAATACAAACCGGCAATCCACTTTGCTAATTTTAAAACAGACTCACCTGGTTGCTAGGGATTTTAAATAAGGTATGATCAAGAATTATATCTTTTGCATTTAACCCATTTAAACGGCAATGCAGCCTGAAATTATCCCTGATCATTTGTGAAATATTTCCATCTCCGCGCATTCTGTCGCCAAACCTGCTGTCATTCACATTTCCACCATGGCAACTTTGTATCATATGCCAAACCTTATCAAAGCGATCTGGAAAATTTTTTCGCAGCCAATCTTCAAATATCTGTCCGATAGCTCCATTTAAACGTACAACAGTATAGCCTGCTTTAATGGCTCCTGCATTGGCTACTGCTTTTAAAATTTTTGGTATTTCATGGTCGCTTAATCCTGGTACAAGCGGTGCAACCATTACGCCCATGGGGATACCGGCTTTGCTTAATTCTTCTACAACCCTTAAGCGTTGTTTTGCAGTTGTGGTTCTTGGTTCCATTACCTGACGGAGATCTTCGTTTAGGCTATTGATGGATACATACACCATGCAGAGGTTTAATTTGGCCATTTCTTGTAAAATATCCTGATCGCGAAGGATTAAAGAATTTTTGGTAATCATGCCGATAGGCTGTTTGTAAGCCAGTGCTATTTCCAGTAATTGCCGGGTAAGTTTAAATTTCCTTTCGGCAGGTTGGTAGCAGTCGGTATTACCTGATAGTGAAATGGTAGATGCATCCCATCCCTTTTTTTCTAAAAACTTTTTAAATAATTCGGGGGCATCCTTTTTAACAATTATTTTTCTTTCAAACTCTATTCCTGCGCTGTATCCCCAATATTGGTGAGAATTACGGGCGTAACAATAGGTGCAGCCATGCTCACATCCCTGATATGGATTTAAGGAATAGGCCATGCCTACATCTGGGCTATCTACTTTATTTACAATTGTTTTGGAGTTTTCAAAAATAAAGGCTGTTTTGCGGTCGCTTTCCTCCCAGTCATCTATCCCTTCCTGGTGTTCTTTCACATAAACATCTTTTAAAAATTTATTGTGTGGATTAACCTGGGCACCCCTGCCTTTAAAATACTGTTTTTCTTCTTCACCGATCATGAATTAAAATTACTAATATATTTAGTAATTTTAAAGCTCACAATAGCCTACTTTTCAACATTTATGTTCAGGGTTTTTATTCGGGTAAGTTATTTCTTAGGGAGTGGCACATAATCCATCGGCACCATATCGGCTACTTTTTCGTAAGCCCAAAATCCTTCATATAAAAGCGAACGTGAATCGTAAATGCCTCCGTTCTCGTAAAAACGGACACCTTCTCCGGTTAAATTGGCTACAGAAATTTCATTTTCAGGCACATCCAATGGTCTGAAAATCCAGAAACCTGTATTGGAGTAGGCAAGCGATTCTTTTTCTTTGGTATATTGGATCAACAGTGCATCGGTGTAGCTCAGGTACTTTAAATTCTGGTTAAAATAATGCACCAAAGTATCGGTAAGTACTTCTGCCCTTGAAAACCTATCAATTGTTTTCGGCATTTCTTTTTGCTTCATCCAGAAATTAAACAAGGCTGTATCTATTTTCCCTTTGTTTTGTCTGATACCTGTTTTTTCTGGTACCGCTTTTATCTTTTCTAAATTGTTATTGATAATGTATTCCGGATAGCGGTTAGGGTTAGGCACTTTAATCATTTTATTGATGATAAAGCCTTCTTCCTGTGTTTTATTGGCATAAAGTGAGCGGAAAAAATGTTGCGATGAGCCATAATAAGCAACTTCTCTTGCTGCGATGTATTTTTTCTTTTTGGCCGCAGAAGCTTTTAATTCTTCGAAAAACGGATGACCGGAATAGTAAATAATATGTGTGCGCGAATTATATTCGAAATGATCGAGCATATATTTAAGGCGGTAACCTAATGCTTTGTTTTCAACCACTAAAAATTCTGTTGTAGAAACGGTAAGTGTACTTTTAGTAATATCAAAATCAACATTTAAAACCTGCGGATTTAATATTTTGCATTGTAAGGCATTGGGGGTTTTGCCTATAAAAAACTCTTTAAACTGATTGATGTATTTCTGGCGGTTAGGATCGGCCCGGATAACAACTTCTTCTAATTGCGCCACATTTTCTTTCAAAACCAATTCTACCTGAACAGATTTATCAGAAATGATTACGCTTTTGGAATAGGGAAGGTAACCAACCAGTTGAACTAGGATATCATAACTGCCGGGTTTAAGGTTAGGTAATTTAAACCTCCCATCATTATCGGCCACTGTAGCAATTTTATAACCGCTCAAATAAATACTTGCGCCGGGCAATCCATCTTTCTGATCTCTAACCAGACCACTGATTGTAAAGGTGTTTTGAGCAATGGCATTAGTACCCAAAATGATCAGCATGAGGGCTACTAAAAAGCTTTTAATCATGGAGACGAATGTAACCAAAAGGCTTAAGATTTATTAAAAACGAAAAAGATTTTTAACAATTTTAACATTTGGGAGTAATCATTAATAATAGTAGATATGTTACCTATCAGAGAAGGTTAATTGGGCTATTCCGCTTTATTATTCGTGATGAAACAACTATAACATTTTCTTTTTTTAGTATGATTGCGATTAACATATCAACAAACCGAAATTGGTACATAGCCATTAGTGGTTATTTCAATTTGGTTTCTACATTAAGCGGAGGAAGATAATCCATGGGGACACTATCGGCAACTTTTTCCCAGGCCCAGTAACCTTCATTGATCATTGACCGTGCATTATTGATGCCTCCATTTTTATAAAAGAAAACTGATCCTCCACGCAAGTTAATTAAGGAGATTTGTGCCCTACCTAGGTCTGAAGGCCTATTTATAGACATTCGGACCCTGCTTAAATAACTGCTGCTTTCCTTTTCTTTTGTGTAAATTACATATAATACATTGGTGAAATTTATTCTTCTAATGTCGTCGTTATACCAATGTACCAGTGTATCTGTCGAAATTTCTCTTCTGTTCAGCATTGCGACGTTATGGCCCAGGCTAAGTTTTTCCAGTTTACCTTTTGCAACTGTTTTTTTTGGTTGGTTAAAGGTGGTAGCACCCGGTAGCGTTAATGTTCTGGCTGTGAAACCGCTTTCCTGAGATTGTGCAATGCTATCTGCCAGAGATTCCTGGGCTTCGTTTCTGATCAGTTTATTGATGATAAAACCCTCTTCTTTGGTGCGGTTGTTAAAGAGCGCACTAAAGAAATGTTGGGAAGAGCCGTTGTAAGCTTCTATTCTTTTTTTCTCCCATTTTTCTTTTTTGGCTGCATTTCCAGGCAAATCTTCATAATGCGGAAAGCCTTCATAAAAAACGATTCCAGCGCGATAATCATATTGAAATTCTTTTACTAAAAATTTAATTTTATAACCTAATGCCTGGTTTTCGATGATCAAAAAATCATCTGTTGTGGCATTCAAAATCCGTTTTTCACTATCATAATCAAACCTGATCAATTCTGAATTTAGGATTTTACACCTGTCGGCATTATCGGTCAAACCTATAAAGTATGCTTTAAAAGTATTAAGATAAGCCATGCGGTTGGGATCGGGTTTAATGGTTACTTCTGCGAGCTGCGTGCTACTTTCTGTAAGTAAAATATCTGCACGAACATCTTTATCCTCAATACTTATGGCTTTGTCAGTAGATTTAAAACCGATTAGCTGCACTAAAATAGTGTAATTACCAGGCTTAAGTTTTAGTACATATTTTCCCTGGTTATCTGTAGCAGTAGCCAATTTATAATCGCTTACGTATATGGCCACGCCGGGTAAAGGTTCTCCCTGTTTATCTTTAACCACACCAGAAAGTGTATAACTTTGCTGCGCGAAGCAAAAATTACCAATGATTATTATCGAGAAGATAAGCGCAATCGTTTTCATCGCTTAAATATAAACTAATTGGATAGTTATTTAAAAATAACATTTCATTTATTGATACGATTCCAGTCTTTTTAAATAGATCATGCTGCCAGACGCTAACATTTGCTAGCACGTTAATAAACAATCTCTGAAATGGTTTTTGCCCCGTTCGCTTTATCTTTTTCTACTTTATAACACATTTAAGTGTTTTGGTACACTATGCAAGCAATTCCTTGGCATTTTCGATTGCGGAAGCTCCAGGGTTTTTGCCGCTTAACATTTCGGCAATTACACCAATCCGCTCTTCTTGTTTAAGTTTGCGGATTCCTGTGGTGGTTTTTCCACCGTCTTCATGTTTATGCACAAAATAGTGAGATGTTCCTTTGGCTGCAATCTGAGGTAAATGTGTAATTGAAATTACTTGCATATTCTCGCCTAAATCAGAAATGACTTCTCCAACCTTTAGTGCTGTTTCACCAGAAATTCCGGTATCAATCTCATCGAAAATAATCGTAGGAAGTGAAGTATGTTTCGCTAAAAGGGCTTTTATGGCCAACATTAACCTGGATAATTCACCACCTGAAGCTACTTTATTTACCGGGGCCGGAGCCTGACCTGCATTTGCCGTAAAAAGTAAGTTAATTTCATCCAAACCATCTTTATTTAAGTCGGTTAAAGGCTTTTGCTCCAATACCAGTTTAGCATTCAGCATCCCAACTTGTTTAAGGGTAATGCCAGTTTGATCTTCTACTACTTTAATGGCCTTTTTTCGGTTAACACTTAACTGATTGGCCTGTTTTTGTAATGCTATTTTAAGCAGATCAATTTCCTGCTGTAATTTTTCAATGTGCTCATCAGAAGATAAAAGTTTGGTTAAATTATCTTCAAGTTGTTTTTGAAGCGCAATTAACTCTGCATTATTGGCCAGCCTGTGTTTTTGTTGAAGTGTATAAAATAAATCGAGCCTTTGGTTTACAATTTCCAGTCGATCGGCACTGTGTACGGTATTACCTTCTATGGTAGAAACCTCATCGGTAATGTCTTTTATCTCAATAATAGACGAGCGCAAACGTTCATATAGTACGTTAATTTCGGGATCAAATTTTTCTATACTCTGCAATTGTAATGAAGCTTCTTTTAAAATTTGTAGGGCAGAAGGTTCACTTTCATTAATTAAGCCAGATGCAGTAAGTAATGCTCTCTTAATGGTTTCTGCATGGGTTAGTCGCGCTAATTCTTGTTCAAGCTCTTCCTGTTCACCATCCTGTAATTTTGCCTGCTCAAGTTCGTTAAAAAGAAATTGTTCATAATCTTGCTTGTTTCTAGCTTCATCAGCTTCGGCAACTAGTTTTTTTAAAAGGCTTGTATCGTGCTTCAGTTTTTTAAATCCGCTGCGGTAATCAAGCAACAGGGATTGATGATTGGCCAGAGAATCTACAATTAACAATTGAAAATCGGCATCATTTATTTCTTGTGTAGCATGTTGTGAATGGATATCGATCAGCTTTTCGCCCACTTGCTTTAAAATAGATAAATTAACAGGCGTATCGTTAATAAACGACCTGGTTTTACCGTCTATTGATATTTCTCTCCGTAAAAGACTTTCTTTCGAAAAATCCAGGTCATTTTCTTCAAAAAAATCTTTTAAGTTTTCATCAGCAAGGGTAAAGCTGCCCTCAATAACGCATTTTTTATCCTGATTAAAAAAATATTTGCTCTCTGCCCGCTGACCTAAAATTAGCGATAATGCACCAAGTATGATTGATTTACCTGCGCCGGTTTCACCAGTTATAATATTTAAGCCTTTATCAAATTCGATATCAAGACTATCAATTAATGCGTAATTACGTATAGAAAGTTTTTGTAGCATGCTTAGCAAAAATATTAAAATTTATTCAACAGGACAGTACAAAACAAAAACAGCGAAGAATAAACTTTGTGTTAAAGAAGCTATTTTTATATCAGCTTAATTTAAAAAATCAAGAACGGTTTGGTTAAAAAGAGTGGGATTTTCACTTGGAACCATATGTGTCTCTTTTTTGAAAATGATTAATTGAGACTGAGGAATATTATTTGCAATCAATTTGGTGTAAACAAAAACAGCGAAGAATAATCTCCGCTGCTAATGATGTGTTTGGTTTAATATGTATTTTTTTGTTTTATCTAATTGCAGATTGGATGGCAATGGCGATATCATTCGTTTGTACAAAACTTTTTAAGGCCAATTGATCGGCAACTTTAAAATCCTCTTTTTTGTAGGTTACCATTGCATTTTCAATCTTCAAAACTTTTGCAGGGTTTGAAAAATCTTTGTTGTTGTAATTAATTACCGCAGGACTGATTTGTGAGCGTTTATTACCGCCTTCAACTTTTTCCTTTTTTTCTTTTTTCTCCATTTTCTCTTTCAGCTCTTTCACTTCACTGTCGAATTTTTCTTTCAGTTTTTTATATTCTTCAGTCTGTCTTACTTTGCTGTTCGCATTATTGTTTTCGTTAAGAAATAATACTGTTCCATCTGGACCGGTAAGGGCATTTTTGTTGCCTTTAAATATAGAATCAACATTCAGTTTTGTTAATCCTGACAAACGAATCATATCTCCTGATTTCAATGCCTGTATCCTGATGTTATCAATTTGTGCCCTAAATTCTGGTGTATTCATTTTGGCCGCCATCTCTTCACCCATTTTTTTCCATTTAGCCTGTGCCTCCGGTGTATTGTACTGTTTAGCAATATCATCACCAAATTTTTTCCACTTTGCCTGTTCTTCTGGTGAGTTCATTTTCTTGCCCATTTCTTCTCCCATTTTTTTCCATTTGGCCTGTGCTTCAGGTGAGCTGTATTGTTTGGCAATGTCTTCGCCGAACTTTTTCCATTTGGCTTGAGCTTCAGGGGAATCGAATTCTTTAAATATTTTTCCTTTTAAAAGTGAATCGCTGAATTTAATCTTAAATGAACTGTCAGCCTGAATGCGGTAGATACTTTTACCAGCAAAAAGCTCGTCTCTATAGAAATCTTTCCTTAGGCTGTCTGGCATTTCTTTAACGGAATTGTACTCTTTTTTATTTCCATTTGCATCAATGGTAACAATTTTAATCTTGCGTTTTTTTGTTGTATCCGTACAAATCACATTGTTTATTAATCCGTTTGATAACTGTACAGTTAAAATTTCTTGTTTGTGCTGTTTTTTGGTTTCTTTCTTCTTTTCTGTAGGATTGATCCATGCAATAGAAAACAGGCACGCTACACCCAGTGTTAGGGCTGCCATTTGTTGTTTGGCGTTTAAATAATTTGTTTTCATGTTGGTTATTCTTTTAATGCGTTGATATAAATTTTGTGTTTTACCTGTTGCTGCCAATGCATAAGCCGGACTGTTTTTATCTTTCAATAACTCGAGTTTAAGTAGGGCATGCGCATAGTTTAATGGTTTTCCGGTCACTTTTAATACCAGATCGTCGCAGGCATGTTCGCGTTCAATGTGTATAAACCTGCCGGCCATCCAAACAAATGGATTGTAGAACAATAAAGTTTCTATCGCAGTTTTAATCAGGTTCAATAGAAAATCGTTTCTTCTGATGTGCGATAGCTCGTGGATTAAAATAGCCTCAACCTGATCGTTATCCAATTGGTTTACCAATGCCAGGGGAAACAATACCACAGGTTTTAAATAGCCGATAACCAAAGGCACGTTAACAATAGAAGAAAGGTTAAACTGGATGCTTTTTTTAATTTTAAGGTGCGCGGTTACCTGTTCGAAAATTGTTTTCCAACCATCAGGAATAGCGCTTAAACTTTCTTTTTTAAGTTTCGAAAGCTGACTGTAACCTTTCACAATCACAAACAACTGTAGCAATATACCGATGAGGTAAAATGCCACCACGATAGGGAAGTATTGTTCGGCTTTACTGCTAAAACTTGGTGGCAGATTGTTAAAGTATTGATAAGCCTGTATATTTTGTGGGTTGATTGCGGCTGCCTGATTATTTATGGTTAATGTTAACTGATGAATAAAATTATAGCCAAAACCGACAAACATTAAAATTATAGCACCAAAAGCGAGGTTGTGCTTATGTTTTGCGGCCATTTTCGGGATGCTTAGCATCACAATAAATAGTATGCCGTAAATAACAGCACTTTGCCAAAGGGAGTTTAAAATGCTAAAGCCAAATGCCTTGATGAATTGTTGTAATAAAGTTTCCATAACGGTGGTTTTAATTTTTTTACCGGGATACCCCGAAGTGTTATTGCATAATTAGGGAGCTATACCCTACACTTTCCAACCTTCAACTATGCCTTATTTCAGGCTGTCTAAATATTTCTTAATTTCATCAATCTCATCCGCACTTGCACTGTGATTACCAAGGGCCTGCATTACCAATCTTGCCGCCGAGCCATTAAATACATTGTCGATCATTTTTGTTACCAATTGCTTTTCGGTTTTATCCTGACTTACCAATGCTTTATAGATGTGTGTTTTTTGATTGGTATCTCTTTCTACCATTCCTTTTTCATGTAAAATCTGCATTAATTTTAAGGTAGTGGTATAACCAGAATCTTTTTTATTCAACGCCTCATGAACTTCTCTTACCGTTGCATTCCCCTTTTGCCAAAGCACCTGGAGGATTTCCATTTCACCTTCTGTTGGTTTGATGTTTTGATTATTCATATGTTACAAGTTGTACGAATTATTTCGTATTCAAATGTACGAAGATATTCGTAAGATCAAAATATTTTAACAAAATTTTAACTTTATTACTTAATTCTTGAAATTGGTCAGCTGGTTAACTGTTTATCAGACGCTCAAGAATGAAGAATGCTGCATCTACAGCATGGTTAAGAAACCCCCAATGAAAAACTGGCTTTGTTATTTAAACCTGATTGATGTGGATACCGGCCTGTGTTTAAGGCCTGCAGGCGTATGAACAAAAAGCAGGACTTGCTATAATTGAAATGCTGATACTGCTTTTCTAAAAATTGAAATAAGCTTATTATGGGGGATAATGGTTAAGCTGGTTAACCGGTTAATTTGAGGTACGCTCTTTTAAAGAGGTTCATTGATTGGTGTGATGTACAATTAACAGATTTGAACAAGTAACCAGCTAACAAAAAAAACTAATTTTTCTTAAGTCCCTCGTATTTGCCAATATTTGCCGGATCAATTTCTGCCAACATGTTGTAAGCTTTCATCCGTTCCTGTCCGTTAAGTTTAGAAAGAACATTGGTTACTTCTTCAGCCTTGGATGCGAAATAAACATTAGGGAAAATTGAGCCTAGTTTTTGTTTATCCATTTGTTGCAACGCCGGCAGTGCAGCAACAATTTGTGTTAAGCCTTTATCATTATCGGTAAGCTGATCCAGGCCGCTAAAATGATAACTGTAAATGAAATTACGGAGTTCTGCAAAAATAGGATTTAAAACATTTTCGTTAAACCAAAAACGGTTGCGTAATCCATCTGCTGCTTTCCAGCCGGTATTGCCCGAAGCTTGCGCCAGATTAATGATATTCTGTGCTTTTTTATAATAGGGCGTACCACCCATTTTGCTAAAACTATCCTTATCCATACCGATAATGGTATATGCATAATAGGAGAGGAGTGCACTGATATTGGAAATATAATTCTGATCAGAAAAATCGATTGTGGAGCCATCGTTAAAACTGAAATCGAAATTTTTATCGCTCATGTTTAACAAAGTGCTGTTGTAGGAACTGTTAAAAACCGGGCGACTGCTCTGAATCTGCGCTTCGGCGGTATAACCAGATCCACCATCCCAGGAGTTAATGGTAATGATAAAACTGCAATCGATTCGTTCCTGAGGCTTGTAACTTTCGTTACTAAATTTATTATTGTTCAAAAAATCGCGGATTGTTTTTTGCAAAGCCTCTATGGTGGGTTTGCTAATGTTCGAAACCTGGGGAGCAAGCAAAGTTACCCTTGCATTTAACTCCTGCGCCTGTAGCTTACCAAAACCAATCAATAGCAATATCCAAACAATCCTTTTTATCATTTTGTAATTTTTAAAATGGCAGCACATATATCTTTAGCCACATCTGCCTTGGATTTCGTTTCAAATACAGTCCGTTCTAAAGCCTTGTTAAAAATAGTAATTTTATTGGTATCCGATTTAAAACCTGCACCCTTATCATTTAAAGAATTTAAAACAACCAAATCTAAATTTTTCTTCTCCAATTTACCTTTGGCATAGTTCTCCTCATCATTGGTTTCTAAGGCAAAACCAACTAAAATCTGATTTGCTTTTTTTGTCGCACCTAAAGAAGCTAGGATGTCAGTAGTTTTTTCTATTTCCAGAAAGAGATCACTATCCTGTTTTTTGATTTTTTGTATAGCAACTAATTTCGGGCGGTAATCTGCCACAGCCGCACACATTACTGTTATGTCAGTTTCTGAAAATATAGATGAACAGGCATCAAACATATCCTTTGCGCTTATTACATCAATTCTTTTTAAAGTTTGGTCAGCCTTTTGTGCCGTTGGTCCGGCAATTAAAGTTACCTCAGCACCAAGTTTTACCAATTCGTCTGCAATTGCAAAACCCATTTTACCAGAAGAATGGTTCCCTATAAATCGAACCGGATCAATCGCTTCATAGGTAGGGCCGGCAGTTACCATCACTTTTTTGCCAAAGAATGGCATCGATTTTTGTATGGCATTGTTCAGAAAAGAAACAATTTCTTCAGGCTCTGCCATTCTGCCTTCGCCCCAAAGTCCGCTCGCAAGTTCCCCATTGGCAGGAGCTATAACCGTATTTCCAAAACTGATAATCTTTTTAATGTTTGCCTGGGTAGTTTCATGTTTCCACATATCCAGATCCATTGCCGGAGCTACATAAACAGGGCATTTTGCAGAAAGATAAACAGCAGTTAATAAGTTATCGCAGATTCCTGTTGAAAGTTTAGCCAGCGTATTGGCACTTATCGGAGCAATAATAATCAGATCGGCCCAAAGCCCTAGTTCAACATGATTGCTCCATACCCCAGTTTCTTCTTCGAAATATTGGGTGTAAACAGGGTTTTTAGAAAGCGTAGCAAGGGTTAGTGGTGTTATGAAATTAGCACCATCAGGGGTAAGGATAACCTTTACGTTTGCACCAGCTTTAACAAGCAATCGAACTAAAAAAGCCGATTTATATGCTGCAATGCTACCGCAAACGCCAAGGATTATATTTTTATGTTTCAGCATAGCGTGTTGGGCATGAGGCATAGAGCATTGATATGCTTATAAAACTGCGCCATGCTCTTTGCCCTCTGCTAATTACTTTTGTTCTTTAGCAGGATTTCTGTGATAAATTTTCTCATTCAAAAATTCATCAATAGCAACCAAAACAGGCTTAGGCATACGCTCGTAGTGCTTGCTGATTTCAATT
>Ga0308165_1002813_pt1 | contig 19862 bp, 19 predicted proteins | sample PhyWR2_FD_201032 | JGI IMG/M metagenome (GOLD analysis project Ga0308165, IMG submission 201032) | Phyllosphere microbial communities from UC Gill Tract Community Farm, Albany, California, United States - DLSLW.R2 | ecosystem: Host-associated > Plants > Phyllosphere > Unclassified | place: USA...
CTCCTTCGAGCGCTTCTGGTTGTTACTGATCTTATGTTAATAATTTGTAATGAGCCGTCCGATAGTACCTGAATGTCCGGCGCCATGAAAGGCATTCGTTATTAGGCTATAATGCGGCAATTGACGGACGCTGAAAATACCATGAAGAAAACTTCTTTTAGAAATCACCGGGTTGAGCGATTCAGCTCACAACAAGCCACCAGAAGAACGCCCGTTCACCCGCCGAAACGGGTCATTTTGTTCAATAAACCCTACGATGTTTTGCCGCAGTTTACGGACGAAGCCGGGCGCAGCACCCTGAAAGATTTTATTCCTGTACAAGGGGTGTACGCCGCAGGGCGTCTGGACCGCGATAGCGAGGGTTTGCTGGTGCTAACCAACGACGGCGCATTGCAGGCGAGCCTTACCCAGCCGGGTAAACGCACCGGAAAAATCTATTACGTTCAGGTAGAGGGCGAGCCGACGGACGAAACGCTGGCGGCATTGCGTCACGGCGTGGCGCTAAACGACGGTCCGACGTTACCCGCTGGCGTTGAGCGGGTCAGCGAGCCAGAGTGGCTGTGGCCGCGTAACCCGCCGATTCGCGAGCGTAAATCCATACCTACCGCTTGGCTGAAAATCACCCTTTATGAAGGCCGCAACCGGCAAGTTCGCCGGATGACGGCGCACGTTGGCTACCCTACCCTGCGGCTTATCCGCTATGCCATGGGTCATTACACGCTGGATTCCCTTGCCAACGGGGAATGGCGCGACGCAACTGAATAAGGAGAATCAATGTTTAAGCCTCACGTTACGGTTGCCACCCTGGTGCACGCCCAGGACAAATTTCTGGTCGTTGAAGAGACGATCAACGGCAAAGCGCTGTGGAATCAGCCGGCCGGGCATCTTGAAGCAGACGAAACATTGCTCCAGGCTGCCAAACGCGAGCTGTGGGAAGAAACCGGGATTGATGCCGAGCCGCAGCATTTCATTCGTATGCACCAGTGGATTGCGCCCGACCGCACGCCGTTCCTGCGCTTTTTATTCGTCGTCGAACTTAGCGAAATGTGCGCCACTGAGCCGCATGACGACGATATTGATCGCTGTCTGTGGGTGACGGCTGAGGAAATTCTTAACGCACCAAACCTGCGCTCAGCGCTGGTTGCCGAAAGCATCCGTTGCTATCAAACGGGCAGCCGCCTGCCGCTTGAGGTGATTAGCGAATTTAACTGGCCGTTTACAGAGGGTGTCAACGGTGGGGGCGCGTGATAGAATATGCCGCCTTTAAGTTCAATGTCGTGAGTATTCCTATGTCATCAAGCCCCAAAAAAGTGATCGTCGGCATGTCCGGCGGTGTCGATTCCTCCGTTTCTGCCTGGCTGTTGCAACAACAGGGCTATCAGGTCGAAGGCCTGTTCATGAAGAACTGGGAAGAAGATGACGGCGAGGAATACTGTACGGCTGCGGCGGATCTCGCGGATGCGCAGGCCGTGTGCGACAAACTCGGCATTGAACTGCATACCGTTAACTTTGCGGCAGAATACTGGGACAACGTTTTTGAGTTGTTCCTGGAAGAGTACAAAGCGGGCCGCACGCCGAACCCGGATATTCTGTGCAACAAAGAGATCAAATTTAAAGCCTTCCTTGAATTTGCTGCTGAAGACCTGGGCGCTGATTTTATCGCGACCGGTCACTACGTACGTCGCGCAGATGTGAATGGCAAAAGCCAGCTGCTGCGCGGTCTCGACGGCAACAAAGATCAGAGCTACTTCCTTTATACGCTCGGCCACGATCAAATTGCGCAAAGCCTGTTCCCGGTCGGCGAGCTGGAAAAACCAGAAGTGCGCAAGATTGCGGAAGAACTGGATCTGATTACCGCTAAGAAAAAAGACTCGACCGGCATCTGTTTTATTGGCGAGCGCAAATTCCGCGAATTCCTGGGGCGTTACCTGCCTGCCCAACCGGGCAAAATTATCACCGTTGATGGCGATGATGTGGGTGAGCACCAGGGCCTGATGTATCACACCCTCGGACAGCGCAAAGGTCTGGGCATTGGCGGTACAAAAGAAGGCAGCGAAGATCCGTGGTACGTTGTCGATAAAGATGTCGAAAACAATATTCTGATAGTTGCCCAGGGCCACGAACATCCGCGCCTGATGTCTGTCGGTCTTATCGCCCAGCAGTTACATTGGGTGGATCGCGAGCCGTTTACCGGCACGCTGCGTTGCACGGTCAAAACCCGTTATCGCCAGACCGATATTCCCTGCACTATCACTGCACTGGATGAAGAACGCGTTGAGGTTCGTTTCGACGAACCCGTTTCTGCCGTCACGCCAGGCCAGTCAGCCGTCTTCTATAGCGGTGAAATTTGTCTGGGCGGCGGTATCATTGAACAACGTCTGCCCCTGGCAGCGGTTTAAACGATTGCACACCAAAAGGAGCCTGTGTGGCGAAGAATTATTATGACATCACCCTGGCGCTGGCAGGAATCTGCCAGTCTGCTCGTCTGGTGCAACAGCTGGCGCATCAGGGTCATTGCGATGCTGACGCGCTGCACGTTTCGCTTAACAGCGTTATCGATCTCAATCCTGGCTCGACGCTGGGCGTGTTCGGTGGCAGCGAAACAAATCTTCGTCTCGGTCTCGAAACGCTGCTCGGCGTACTGAATGCAAGCAACCGTCAGGGTTTGAACGCTGAATTGACGCGTTATACGCTCAGCCTGATGGTGCTCGAACGTAAGCTGAACAGCGCAAAGGGTGCGATGGATACGCTTGGCGATCGCATCGCGGGATTGCAGCGTCAGCTCGATCATTTCGATCTGCAATCTGAAACATTAATGAGCGCGATGGCCGCCATTTACGTCGATGTGATAAGCCCACTGGGCCCACGCATTCAGGTAACCGGCTCCCCTGCCGTGTTGCAAAGTTCACAGGTGCAGGCGAAGGTTCGCGCCTCGCTACTGGCTGGCATTCGTGCCGCTGTTTTGTGGCATCAAGTTGGCGGTGGCCGCCTGCAGTTAATGTTTTCTCGTCAACGCCTGACCGCTCAGGCAAAACAAATTCTTGCTCATTGTTAACCTCCCGGAGTTGCGAATTATGGAATTATCCTCACTGACCGCCGTTTCCCCTGTTGATGGACGTTACGGCGATAAAGTCAGCGCGCTGCGCGGGATTTTCAGCGAATATGGTCTGCTGAAATTCCGTGTACAAGTTGAAGTACGCTGGCTGCAAAAACTGGCCGCGCACGCAGCAATCAAGGAAGTTCCTGCTTTTGCTGCCCAGGCAAACGATTACCTCGATAAAGTCGTGGCAGAATTCAATGAAGAAGATGCCGCACGTATCAAAACGATTGAGCGCACCACCAACCACGACGTGAAAGCGGTTGAATATTTCCTGAAAGAGAAAGTGGAAAGCGTACCTGAACTGCACGCAGTGTCTGAATTCATCCACTTCGCGTGTACGTCCGAAGATATCAATAACCTGTCCCATGCGCTGATGCTCTCCACCGCGCGTCAGGAAGTCGTTCTGCCGTACTGGCGCAAAATCATTGATGCGGTCAAAGACCTCTCCGTTCAGTATCGCGACATTCCATTGCTTTCCCGCACGCACGGTCAGCCTGCGACCCCATCGACCATGGGCAAAGAGATGGCAAACGTGGCGTACCGTATGGAGCGCCAGTTCCGCCAGCTGGAACAGGTTGAAATCCTCGGCAAAATCAACGGTGCCGTCGGGAACTACAATGCCCACATCGTTGCGTATCCGGAAGTTGACTGGCACCAGTTCAGCGAAGAATTTGTGACTTCTCTGGACATCCAGTGGAACCCGTACACCACGCAGATCGAGCCGCACGACTACATCGCCGAGCTGTTTGATTGCATCGCCCGTTTCAACACTATCCTGATCGACTTCGATCGTGACGTGTGGGGCTATGTGGCGCTGAACCACTTCAAGCAAAAAACCATCGCGGGCGAAATTGGCTCGTCCACCATGCCGCACAAAGTGAACCCGATTGACTTCGAGAACTCCGAAGGCAACCTGGGTCTGGCGAATGCGATGCTGCAGCACATGGCGAGCAAACTGCCGGTTTCCCGCTGGCAGCGCGACCTGACCGACTCCACCGTTCTGCGTAATCTGGGCGTGGGTATTGGTTACTCGCTGATTGCTTACCAGTCCACTCTGAAAGGCGTGAGCAAGCTGGAAGTGAACCGCGATCGTCTGCTGGACGAACTGGATCACAACTGGGAAGTGCTGGCCGAGCCGATCCAGACCGTGATGCGTCGCTATGGAATTGAAAAGCCGTATGAAAAACTGAAAGAGTTGACGCGCGGCAAACGTGTCGATGCCGAAGGCATGAAGCAGTTCATCGATAGCCTGGAACTGCCGGAAGACGAGAAAACACGTCTGAAAGCGATGACGCCTGCCAATTACATTGGCCGTGCTATCACCATGGTTGATGAGTTGAAATAAGACCCCCACCCTCTTTCCGCCCGGAAAGAGGGTTCCTTCCACAGCGTTTACTCAATGTTTATCCCCACAGCCACATAATCAGCGTTAAACTATTCATACCATTAATTTTAGGGAGAAGAGATGATGCGCGTATTGGTTGTTGAGGATAATGCATTGCTACGTCATCACCTGAAAGTTCAGCTTCAGGAAATGGGCCATCAGGTGGACGATGCAGAAGATGCAAAGGAAGCCGATTATTATCTCAATGAACACCTGCCCGATATCGCCATCGTCGATTTGGGGTTGCCTGACGAAGACGGTCTGTCGCTGATCCGCCGCTGGCGCAGCCATGACGTCTCTCTTCCCGTACTGGTTTTAACCGCTCGCGAAGGCTGGCAGGATAAAGTCGAAGTGCTCAGCGCGGGCGCAGATGACTACGTGACCAAGCCGTTTCACATCGAAGAAGTGGCGGCCCGCATGCAGGCGCTGATGCGCCGCAACAGCGGTCTGGCCTCGCAGGTGATCTCCCTTCCGCCATTCCAGGTTGATCTCTCTCGCCGTGAATTCTCTATCAATGACGAAGTCATCAAACTGACGGCTTTCGAATACACCATTATGGAAACGCTGATCCGCAACAGCGGCAAAGTGGTGAGCAAAGATTCTTTAATGCTCCAGCTTTATCCGGATGCAGAGCTGCGCGAGAGCCACACGATTGATGTGTTGATGGGACGTCTGCGTAAAAAAATTCAGGCGCAGCATCCGCATGACGTCATCACGACGGTAAGAGGTCAGGGATACCTGTTTGAATTACGCTAAATGAAAAAACTGCTTCGTCATATTTTGCCGCTTTCGCTGCGCGTCCGCTTTTTGCTGGCAACCGCAGCGGTGGTGCTGATCATGTCCCTCGCCTATGGCATGGTGGCGCTGGTCGGCTACAGCGTCAGCTTCGATAAAACCACGTTCCGGCTGCTGCGCGGAGAGAGCAATCTTTTCTACACCCTGGCGAAGTGGGAAAACAACCGCATCAGCGTCGAAATGCCGGAGAATCTGGATCGGCAAAGCCCAACAATGGCGCTCATTTATGACGAGAAAGGCCAGTTGCTCTGGGCACAGCGCCATGTTCCCTGGCTGGAAAAAAGTATTCGCCCGGAATGGCTCAAAACCAACGGTTTTCATGAACTTGAAGCCGATCTGAACGCCACCAGCACTCTGGTGGGAAATGATGCGTCGATGCAACGTGAACTGGCCGAAATCCGGGCGGATGACGACGACAGCGAAATGACGCACTCGGTCGCCATCAATCTCTATCCTGCCACGATGGACATGCCACAGTTGACGATTGTGGTTATCGACACGATTCCCGTTGAGCTAAAACGCTCCTATATGGTCTGGAGCTGGTTCGTGTATGTGCTGGCAGCCAACCTGCTGCTGGTGATCCCGCTGCTGTGGATCGCCGCATGGTGGAGCCTGCGACCTATCGAATCGCTGGCTAAAGAGGTGCGCGAGCTTGAAGAACACAATCGCGAAAAGCTCAATCCCGAAACCACGCGTGAACTGACAAGCCTGGTGCGAAACCTCAATCGCCTGCTCAAAAGCGAACGTGAACGCTACGACAAATATCGCACCACGTTGACCGATCTGACCCACAGTCTCAAAACCCCGCTCGCCGTGATGCAAAGCACGCTTCGGTCGATGCGCAGCTCAAAACTGAGCGTCGATGATGCCGAGCCGGTGATGCTGGAGCAAATCAGCCGCATTTCACAGCAAATTGGCTACTACCTGCACCGCGCCAGCATGCGTTCCGGCAGCCCTTTGTTGAGCCGCGAGTTGCACCCCGTTGCGCCGCTGCTCGACAGTTTGACCTCGGCGTTGAATAAAGTGTATCAACGCAAAGGGGTGGATATTAGCCTCGATATTTCGCCTGAAATCAGCTTTGTCGGCGAGAAAAACGATTTTGTCGAAGTGATGGGAAACCTGCTGGATAACGCCTGCAAATACTGCCTGGAATTTGTAGAAGTGTCTGCGCGTCAAACGGATGACGCGTTGCACATCATCATTGAAGATGACGGTCCCGGCATTCCAAAAAATAAACGTGATGTGGTCTTCGATCGCGGTCAACGCGCCGACACGCTGCGTCCCGGCCAGGGCGTGGGGCTTTCTGTTGCGCAGGAGATTGTCGAACAGTACAACGGCAAAATTGAAACCAGCGACAGTCTGCTGGGTGGCGCACGGATAGAGGCCATTTTTGGTCGTCAGCATCCTTCTTCCGACGATAGTTAGCGCGGAATGTGAAAAAAGCGAGATTCGCGCACCCAGCCTCGTGAGCTTCCGTTATAATCCGAGTCAATAAGAGCCTGCGGAAATAAATAATATGGAATATCACTTAACGCTAAACTGGCCCGATTTTATCGAACGTTACTGGCAGAAACGCCCGGTCGTTCTGAAACGCGGCATCAGTAATTTTGTCGACCCCATTTCGCCGGATGAGCTGGCGGGGCTGGCGATGGAAAACGAAGTGGACAGCCGACTGGTGAGTCATCAGGACGGTAAATGGCAGGTGAGCCACGGGCCTTTCGAAAGCTACGACCATCTGGGTGAAAACAACTGGTCATTACTGGTTCAGGCCGTTAACCACTGGCATGAACCTACCGCAGCCTTGATGCATCCGTTCCGCGCCCTGCCCGACTGGCGCATGGACGATCTGATGATCTCCTTCTCAGTTCCCGGCGGCGGCGTGGGCCCTCATCTGGATCAATATGATGTGTTTATCATTCAGGGGACGGGCCGTCGTCGCTGGCGCGTGGGCGAAAAAGTGCCGATGAAACAGCACTGTCCGCACCCGGATCTGCTCCAGGTTGATCCGTTTGAGGGCATTATCGACGAAGAGCTGGAGCCAGGCGATATTCTGTATATCCCACCGGGATTCCCGCACGAAGGCTATTCTCTGGAGAACTCGCTGAACTATTCTGTTGGATTCCGCGCGCCAAGCGGACGCGAGATGATCAGCGGATTTGCCGATTACGTGCTGCAACGTGAACTGGGTAGCCATCGCTATAGCGACCCTGATGTCCCTGCGCGTGAGCACCCAGCCGACGTTTTGCCGCAAGAGTTAGATAAATTGCGCGAAATGATGCTCGGTCTGATTAACGAGCCGGAGCATTTCAAACAGTGGTTTGGCGAATTTGTCAGCCAGTCACGTCATGAACTCGATGTTGCCCCGGCAGAGCCGCCGTATCAGCCGGATGAGATTTACGATGCACTGCAGCAGGGAGACTCCCTGGTGCGTCTGGGCGGTTTACGCGTGCTGCGCATTGGCGATGACATTTTCGTGAATGGCGAAAAACTGGAATCACCGCACCGCCCGGCGCTCGAAGCCCTGGCAAACCATATGGTGCTGAGTGCTGAAACCTTTGGTGACGCGCTGGAAGATCCGTCATTCCTGGCGATGTTAGCCGCGCTGGTCAACAGCGGATACTGGTTCTTCGAAGACTAAGAGAGTTAAAGCCCGGCGGTCTTTCGCTCACCGGGCTTTATTTTTACGCCTGTTTCGCCGTTATTTCGGCAATACGTACAATCACCTTCACCGCTTTTTCCATCCCTTCCAGCGTCACAAACTCATGCTTGCCGTGGTAGTTATAGCCGCCGGTAAACAGGTTCGGGCAAGGCAGTCCCATAAAGGAGAGCTGCGAGCCGTCAGTGCCGCCGCGAATCGGTTTTAGCTGCGGTTCAATATCGCAGTCGCGCATCGCCTGCTGAGCAATATCCAGAATATGCGGATGCTCGACCACCTTCTCGCGCATATTGTAATAGCTGTCCTCAATGATCAGCTCAATGTAGCAATCCGGGTGCAGCCCTTTGCCCACTTTTTTGGCGATTTCCATCATCTTGCGCTTGCGCGCTTCAAAGGTTTTGCGATCAAAATCACGCACGATGTAGTGCATCTGCGCGCTATCAACCGTGCCTTTGATACTGGTCAGATGATAAAAACCTTCATAACCATCCGTCTGTTCAGGGCTTTCTTCTGCGGGCACTTCCGCGTGAATGCGCGAGGCCAGCGACAGCGCATTGACCATCACCCCTTTCGCCGAACCCGGATGAACGTTGTTGCCAACGATCTTGATGGTAATCGACGCCGCGTTAAAGTTTTCGAACTCCAGTTCACCCACGCCGCCACCGTCTACGGTGTAAGCCCACTTTGCGTTAAAAGCGGCGACGTCGAAATGTTTTGCGCCTTTGCCAACTTCCTCATCCGGCGTAAATGCCACGCGAATATCACCGTGAGGCACGTTTTTGCCTTTCAATACCGCCAGCGCGGTCATGATCTCGGCCACGCCCGCTTTGTCATCCGCGCCCAACAGCGTTTTGCCATCGGTAGTGATCAGCGTTTGTCCCAGCAGCTGATGCAGCACCGGGAACATCACCGGGGAGAGGACTTCGTCGCCAATGCCTAACGCGATATCACCGCCACGGTAGTTTTCAACAATTTGCGGGTTGACGTTCTTGCCGCTGAAATCGGGCGAAGTATCAACGTGGGAAATGAATCCAATCGCCGGAATATCACCCTCGACATTCGCCGGCAGCGTTCCCATCACCGTGCCTTTCTCGCTCAGCGTCACATTGACCAGGCCAAGCTCTTCAAGCTGTTCCTTCAGCAGGTTTAACAGCTTCCATTGACCTTCGGTGCTCGGCACCTGTCGGACACCCGCTTTAGATTGGGTATCCAGCGATACGTACTGTAAAAAACGCTCAAGTAATTTATCCATGCAGTCACCCTCACTTTTTGTGACAACATTATCATTAAGCATCAAAACCCAAATATTGCGTCAGGTCACTTTTATCCCGTAAACGAGAATATTTTCGTTTATGTCGTTATGGGTTAATAAATATAGTTTATCAATCAGTCACAAGGATTGGTGATTTCAATGCTTTGCCGTAGAATGGCCGCCCTCATTACGAGTCACCTGGGTGGTTAAACACAAATCCCGCTATCGAAAACCCATTCGTAGCGCTTATAGGGGACAGAGCCAAACATTGAATACACAAACGGGTACGCTGTCGCCGCTGGTGCTTTTGTCTGGGATCAGCAAAAGTTTCGACGGTAAAATCGTCATCGACGATCTCAACCTGAGCATTAACGACGGTGAGTTTCTCACGCTGCTTGGCCCCTCTGGCTGCGGCAAGACGACCGTTCTGCGCCTTATCGCTGGGTTAGAAAACGTCGATAACGGTCAAATTCATCTTGAAAATCAGGACATCACCGATGTGCCTGCCGAAAACCGTCACGTCAATACCGTCTTCCAGAGCTACGCCCTTTTCCCGCACATGACCGTGTTCGAAAACGTGGCCTTCGGCCTGCGGATGCAAAAAACGCCCCATGAGCAGATTCCCCCGCGCGTGAACGATGCGCTGCGCATGGTTCAGCTTGATGAGTTTGCCCAACGCAAACCCCATCAGCTCTCTGGCGGCCAGCAGCAGCGCGTGGCTATTGCCCGTGCGGTAGTCAATAAACCGCGCCTTCTGCTGCTCGATGAATCCCTCTCCGCGCTGGATTACAAGCTGCGTAAACAGATGCAGAACGAACTGAAAGCGCTGCAGCGCAAGCTCGGCATCACCTTTGTGTTCGTCACGCACGACCAGGAAGAAGCGCTGACCATGTCGGATCGTATCGTGGTGATGCGCGACGGCAAAATTGAGCAGGACGGCACCCCGCGCGAAATCTACGAAGAGCCAAAAAACCTGTTTGTCGCCAGTTTTATTGGTGAGATCAATATCTTTGATGCGACCGTCATTGAGCGTCTGGATGAACAACGCGTGCGCGCCAACGTCGAAGGCCGTGAATGCAATATCACCGTTAACTTCCCGGTTGAGAAAGGCCAGAAGCTGAACGTCATGCTGCGTCCGGAAGATTTGCGCGTGGATGAAATTCACGACAGCAATGACGTCGAAGGGCTTATCGGTTATATCCGCGAGCGCAACTATAAAGGCATGACGCTGGAATCGGTGGTTGAACTCGAAAGCGGCAAAATGGTGTTCGTCAGTGAGTTCTTTAACGAAGACGATCCGGACTTTGACCACCCGCTCGATCAAAAAATGGTCGTGAACTGGGTAGAAAGCTGGGAGGTCGTACTGGCTGATGAAGAGCACAAGTAAATTCCAGAATGTGGTGATCGCCACGATCGTGGGCTGGCTTGTGCTGTTTGTTTTTCTGCCCAATTTAATGATCATCGCCACCAGTTTTTTGACCCGCGACGACGCTAATTTCGTCAAACTGGTCTTTACGCTGGATAACTACGCGCGCCTGCTGGATCCACTCTATTTTGAAGTGTTGCTCCACTCCCTGAATATGGCGGTCATCGCCACCCTTGCCTGCCTTGCGTTGGGTTATCCCTTCGCCTGGTTTCTGGCGCGTTTACCGCAAAAAGTGCGCCCGCTGCTGCTGTTTTTGCTGATTGTTCCCTTCTGGACCAACTCGCTGATCCGCATTTATGGCCTGAAAATTTTCCTGAGCACCAAAGGCTATCTGAACGAATTTTTGCTGTGGTCAGGCATAATTGATACGCCGATTCGCATCATGTTCACGCCTGGCGCCGTGATCGTTGGCCTGGTCTATATTTTGCTGCCGTTCATGGTCATGCCGCTCTATTCCAGCATCGAGAAGCTCGACAGACCGCTGCTGGAGGCCGCGAAAGATTTAGGGGCCAATAAGTTTCAGACATTTATTCGCATCATCCTTCCGCTCACGATGCCGGGCATTATCGCTGGCTGTCTGCTGGTGATGCTGCCCGCGATGGGGCTGTTTTACGTTTCTGATCTAATGGGCGGCGCGAAAAACCTGCTGATTGGTAACGTGATAAAAAGCCAGTTCCTGAATATTCGCGACTGGCCGTTCGGCTCGGCGACCAGCATTACATTGACGGTGGTGATGGGACTCATGCTGCTGGTTTACTGGCGCGCTTCCCGCTGGCTGAACAAAAAGGGAGATCTTGAATGACCGGTCGTCTGCTGCGCGGCGGGTTTATGACCGCCATTTACGCGTATCTCTACATCCCGATTATCATCTTGATCGTTAACTCGTTTAACAGTTCGCGTTTCGGCATTCACTGGCAAGGCTTTACGACAAAGTGGTACAGCCTGCTGATGAACAACGACAGCCTGTTGCAGGCGGCGCAACACTCCCTGACGATGGCGATCGTCTCCGCGACCTTTGCCACGCTTATCGGCTCATTAACCGCCGTGGCGCTCTATCGCTACCGTTTTCGCGGCAAGCCCTTCGTCAGTGGGATGTTATTTGTGGTGATGATGTCGCCCGATATCGTCATGGCCATTTCACTGCTGGTGCTGTTTATGCTGCTGGGCGTCCAGCTCGGATTCTGGTCGCTGCTGTTTTCTCATATCACTTTCTGCCTGCCCTTTGTGGTGGTGACGGTTTACTCGCGGCTCAAGGGCTTTGATGTGCGCATGCTCGAAGCGGCCAAAGATTTGGGCGCGAGCGAAATGACCATTCTGCGTAAAATCATTTTGCCGCTGGCGATGCCGGCGGTGGCTGCCGGTTGGCTGCTGAGCTTCACCCTGTCGATGGACGATGTGGTGGTCTCTTCATTCGTCACCGGGCCGGGGTATGAAATTCTGCCGTTGAAGATCTATTCCATGGTGAAAGTCGGCGTCTCGCCCGAGGTGAACGCGCTGGCAACCATTCTGCTACTGTTATCGCTGGTTCTGGTCATCGCCAGCCAGCTGATTGCTCGTGATAAAACCAGGAGCTTTAAGGCTCACAATTCAGGGGACGTTAAATGATGAAATGGTCACGCCACCTGCTCGCGGCAGGCGCACTTGCCATGAGCATGAGCGCTGCGCACGCGGACGACAGCAAAACGCTCTACTTCTATAACTGGACTGAATACGTACCGCCAGGCCTGCTGGAACAGTTCACCAAAGAGACCGGGATTAAGGTTATCTACTCGACCTACGAATCGAATGAAACCATGTATGCCAAGCTCAAAACCTATAAAGACGGTGCATACGATCTGGTGGTTCCCTCGACCTATTTCGTCGACAAAATGCGCAAAGAAGGCATGATCCAGAAGATCGATAAAACGAAGCTAACAAACTTCAACAACCTCGATCCGGAGATGCTCAACAAACCGTTCGACCCGAATAATGACTACTCCATTCCATATATCTGGGGAGCGACGGCGATCGGCGTGAACAGCGATGAAATAGACCCGAAAACGGTGACAAGCTGGGCCGATCTGTGGAAACCGGAATACAAAAGCAGCCTGTTACTGACCGACGACGCTCGCGAAGTGTTCCAGATGGCGCTGCGTAAACTGGGTTATTCCGGTAATACGACTGACCCGAAAGAGATTGAAGCGGCGTATAACGAGCTGAAAAAGCTGATGCCTAACGTGGCAGCATTTAACTCCGATAACCCGGCCAATCCGTACATGGAAGGCGAAGTGAATCTGGGGATGGTGTGGAACGGGTCGGCTTACGTTGCCCGTCAGGCGGGGACGCCGCTGCAGGTCGTCTGGCCGAAAGAAGGCGGGATCTTCTGGATGGACAGCTTGTCGATTCCGGCCAACGCCAAAAACGTCGACGGCGCCATGAAGTTAATTAACTTCCTGCTGCGCCCGGAGGTGGCAAAGCAGGTGGCAGAAACCATTGGCTATCCGACGCCTAATCTCGCGGCACGTAAACTTCTCAGCCCGGAAGTGGCGAACGACACGTCATTGTATCCGGATGCGGAAACCGTCAAAAAAGGCGAATGGCAGAATGATGTGGGCGACGCGAGCCGCATTTATGAAGACTATTATCAGAAGCTGAAGGCGGGCCGCTGATTGACCGTGTTTTCCCTCTCCCCGGCGGGAGAGGGAATGGCGTATTCACAACCCTTTCAATAATTTCTCAATAAAATCTGGCACCACCGCGCTCGCCAGACCGTATTGTTTCTCTTCAAACTCGCTACCGACCTGACTCGGTTCCAGATTCAATTCAACCGTATGCGCACCGTGCAGTTTGGCCTCATGTACAAAACCCGCCGCCGGATAGACATGCCCTGACGTACCGATGGCAATGAAAATGTCGGCCATCGCCAGCGCGCTGTAAATATCATCCATACCCAACGGCATTTCGCCGAACCACACCACATGCGGGCGCAGCGGCGACGGGAACTGGCAGCAGTGGCACTTGTCATCCGGTGTGATATCACCGGTCCAGTCAAGCACCTGTCCACTCCACGCGCAGCGCACTTTCAGCAATTCACCGTGCATATGGATAACGTTGCGATTACCGGCACGTTCATGCAGGTTGTCGATGTTCTGCGTGACCAGCAAAAAACGATCGCCCAGCTCCTGTTCCAGTTTCGCCAGTGCCAGATGCGCGGCGTTTGGCGCAATTTCTGGCGACTGTAACTGACGGCGGCGAGCGTTATAAAACGCCTGCACCAGCGCAGGATCTCGGGCAAATCCTTCCGGCGTCGCCACGTCTTCAACGCGGTGCTCTTCCCACAAACCGTCTGCGGCACGGAAGGTACGAATGCCGGACTCAGCGGAGATACCCGCGCCAGTCAGCACGACAACTCTTGGTTTTTCCATTCCTTCAGGCATCACTCTGTCTCTGAAAAAAATTCTCTGGCGTAAGCGCTCACGCAAGCGACGTTTAGTTTTGCGAAAACGGGTGAGTCGATGTGACCGGCGCGACAGCATATTAACCTCGTATAACTAGCGGGTGAGATGAAGGAATGCCGCACCGCGCATTCCCCCGGCGTCGCCATGACGTGCACGTTCGATACGTGGAACGCGAGCCACCGGCAACAAATGCCGCGGCAAACGCCCGGAAAGCTGCTCGGTGATCGCCGAAAAGTTGGATAATCCACCGCCTATCACCAGCAAATCGGGATCGACAATGGTCAAAATATTGCCTAAACACACCGCCAGCAGATCCAGATAGCGCTCCACGTGTTCCCGCGCCTGTTCATCACCCTGTTCCCACAGCGTGATGATCTCCGGAGCCTCAATTTTCTGATGATAGAAGTGTTCGTAAAGCCATGCAAACCCACGGCCCGAAAGATAATTCTCGATACAACCGTGTTGCCCGCACCCGCAGCGCGTTAGCGGGAAATCGCGCCCCACCACTTCCAGCGCATCCACCGGCAGGCGAATGTGACCAAACTCGCCGGTAATATAGCTGCGACCGGTAATCGGTTTGCCATCAACAATAATGCCACCGCCCACACCCGTGCCCAGGATCAATCCCATCACCAGTGGATACGCGCGGAACTCGTCGTCCCAGGCTTCTGAAAGGGCAAAACAGTTGGCGTCGTTATCGAGACGGACGTCACGATCGAGAAGTGCAGAGAGATCGGCGCGCAGCGGCTTACCGCTGGCAGCAGGCACGTTGGCGGCATACAGCGTACCGTCATCGGTTTCTGGCATACCGGGTATGCCGATACCGACCGTACCCTTGACGCCAAAGCGGGTATCCGCTTGCGCCACCAGCGTGGCGATAGCGGTTAAAAATTCGTCGTAGCTTTCGCGCGGCGTGGGAACGCGAGTTTCCCACTGCAATTTGAGATTTTCATCAAATACGCCGAGCGCAATTTTGGTGCCGCCAATATCAAATCCATAATACATATGCATTCCTCTTTCTGATTTGGCGGCTATACACTTCATCCTTCACGCTGCCTCTGCGTTGGCTGCGTATGTTCACCCCAGTCACTTACCAAAGTAAGCTCCTGGGGATTCTCAGACTTGCCGCCTTGATACAGCGTGAAGGATTTTGTGTATAAGACGCTAAATCATGACGTAATTACTGGCCACTTAATACCCTCGCCGGATCAATTCGGCTTGCGCGACGCGCCGGATACCAGCTTGCCAGCAGACTCAGTAAAAGTGCTGTAACCAGCACATAAATAACGTCCAGCCAATGTAATTCAGATGGCAGGAAGTCAATAAAATAGATGTCTCCCGACAGGAACTGGTGTCCGATCAGCGTTTCAATTCCGTTGATAATTGGCGTCAATTGCAGTGAAACGACCACCCCAATCACCACGCCGCACAGGCTGCCAAACAGGCCCGCGAGCAAACCATACCAGACGAAAATGGCGCGAATAAGCCCGTCTTTTGCCCCTAGCGTACGCAGTACCGCGATATCGCTGCTCTTGTCTTTCACCGCCATGACGAGCGTGGAAACGATGTTAAAGCAGGCAACGCCAATCACCAGCACCATCGCCAGATACATAATGGCGCGGATCATCTGGATATCACGGTACATATAGCCGTAAGTGCCAATCCAGCTCTTGATGTAAACGTAGTTATTGGTGACGCCACCGGCATCCCGCACCAGTTTATTGGCGTTAAACACATCATTCACTTTGATGGCAATACCCGTCACGCTGTCGCCCATGTCCAGGTATTGACGCGCATCATCCAGCGGCACCATCGCGAAACTGTGATCGAGCTGACCGCTCAACTGCAAAATACCGGTGACATGTAAACGCACGCGTTTGGGCTGCTGGAGCTTATGGTCGGCACTGGCGTTCGGGATCATGATTGACACCCAGTCGCCCTGCTTCACCTTCAGCGCATCGGCGACACCTTTGCCGATAATGATTTGCTGATCGCCCGCCTTAAAGCCCGCCCACGCGCCGTTTTGCACAAACTGCGGCAACGCGCTGAGACGCTCTTCCTGCTGCGGATTGACGCCCTTGACCTGAATGGCGCGCAGGTTTGCCCCGCTCTCAACCAGTCCGGTGAAGTTGATGTAAGGCGCAGCGGCGGCAATGCCCGGCACTTTCTCAATTTTGGTCAGCGCGTCGTTCCAGTTATTCCACGGCTGGTTAACCGGCTCGATTTCACCGTGCGGAACGACCGCCAGAATGCGGTTATTGAGTTCACGTTCAAAGCCGTTCATCGCGCTTAGACCGACAATGAGCACCGCGACGCCCAGGGCAATCCCCACGGTAGAAATCACGGATATCAACGACACCATGCCGCCGCGACGACGGCCCCGGCTAAAGCGTAAACCGATCAGTAAGGATAACGACGACGCCATTACTCGGCTCCCATCAGGGTCATTTCCGTCGTCAGACGTCCGTCGCGCATCTCAAGCTGACGACTCATCCGCCCCGCCAGATGCAGGTCGTGCGTCACCACCAGAAACGCGGTGCCCTGCGACGCATTCAGCTCGCCAAGCAGCTGGAAAATGCTGTCTGCATTACGCGCATCCAAGTTACCGGTCGGTTCATCGGCCAGCACCAGACGCGGGTTATTGACCAGCGCGCGGGCAATGGCGACGCGCTGACGTTCCCCGCCGGACAGCTCAGAAGGACGGTGATTCCCGCGATGCCCAAGGCCCACGGCGTTCAGCATATCGCTGGCGCGCGTGTTAATTTCAGCCGGTTTCTTTTTGCCAATCAGCAATGGCATCGCGACGTTTTCCAGCGCGGTGAAATCCGGTAACAAATGGTGGAACTGATAGATAAAGCCTAACTCGCGGTTACGCAGATCGGCTTTCGCCGTCGAAGACATCGAACTTAACGGCGTGCCGGAGAAAATCACATCACCAGACGTCGGCGTATCCAACCCGCCGAGCAGGTGCAGCAGCGTACTCTTGCCGGAGCCTGAGCTGCCGACAATCGCCATCATTTCGCCTTCGCCCACGCTGAAGCTGACTTCATGCAGCACGTCCGTCTGCACGTTGCCTTCCTGATAGCGTTTGGACAGGTTGTCGCATTGCAACAGGATCTTATTCATAACGTAAAGCCTCAGCGGGTTGAGTGGCGGCAGCGCGCCATGAAGGATAAAGCGTAGAAAGCAGCGCGATCGCCATGGCGACCAGCGCGATACCAACGACCTGCAGCGGCTCGATAGCGACCGGCAGCGCAGCCCCGTCGAGCAGAATACCGATAATCGGCATTAAATTATTTAACTGGCTGGCAAGCAGCGTCCCAAGCACCGCACCGAGCAGCGCCCCGATAATCCCGGCGCTCGCCCCCTGGACCATAAACACCGCCATAATCTGGCGCGGCGTCAGCCCCTGGGTTTGCAGAATCGCGACCTCGCCCTGTTTTTCCATCACCATCAGCCCAAGCGAAGTAATGATATTAAACGCGGCAACGGCGACGATCAGGCTTAACAGCAGCCCCATCATGTTCTTTTCCATACGCACGGCCTGGAACAGCTCGCCTTTGCGCTCGCGCCAGTCCTGCCATTTGGTGCCTTCGGGTAATTTTTGCTGGCTCAGCACGTCAACTTTTAGCGGCTCGTTCAGCCACAGACGCCAGCCGCTGATGTTGCCCAGCGGATAACGCATCAGGCGCGACGCATCCTGAATGTTGACCAGCATCTGATAGCCATCCACTTCGCTGTTCGCGGCAAAAGTGCCGATCACGTTGAACAAGCGCTGGCTCGGCAGGCGTCCCATCGGCGTAAACTGGCTGGCAGACGGCACCATCACGCGCAGCTGATCGCCACGGTTGACGCCAAGCTGTCCGGCGAGCTGTTCGCCCAGAATCACGTTGTATTTGCCTGGTGCCAGATCGGTCTGTTTGACGTTCACCAGATACGGCGTGAGCGGATCTTTTTGCGCCGGGTCGATGCCCAGCATCACGCCCACCGAAACGCTGCGCGCGCTTTGCAGCACCACATCACCGGTCGTCAACGGCGCAATACGATTCACGCCTTGCAGCTTCACCGCGCTTTCGGGCAACTGTTGCGGATTGATCGATCCGTTAGAAGAAGAGAGAACCGCCTGCGGCATAAGCCCCAGAATGTTATTTTGCAGCTCGCGCTCGAAGCCATTCATCACGGACAGTACCGTCACCAGCGCCATGACGCCAAGCGTAATACCGATAGTGGAAAGCCAGGAGACAAAGCGACCGAAGCGGTCCGCGGCGCGCCCACGCATGTAGCGTAAGCCTATGAAGAGTGCGACAGGTTGATACATGAAATCCGTCTGGTTGCTGATAGCAGACCCACGAGTATATAAGCGAATCCGTTAAGCGTAAATGACTGATACCGTAAGCTTTGGTAATGAATTTTCCGAAAAAACAAGAAAAATCAGAACGCTACTCGTAGATATGCCCATCATTCCACCGTCTTCACCCTCCACCTTTTCCGAAAATCATCCGGATACAGACTCTTACTGATTACATCCCCTGCCCGTTCGCTCAGGATCGACGTTTCGTTTATGGCAAAACAGGTATCGGTTACCGATGAAACAAAAAGCATTATGGATTAATCAGATAAAAGGGTTGTGCATCTGTCTGGTGGTGATTTACCACTCGGTCATCACCTTTTATCCACACCTCGACGGGCTGCAACATCCGCTCTCCGGTCTGCTCGCCAAATGCTGGGTCTATTTCAATCTTTATCTCGCACCGTTTCGTATGCCGGTGTTTTTCTTTATTTCAGGTTACCTGATTCGTCGCTATATTGATGACGTCGGCTGGCGTACGAGCCTGGACAAAAGGATCTGGAGCATCGTCTGGGTGCTGGCGCTGTGGGGAGTTTTACAGTGGCAGGCGATGAGTCACATCAATGACTGGCTGGCACCGGAACGCGAACTCTCTACCTCGTCTAATGCCGCTTACGCGGATTCATTCACCGGTTTTCTTCGCGGCATGCTCACCGCCAGCACCAGCCTGTGGTATCTGTACGCGCTGATCGTCTATTTCACGCTGTGTAAATTGTTAAGCCGCTGGAAGCTGCCGATGCTGGCCCTGCTGGCGCTGGCAAGCGTGGCGATTAACTTCCTGCCGCTGCCCTGGTGGGGAATGAACAGCGTGGTGCGCAATATGATCTACTACAGCCTGGGCGCATGGTACGGCGCCCAGCTGATGGAGTGGATGAAAGGCATGACGATGCGGCGCTACTGGCTGCCCATTATGGCCTTTGGGCTGGTGTCCGTGGTGCTGTGGTTTGCCAACGCACCGCTGCTGCTATCGCTGCTGTCGATTCTGCTGATCATGAAGCTTTTCTACAGCATTGAGCAACGTTACGCCGTGCATCCCAATAACCTGCTGAATGTTGTCGGTTCAAATACGATTGCTATTTACGCCACGCATCGGATCCTGATTGAAATATTCAGCCTGGTGTTGATTAGCGAACTCAACGCCGCAGTTTGGCCGGCGTGGGCTGAACTGACGCTCATTCTGATCTACCCGTTTATCAGCCTGCTGGTGTGTACGTTGATCGGTTTAGGTGCGCGCAAAGCCTCCAGCGCCCTGTTTGGCGACGTATTCTTCACGCCTCCGGCACGTCTCGCCCCCGCTCAGCCCGCGCGCTAGTGCCCTTCTGCCCCCTATTTCGGGGGCAAATTTTCCCTCTGTGCGGTTCCAGTTTGCTAATGCAAAACGATCAAGGATAATAAAGACATTGCGTATCAGTGATATGCCCCAATACTGTTGGTATATCCATAAGAGATCCTGAAAGAGCCATG
>Ga0308165_1002814_pt1 | contig 19858 bp, 16 predicted proteins | sample PhyWR2_FD_201032 | JGI IMG/M metagenome (GOLD analysis project Ga0308165, IMG submission 201032) | Phyllosphere microbial communities from UC Gill Tract Community Farm, Albany, California, United States - DLSLW.R2 | ecosystem: Host-associated > Plants > Phyllosphere > Unclassified | place: USA...
AACCAGAAACTGTTGTAATCCGCATGCATCAGCTGTTTTTTCTTTTTCTCATAACGCCAGGAGCGATAGATGTGCGTGCTATTACTGACTGCCAGAATCTGCTCGGCATGACAATATCTGGCAAGGATACAGACGGTTTCTAATAACAAACGTTTGGGGAATAGGCCGTGACAGGCTTTGGTCGCTACCTGAATAGATTCATGAGGAGTACAAGATTTTGCACCCTGCAGCCCACCAATAAATAAGGTCTTTTTGCCATCGTGCTGGCAAAGGGTAAAGGTTAATTTTGCCAGCATAACGCGTTCGCGATTACAGAGATTTAACGTTACCTCACCTTCTTTTCCTTGCATATCAAAGGATGAAAGATTAATGAAATAGGGTTCATTATTTTTCCCCTGAAGCTCTGCCAGACAATAGCCCCGCTCAGTAAAACATTCTTTGAGCATTTGCTCAGAAAAAATGTCTGAAATATTCCTGTAGTGGCAGGCAATGGCTTTAAAGGTTTCTGCGCGTGGAATATTGACCGCAAGGTAAGGGCGATGCAAACGGCAAGGTAAACCTGGCTGGGCTGTTAGCATCGATGCCATAAAAGGCTGACTGACAAGGTTTTTCATTAGCTTTATCGTTCTGAATGGCATTGCTAATGAACGTAAGATAAATTTTCGCCGATAAGTGGGGTTATTCCATGAGTGGCCAGGCTGCCACTTTCCTTGGGCCAGTGACATAAAAAGCTGCCAGCCATTTTTCGGTAAACTGCCAGGGACTGAATGGACATTAATATGTGACATAATACGGGCTCAAAGGACAATGAATGCCAGAATTACAGCACAGCGTTTATATACTGACGTTCAATAAACGCTACTTTCTTCACAGAAAGCCACGAGTTGTTTGTTTTTTTGGTCAATTGATTTGATGGTTAAAGATGTCATTAGGACGCTTATGAAAAATAAGAGACATATCAAGAAACTGTATTGGTTGCTATTCCTGCTGGTGGTCATCGGTGCTTTTTGGCTGTGGTCAGTGCTGAATACGCCCGTTGTGCAGTATCAGACGTTGATTGTGCGTAAAAGCACATTACAACAAAGCGTGCTGGCGACGGGAAAACTGGATGCATTGCGCAAGGTTGATGTGGGCGCTCAGGTTAGCGGACAGCTTCAGACTCTGTCGGTGAACATCGGAGATAAAGTTAAAAAAGATCAGTTGTTAGGTGTCATTGATCCTGAACAGGCTGAAAACCAAATTAAAGAAGTTGACGCCACACTGATGGAGCTACGCGCTCAGCGTCAGCAGGCTGTCGCACAGAGTCAGCTTGCCAGTCAGACGCTTTCCCGACAACAGGCGCTAGCGAAAACACAGCTGATTTCACAGCAGGATCTGGATATCGCGAGGACAGACTTAGCCGTCAAAAAAGCGCAAATTGCCACTATTGATGCGCAAATTAAACGCAATCAGGCGAGTCTGAGTAGTGCACAAACTAACCTCGAATTCACCCGAATTATTGCGCCCATGGCGGGAGAAGTGACGCAAATCACTACCTTGCAAGGACAAACGGTTATTGCCGCCCAACAGGCACCTAATATCCTGACGCTGGCGGATTTAAGCACCATGCTCGTAAAGGCGCAGGTGTCTGAGGCCGATGTCATACACATTAAACCGGGGCTAAAAGTCTGGTTTACCGTGCTGGGTTCACCCACTGAACGCTATGAAGGGGTTATCAAAGATATTTTACCGACACCGGATAAAGTGAATGAGGCCATTTTTTATAATGCTCGCTTTGAAGTGCCAAATTTAAATGGGCTACTGCGCCTGGATATGACCGCACAAGTTCATATTCAACTGGCAGAAATTAAAGACATCATCACTATTCCTCTGGCAGCACTGGGTGAGCCGGTAGGGGAAAATCGTTATAACGTGACTATCTTGCGCAACGGTGAAACGAAAGTGCGGGAAGTAACGATTGGAACGCGTAACGATACGCAAGTTCAGGTTCTTAAGGGGCTTGAGGAAGGAGAAGAAGTGGTCACGGGTAAGCTCGGTGACGGGGGCGCATCATGAGTGTACTGCTCGAGCTAAAAGATATTCGTCGTAGTTATCCTTCCGGTGAAGAACAGGTGGAGGTACTAAAAGGTATCACGCTGAATATCGAAGCGGGAGAGATGGTGGCGATTGTCGGTGCTTCAGGCTCGGGAAAATCCACCTTGATGAATATTCTCGGTTGTCTGGATAAACCGAGTAGCGGCAGTTATAAGGTTGCCGGTGTGGATACCGCTACGCTTGATGAAGACCAGCTGGCGACTTTACGTCGTGAGCATTTTGGTTTTATCTTTCAGCGCTATCATTTGCTCTCACATCTGAATGCGTCACAAAATGTTGAGGTTCCTGCGGTCTATGCCGGAACCACGCGTAGTCAGCGTAAGCAACGTGCTACCGAACTGCTCACCCGTCTGGGGCTGGGTGATCGAGTCGACTATCGGCCTTCACAGTTATCCGGGGGACAGCAGCAGCGTGTCAGTATTGCACGTGCTCTAATGAACGGCGGGCAGGTGATTCTGGCGGATGAGCCGACGGGGGCGCTGGACAGCCATTCCGGTGAAGAGGTGATGGCAACCCTGAAACAGCTGTGCCAGCAGGGACACACGGTGATTATCGTGACTCACGATCCAACGGTTGCCGCTCAGGCGCAGAGGGTTATTGAGATTCGCGATGGTGAGATTGTGCGTAATCCGCCTTCATTACCCCAGGATAGCGCCTCTTTTACCGATAAACCCCAGTTATCAAAAAATACCTCATTTCAGCAAATATTCAGCCGTTTCCGCGAGGCGCTGAGTATGGCCTGGCTGGCGTTAGCCGCCAATAAAATGCGGACTCTGCTGACGATGCTGGGCATTATTATCGGCATTGCCTCCGTGGTGTCGATTGTGGTGATTGGTGATGCCGCCAAGCAACTGGTATTGGCCGATATCCGGGCGATAGGAACCAATACCATTGATGTCTATCCTGGCAAAGATTTTGGCGATGATGACCCACAGTTTCAGCAGTCGCTGAAAGAAGCGGATTTAGCGGCGATTCTCAAACAGCCCTGGGTGAGTTCAGCGACGGCCTCAATTTCCAGTAATCTCCGATTACGATATGGCAATGTCGATGTTGCAGCCAGTGTTAACGGCGTCAGTGGGGACTATTTTAACGTTTACGGGATGACGATTAGTCAGGGCACCAGTTTTAACAATGAGCAAATGTTTGAACGTGCTCAGGTGGTGGTGATTGATGAGAACAGTAAGCGTCAATTATTTCCTAATAAAACTCAGGTGGTGGGGGAGGTTATCCTGGTCGGTAATGTCCCGGCAACGGTGATTGGTGTGGCCACTGAGAAGCAGTCGATGTTCGGCAGCAGTAAGGTACTACGCGTCTGGTTACCTTATAGCACCATGGCAAATCGGGTTATGGGGCAGCGTTGGCTGAACTCCATCACGGTGCGTGTTAAAGAGGGTTACAACAGCCAGGATGCAGAACGACAGCTTAACCGATTGCTTAATTTACGTCATGGTCAGCAAGACTTTTTCACTTATAACATGGATGGCCTGTTGAAAACGGCAGAAAAGACCACACGTACATTACAGATGTTCTTAACGCTGGTGGCGGTTATTTCTCTGCTGGTTGGCGGGATTGGTGTGATGAATATTATGCTGGTTTCGGTCACCGAGCGAACGAAAGAGATCGGTATTCGTATGGCGGTGGGTGCCAGAGCAAGTGACGTATTGCAGCAGTTTTTAATTGAGGCTGTGCTGGTTTGTTTAGTCGGTGGAGCATTGGGCGTTACGCTGTCATTGCTGATAGCGACGGCCTTACAGTTTGTTTTACCTGGCTGGGAAATCGGTTTTTCGCCAGTGGCCTTACTGACGGCTTTTGGCTGTTCTACGGCTATTGGGGTGCTTTTTGGTTGGTTACCTGCTCGCAATGCGGCGCGCTTGAATCCAATTGATGCACTGGCAAGAGAGTAGCTTTAGCGGATAAAATGTCAGCCCTGATATGGCTGACATTTTACGCCAGAGACTCAGAGTGTGATGAGTGACCTCAGGCAACAGCTTCTGTCATGAGTGGAACTATCAGGCTGGCATGATTACCTTTAGGCCCCTGATGCGTATCAAATTTGACAGCCTGTCCGGCTTTAAGTGTTCTGTAACCGTCCATCTGAATGGTTGAATAGTGTGCGAAGATATCTTCACCACCATCTTCCGGACAGATAAAGCCAAACCCTTTTGAATTATTAAACCATTTAACGGTACCCGTTCCCATACTTCAGCATCCTTCGTAAGACGTAATAGTGAGAGAATGAATCGGTGGTTAGAGCCGATTGTTCAAAAAATAACAGGCTCAAGCTGTTACTATGTAAATAAACGGCCTGTTCCGTCAAGCATCGACCAGCGGGATTACGGGTTAAATGTCTCAAAGTTTGAAGCAGTTAACGCTATTGCTCGTTATGTGATAGCCGTCTCGTAAACGGGAAAATAAGCAGGAATATTTACTACGCGATGTATTGCTAAAAGCATAGTAAACTCAACTTAAAACCTTGCCTGATATGTTTTTGGGCTACAACAAATGATGAATCGCTGGAATGGGTAAGACAAAAGATTGGTTAAAATTAGACCTGGTGGCAAAGGACAAATTGCGTGAAGAATTGCAGCCACCCTCTATGTATAAAATCATTTTATTGAATGATGATTACACGCCAATGGAATTTGTTGTTGACGTGTTACAAAAGTTCTTTTCTTATGATGTAGAACGTGCGACGCAATTGATGCTCACGGTTCACTATCAGGGAAGAGCTATTTGTGGCATTTTTACTGCTGAAGTAGCAGAAACCAAAGTGGCACTGGTGAATCAGTACGCGAAGGACAATGAGTACCCTTTGTTATGTACGCTTGAAAAGGCCTGAATCAGGCAATATGTGGGGAGGTCTCTATGCTCAATCAAGAACTGGAACTCAGTTTAAATATGGCTTTCGCCAGAGCGCGCGAGCGTCGGCATGAGTTTATGACTGTCGAGCATCTGTTACTGGCACTACTCAGTAACCCATCGGCACGAGAAGCGCTTGAAGCCTGTTCGGTGGATCTTGTTGCATTGCGGCAAGAACTTGAAACCTTTATCGAGCAAACCACTCCGGTTTTACCAGAAAGCCAGGACGAGCGCGAAACGCAACCAACGCTCAGTTTCCAGCGCGTGTTGCAGCGCGCGGTATTCCATGTCCAGTCTTCTGGTCGCAATGAGGTATCAGGTGCCAATGTACTGGTCGCGATTTTCAGCGAGCAGGAATCACAGGCGGCCTACTTACTGCGCAAATATGAAGTTAGCCGTCTGGATGTGGTTAATTTCCTGTCACACGGTACGCGTAAAGATGAGCCTGGTCAGGCGCCAAGTAATGAAAGTCCGGCCAGCGAAGAAGCACCCGCGGGTGAAGACCGACTGGAAAACTTCACCACCAACCTTAATCAGCTTGCCCGAGTTGGCGGCATTGACCCGCTTATTGGACGTGATAAAGAGCTGGAACGTGCAATTCAGGTACTGTGCCGTCGCCGCAAGAATAACCCGCTGTTAGTGGGCGAGTCTGGTGTCGGTAAAACGGCGATTGCTGAAGGCCTGGCGTGGAGAATCGTTCAGGGTACCGTGCCGGAAGTCATTGCTGACTGTACGCTTTATTCACTGGATATAGGCTCATTACTGGCTGGCACCAAATATCGCGGTGATTTTGAAAAACGTTTTAAAGCGTTACTCAAACAGCTGGAACAGGATAAGAACAGCATTCTGTTTATCGATGAAATTCATACAATAATCGGAGCGGGTGCGGCATCAGGTGGCCAGGTTGATGCGGCTAATCTGATCAAACCGTTACTTTCCAGCGGTAAGATTCGGGTCATGGGCTCCACGACTTATCAGGAATTCAGTAATATCTTTGAAAAAGATCGTGCTCTGGCACGTCGTTTCCAGAAAATAGATGTTACCGAGCCGACAGTCGAAGAGACCGTTCAGATAATCAATGGCCTGAAAACGAAATATGAAGCGCACCACGATGTTCGCTATAGCGCGAAAGCGATTCGTGCGGCGGTGGAGCTGGCGGTAAAATATATCAATGATCGACACCTGCCTGATAAGGCTATCGACGTCATTGATGAAGCCGGGGCACGTAGTCGCCTGGTTCCTGTCAGTAAGCGTAAGAAAACGGTTAACGTATCTGATATCGAAACGGTAGTGGCGCGCATTGCCCGTATTCCTGAAAAAAGTGTCTCTGCAAGTGACCGCGATACGCTGAAGGTGCTGGGCGATCGTCTTAAAATGTTAGTCTTTGGTCAGGATAAGGCGATTGAAGCGCTGACCGAGGCGATTAAGATGAGCCGTGCCGGGCTGGGTCATGAGAATAAACCTGTAGGTTCATTCTTGTTTGCTGGCCCTACCGGGGTGGGTAAGACGGAGGTCACCGTGCAGCTTGCCAAGTCTTTAGGTATTGAGCTGTTACGCTTCGACATGTCTGAGTATATGGAGCGTCATACCGTCAGCCGCTTGATCGGTGCGCCTCCAGGCTATGTCGGGTTTGATCAGGGTGGATTGTTAACGGATGCGGTCATTAAGCATCCCCATTCGGTTCTGTTGCTTGATGAAATAGAAAAAGCGCACCCGGATGTCTTTAACTTACTGCTCCAGGTCATGGATAACGGCACTCTGACCGATAACAACGGTCGTAAAGCCGACTTCCGTAACGTGATTCTGGTAATGACCACCAACGCCGGAGTGCGGGAAACAGAACGTAAATCGATTGGTCTTATCCGTCAGGACAACAGTACTGACGCGATGGAAGAGATCAAAAAGGTCTTTACGCCTGAGTTCCGTAACCGTCTTGATAACATCATCTGGTTTAACCATCTCTCTACCGAGGTGATTCAGCAAGTGGTTGATAAGTTCATTGTTGAACTTCAGGTGCAGCTGGATCAGAAAGGCGTTTCACTGGAAGTCAGCCAGGAAGCACGCAACTGGTTAGCAGAAAAAGGCTACGATCGCGCCATGGGGGCTCGCCCAATGACGCGTGTGGTTCAGGATTACCTGAAAAAACCACTGGCTAATGAACTGCTATTCGGTAGCCTGGTTGATGGTGGACAGGTGACCGTTGCGCTGGATAAACCACAGCAGCAACTCACCTATAACTTTATCAGTGCCCAGAAACTTAAACCGGAAACGGCCCATTAACGTAGCGCTAAGTTAACGGGTAAGAAAGCCGTAACAGCCATTGTTGCGGCTTCAGACCGACGACAAAGTCCTGACCTTCCGGTCAGGACTTTTTTATATACGCCGAGTATGGTGGTAGTGTCTTGATGAGGTTGTCTGTAGACCGTGGCGGCTAAATACGACTTGGAGATGAGTTTGCATGCGGTAAGAGGGATTGTTAGCGGAATGGCAACAGGGAGCAACTTCGTTTTTCTTTTGATGCTAAAGAAGAGCCATGAGTGGCAGTTGGGCTGGGGCGGTGAAGTTATGCCGTCATTGTGGAAATAAAACTGAGCAAGTAATTCCCTGTCTGAGCAGAATTCGCTGTTGGTCAGGCAGGAGTCAAACCAGGGAATGATTAGTGGCAGATCTGCGCAAGATGGTCTGCAGTCAGACCGGTTAATTTCATTATGGTGCTGTGGTCAAGGCCGTTTTTCAGCATGATACGGGCAACTTCAAGTTTGCCTTTCTCTATACCTTTCTCAATACCTTTCTGTTCAAGTTGTTGCGCGATGGTCATCAGTTTGTCCTCATATTGTGGCACTCGCTGTACCAGCTCACATACAAAGGCTTCTGCGTCTGAAGTTTCGCCTGCTTGCACGAGATAGTTTATCAGTGAAACCAGCTGCTGTCCTGTCATGTGTTCTGTTAATAGCAAGGTAGTCAGATTATCCAGGAGATCTGCCAAGTCTCGCCGGTGAATATGTTTTTGCAGCAACGTGAGTGCTGCCATACTGCGGTGGCCCATTATTTCGTCATCAGGAATAACCGTAACATCGACAAGTGTAAAATCACCGTTGTAGAGTTTTTCTGCCAGTTCAGGATCGTTAAATTCGTCCAGCCAGCGGGTCGAATATGGGTATGGGCTTCGCTTGCCAGTGTAAAATAGGACCGGTATCACCAGCGGCAGTTTTTTGTGTCCAGCATCCAAATGACGCTGCATGGCCGCTATCGCGTAACGAAGTAGCCTAAATGCCATATGTTTGTCAGGCGAAGACTGGTGTTCGATAAGGACATGGATATACGAATTATCAGCGGCGGTCGTTTTCAGACTATAAAGCACGTCGCTGAAGTAGGGACGCAGATCTTCCTCAACAAAGTTTCCAGATTCCAGTTTCAGCGTGCTGAAGTCACAGATAGCTTGCAGCTCAGCGGGCAGATGCAGTTGCATAAAATCCCTTGCAGTATCGGGATGGGTTAAAAACTGTTTAAAAGCCAAATCATGTGGAGTTGGAGTACCTTTTGCGCTTCCTTTTGCTTTCTTATCAAACATATCCTTTTCCGTAGTTTCTACGGTATTCCCTGAGTATCACAGTATTATATTGAAATTCTAATTCGCATAACTGTATCTGTTGCCTGAACTACACCTGATAAATTGTTTATCACCTGAATAGCGAAATATATCAAAAAACTGTTTTTTCTGTCCGATGCGATACTTGAGTATATGTCGGAGTGTAGTGGCACACTGAATTTAGCCACCTGAATAGAGGTGATATCATCATTTCATAATCCTCAGCCAGATGAAGTTGCAAAAGCCATTGTGAAATTGATGCATAACAGCGAACTGATTTGAATGGATATTCATTTATAGAAACAATATTTACACTGCATTGTATACCGATTTTCTTCCACTGCAGTTTATTTCTCTTATTATTCTTTGTGATTTAGATCTGGTTTTTTGTTTTTTTTATGAGTTTTAATCTTAATTGAATCATCTTATTGGTGATTTATCTCGTTTTACTTAAAAAAGGATTAATGCAATGACCAAGGAAAAAAGGTTATTAACAATGGTTCTGTTCTCCTCATTATTCATTATGTCGACTTCTTATGCGAAAAGCCCCTCCATTCCATCACATCAAATCAATGGAGCTAATGGAGCCAATGGAGCCAATGGAGCCAATGGGGCCAATGGCTGGTTAGGAGGAAAAGGTGGTGAGGGAGGAAAAGGAGGTGAAGGAGGTAAAGGAGGTGAAGGAGGTAAAGGAGGTGAAGATGGTGACGGTGGCAAGGGTGGCAAGGGTGGTGATGGAGGGAAGGGAGGTGATGGGGGAAATGGTGGTTAAAAAATATCGCTTAATCAGCATGAAAAGAAAGAGGTAAATATGCTTAATCTACTGAGTAATAATAAAATAATTGTCGCTTTGGTTTTTTCCGTTTCATGCTCACTATTCATTCCAACTAATCATTTATTGGCAGCTCCTACTGTAGGAAAAGATGGTGGATTGACTGGCAATGGTGGTAAAGGAGGAAAACACTAAAATTTGCTTTGAAGCCTATATACGAGATTGTGTAACTATTTGATGTTGTCATGTTCAATTCAACATCAAAGTAAGGTTAGTTAATTGATGAACAAAGTTATAGGCTTTGCTAAAAGAGTGGGTTAAGAATCCCAATATCCCTGAGATTCTTAGCCCGTTTTTCAGATTACTGTCCGTAGTAGGCTTTCGCCCCGTGTTTGCGCAGGTAATGTTTATCCAGCAAGGTTTGTTGCATAGCCGGTAGTTCAGGGTTTAGCTGGCGGCAGAAAATTCCCATATAAGCCACTTCTTCCATAACGATAGCATTATGCACCGCATCTTCAGCGCTGGTTCCCCATGCAAAAGGTCCGTGAGAATGGACAAGTACTCCCGGTACCTGCATCGGATCGATGCTGCGCTCATCAAACATGCTGGCGATCAGTTCGCCGGTCTGCCACTCGTACTCACCGTTAATTTCGTCATCGGTCATTTTACGGGTACAGGGAATTTCACCGTAAAAATAATCTGCCTGTGTGGTACCGGTTGCGGGAATTGCTTGCCCGGCCTGCGCCCAGATAGTGGCATGGCGCGAGTGGGTGTGAACGATGCCGCCAATATTGGGAAAACGCAGATACAGCAGGCGATGAGTCGGGGTATCTGACGAAGGTTTTTTTGTGCCTTCGACGACTTTACCGGTTTCCAGACTGACAACCACCATATCATCCGCTTTCATGGCGCGATAATCGACGCCAGAAGGTTTGATAACAAGTACCCCCTGCTCACGGTCGACAGCACTGACGTTTCCCCAGGTCAGCGTCACCAGATTGTGTTCTGGTAGAGCCAGATTCGCTTCGAGAACCTGGCGTTTAAGTTGTTCAAACATGATGTCCTCCGCAAAAGACGAGGCCCCTCAAAGAGGGACCGCCTGAGTTAACGTTTAAAGTGGTAATACACTTCATTCCAGCGCAGAGCGTCTTTAAACGCGGGGAGCTGTGTATCATTGTCGATAACCGCAATTTCAATATCATGCAGTTCAGCAAAAAGACGCATATCATCAAGATTAAGGGCGTGGCTGAACACCGTGTGATGGGCGCCTCCGGCGAGGATCCAGGCTTCAGAAGCCGTTGGCAGATCTGGCTGGGCTTTCCATAATGCATTAGCGACTGGCAGTTTGGGCAGCGCATGAGGCATCTCTACCGAGTCGACACAGTTCACCAGCAGACGGAAACGATCGCCCAGATCAATCAGGCTTGCATTCACTGCCGGGCCCGTTTTAGAGGCGAAAATAAGGCGAGCAGGATCTTCTTTACCGCCGATACCAAGATATTGCACATCGAGGAGCGGTTTTTCATCCGTGGCAATAGTCGGGCACACTTCCAGCATATGAGAACCCAGCACGATGTCGTTACCGTTCTCAAAGTTATAGGTGTAGTCCTCCATAAACGAGGTGCCGCCTGGCAGACCGGTCGCCATGACTTTCATAATGCGTAGCAGGGCAGCCGTCTTCCAGTCCCCTTCGCCAGCAAATCCGTAACCTTTCTGCATCAGACGCTGTACGGCGAGGCCCGGAAGCTGTTTTAAGCCATGAAGATCTTCAAATGTGGTGGTAAACGCATGGAATCCTCCCTCTTTGAGGAAGCGTTCCATACCTAACTCGATACGGGCAGCATCAAGCACATTCTGTCGTTTATCACCGTGAATTTGTGCCGCTGGAGTCAGACGATAGCTGTGTTCATATTCGTCGACCAGGGCATTGACATCCCCATCGCTGACGGCATTCACAACGGCAACCAGGTCACCCACTGCCCAGGTATTGACCGAGAAACCAAACTTAATCTGCGCGGCAACTTTATCGCCATCGGTAACCGCTACCTCGCGCATATTGTCGCCAAATCGGGCCACTTTAAGTAAGCGGGTATCCTGTCTGGAAACGGCCTGCCGCATCCATGAGCCAATCCGCTGATGAGCCTGCGGGTCCTGCCAGTGGCCGGTGACCACGCTATGCTGCTGGCGCATGCGGGCACCAATAAAGCCAAACTCACGGCCACCATGGGCGGTCTGGTTCAGGTTCATAAAGTCCATATCAATACTGTTCCACGGGATTTGCGCGTTGAACTGGGTATGGAACTGTAATAACGGTTTATTCAGGATGCTGAGACCATTAATCCACATTTTTGCCGGAGAAAAAGTATGCAACCAGACGATAACCCCGGCACATTTTTCATCATGGCTGGCATCACGACAGATGGCCGTAATGTCATCCGGACGGATACCGAGAGGTTTCAGTACCAGTTTGCACGGTAACTTTGCTTCGTTATTCAGGGATTTTACTACCTGCTCAGCATGCAAAGTGACCTGACGTAGCGTTTCCGGGCCATACAAATGCTGACTGCCAATTACGAACCACACTTCATAATTATTAAAAATATTCATTGTTATATCCTTAAAAGGCAGCCACGACCGGGTTGTCTGCGTGAGCAGAAAGGGCAGGGGCTGAGGGGAGATAATGTTGCTCTGCGCTACCAGCCCATTGCTGGTAACGGCGATAGAGTTGTTCAAACTGTTCCGCGCGTTGTGCGTCAGGTTGTAAAGTGCGTTCGATTTGACAGGCCATCAGGTTCTGCGCGCTGGAGATGTCGGTATGCTCGCCTGAAGCTACGGCAGCAAAGATAGCGGCACCCAGGGCACAACACTGATCGGAGGCGGCAATTTGTACCGGACGATTCAGGACATCGCAGCAGACCTGCATAATCACCGGTGATTTACGTGCGATGCCGCCCAGGGTGATGACATTGGTGACCGGGATATTCTGTTCGGTAAAACACTCCATAATGGCGCGGGCCCCGAACGCTGTAGCGGCAATGAGTCCGCCGAAGAGGGCTGGCGCATCGGTCGCGAGGTTCAAATCGGTTATCACACCTTTCAGACGCTGGTTGGCATCCGGCGTGCGTCGGCCATTAAACCAGTCGAGGATCACCGGCAGATGCTCCAGTGAAGGCTGTTTTGCCCAGGCTTCGGTCAGGGCAGGAAGCAACTCTTTTTTACTGATCTCGATATGTTCACTGAGCTCAGGATGTTGCTGTGCCAGCCTGTCCAGCGGCCAGCAGAGTACCCGGCTGAACCAGGCGTAGATATCACCGAAAGCGGATTGTCCGGCCTCCAGACCAACAAAATTTGGGATAACGCTGCCGTCTACCTGGCCACAGATCCCCTTGACGGCACGTTCACCCACGGTCTCATAATCGGCGATCAGAATATCGCAGGTGGAGGTACCGATAACTTTTACCAGCGTATTAGGCTGGGCACCGGCACCTACTGCACCCATATGGCAGTCGAACGCTCCGCCGGAAATGATGACATTCTCTGAGAGCCCAAGCCGTGTAGCCCACTCCGGGTTCAGGTGTCCGACAGGAAGATCGGCAGTCCAGGTTTCAGTGAACAGAGGATGGCTCAGATGCTGGTTAATTAATGGGTCAAGTTCATCAAAGAAAGAGGCAGGAGGTAATCCTCCCCAGCTTTCATGCCATAAACTTTTATGACCCGCGCTACAACGCCCGCGTCGGATATCCTGCGGACGTGTGGTGCCAGAAAGCAGGGCGGGAACCCAGTCACAGAGTTCAACCCAGGATACGGCAGCCTCAGCAACGGCAGTATCCTCCCGGGTGACATGTAATATCTTTGCCCAGAACCATTCACTGGAGTAGGTGCCGCCAATATAGCGCGAGTAATCAACCTTATCGGGCTGGTGGCACAGGCGGGTTATCTCATCGGCCTCTTCGACCGCGGTGTGATCTTTCCACAAAACAAACATGGCGTTGGGGTTATCGATAAATTCTGGATTAAGCGCCAGGATATTCCCATTTGCATCGACAGGGGCTGGCGTTGAGCCGGTACTGTCGACGCCGATACCACGGATAGCCGCCCGCTGTTCGTCAGAGAGAGAGAGCAGTACCGAGACTAAGGCTCGCTCCATGGATTCGATATAATCCAGCGGATGATGACGAAATTGATTTTTGGCAGCATTACAGTAGCGTCCGTCTTTCCAGCGGGGATACCATTCGACACTGGTCGCCAGTTCAGCGCCGTTTTGACAATCAACGGCTAATGCCCTTACAGAATCACTTCCAAAATCCAGACCCAGTGCAATTGACATGTTTTTACTCCAGCACAGTAAACAGACATGCCATGAACAGTAAATTTTGTAGCTGAAAAGAGTCAGGCGGGATCCGCTGAACTTATGGATAAAATAGCTGTTAAGAGAGAAACTGTGACGCTGTGCAAATATTCGATATGGATTTATTTGGCAAAAATATAGTAAAACTAATTATGCTTTGTAGCGGCTGCTTTGTACCCGGCTATCGCATAGCCGCAGATGAAACACGATGTTATCGCGAAATACAGGCTTTTCTGACTTCCTATTGTGCCCCGTAGGAGTGTGAAAAATGGATATGGACAAATGGTTTCTGTTTTTCTTACTGGAGCGAATATCAAGATGGCTGAAATACAAAACGATCCGCTGTTACCGGGCTACTCATTTAATGCTCATCTTGTCGCGGGATTAACGCCGATAGAGGCCGACGGTCCGCTGGATTTCTTTATCGACCGGCCGCTGGGTATGAAAGGCTACATTCTCAATTTAACCATTCGCGGTGAGGGGATTATTAACAATCAGGGACAGAGCTTCATCTGTAAACCCGGCGATATGCTGCTGTTTCCCCCAGGCGAAATTCATCACTACGGACGGGTTCCACAGAGTAAAGAGTGGTATCACCAGTGGGTCTATTTTCGCCCCAGAGCCTACTGGCAAGAGTGGTTAAACTGGGATCCTATTTTTGCACAAACCGGTTTCTATCGCCCTGATGAACACCGTATTGCTGATTTTTCTCAATTTTTTCAGCAGATTATCGATGCGGGTCAGGCAGAAGGACGTTATGCAGAATTGCTGGCGATTAATCTGCTGGAACAGCTATTGCTGCGTCGTATGGAAATGTTAAATGCCACGTTACACCCGCCGCTGGACAATCGCGTACGGGACGCCTGTCATTACATCAGCGAACATCTGGCTGACAGTAATTTTGATATTGCCAGCGTCGCCCAGCATGTCTGTCTTTCTGCTTCGCGTCTTTCACATCTTTTCCGTCATCAGCTGGGGGTGAGTATTCTGAGCTGGCGAGAAGACCAACGTATTAGCCAGGCGAAATTATTACTCAGTACCACCCGGATGCCGATTGCCAGTGTCGGAAGAAATATCGGTTTTGAAGATCAGCTTTATTTCTCGCGAGTCTTTAAAAAATCGACGGGAGCAAGTCCAAGTGAATTCCGTGCCGGATATGAATCGTCGTGATTCTTTTTTACTTATTCCTGTGGAATGCAGGAATAAGTAAATTAAATTATTCATCCTATTTTTTTGAAAAATACGCTTCAGCAAATGTTTTTATTTCCAGAATAATAAAGCGCATTGTTAATTTCATTTTGTGGCTTAAGAAACTGCTAGCCATATGGATAATTCGACCAGTAGCACATTGACCCATTAACAATTCCTGTTTTTTTTATGGTGATAATCGCTGAATTCATGCACTGAATTACTGTATTTCTGCCATGTGACTCCGCTCAAATATGGACGATTAATTTTCCGTTAAAACTATCGCAGGCATCTGAGCTTTGACTCATAAGTGCTAATGCATTGTTTTAAATCGAACTTACTTGAAAAACCCTACAAGCAAGCTGGAGCATGTCATGCACAAATTTACTAAAGCGCTGGCGATTATTGGCCTGACCGCTGTTATGTCACAATCCGCTATCGCAGAAACAATGAAGCTCGGTTTTTTAGTGAAACAACCGGAGGAACCCTGGTTCCAGACAGAATGGAAATTCGCCGATAAAGCAGGAAAAGATCTTGGGTTTGAAGTGATTAAAATCGCGGTTCCTGACGGGGAAAAAACGCTGAACGCCATCGATAGTCTGGCTGCCAGCGGTGCAAAAGGATTTGTTATTTGTACCCCTGACCCAAAACTGGGTTCTGCCATTGTGGCCAAAGCGAATAGCTACGGTATGAAAGTGATTGCCGTCGACGATCAGTTTGTGACTGCCAAAGGAAAACCGATGGATACGGTGCCATTGGTGATGATGGCGGCGACCAAAATTGGCGAGCGACAGGGACAGGAGTTATATCAGGAAATGCAAAAACGGGGCTGGGATGTCACCAACACCGCAGTCATGGCCATTACCGCTGATGAGCTGGATACCGCTCGCCGTCGTACTTCAGGATCAATGGATGCCCTGAAAACAGCAGGATTCCCGGAAAAACAAATTTATAAAGTGCCTACCAAATCAAACGATATTCCCGGCGCATTCGATGCCGCTAACTCCATGCTGGTTCAGCATCCTGAAGTGAAACACTGGCTGATTGTTGGTATGAATGACAACACGGTGCTGGGTGGCGTACGTGCGACTGAAGGACAAGGATTTAAAGCCGCAGATGTCGTCGGTATTGGTATCAATGGCGTTGATGCCATCAGTGAACTCTCGAAAAAACAGGCGACCGGTTTCTATGGCTCACTGCTGCCAAGCCCCGATGTGCATGGCTATAAGAGTAGCGAAATGCTCCATGAGTGGGTAACCAAAGGCGTTGAGCCGCCAAAATTCACCGAAGTCACCGATGTGGTGCTGATTACCCGGGATAACTTTAAGGAAGAGCTGGATAAGAAAGGGCTGGGTGGCAAATAGCTTCCAGAAAAATGTCCAGTCGACGGGGAAAATATCCCCGTCGATGACTTAAACGTGGAGACAGTATGCAACAGCAAACACCACAGGCACCTTATCTTTCATTTCGCGGTATCAGCAAAACCTTTCCCGGTGTGAAGGCATTGCAGGATATCAGTTTTGACTGCTATGCCGGTCAGATCCACGCTCTGATGGGAGAGAATGGCGCAGGAAAATCAACTCTGCTAAAAATTCTCAGCGGTAACTATTCACCGACACAAGGTAGCATCATTTTGCGTGGTGAAGAGGTGACGTTTGCCGATACGCCAGCGGCGCTTAATGCTGGAGTCGCGATTATTTATCAGGAATTACACCTGATCCCTGAAATGACCGTAGCGGAAAATATCTATCTCGGTCAGCTGCCGCATAAAAGCGGGATAGTGAATCGGTCTTTGCTCAATTACGAGGCCAGACTACAGCTTGAACATTTAGGGCTGGATATCAGCCCTGATACGCCACTCAAGTATTTATCCATTGGCCAGTGGCAGATGGTAGAGATTGCCAAGGCACTGGCACGTAATGCCAAGGTTATTGCCTTTGATGAGCCGACCAGTTCACTGTCACGTCGCGAAATTGACAATCTGTTCCGGGTGATTCGTGAATTACGCAGCGAAGGGCGCGTCATTCTTTATGTTTCTCATCGTATGGAAGAAATTTTCGCCCTCAGCGATGCTATCACCGTATTTAAAGATGGGCGCTATGTCACTACTTTCGCCGATATGCAGCAGGTTAATCATGACTCGCTGGTACAGGCGATGGTCGGGCGTGAGCTGGGGGATATTTATGGCTGGCAGCCGCGCGAGCAAGGTGCCGTGCGACTGAAACTCGATAATGTTAAAGCGCCCGGCGTACGGACACCTGTCTCACTTTCGGTTCGCAGCGGTGAAATTGTTGGATTATTTGGTCTGGTTGGCGCCGGGCGCAGCGAATTGATGAAAGGACTGTTTGGTGGAACACGTATCACCGGCGGCAAGGTCTGTATTGATGGCAAAGAAGTCAATATTACTAAACCCGGCGATGCCATTGAGGCGGGAATGATGCTCTGCCCGGAAGACAGGAAAGCAGACGGGATCATTCCGGTGCATTCGGTTCGTGACAATATCAACATCAGTGCCCGACGTAAGTCTGTCGGGGCAGGTTTCTATATTAATAATCAGTGGGAAGATGAAAACGCGGCTAAACATATCCGTGCCCTGAATATTAAAACCCCTTCTGCTGAACAGCTGATTATGAATCTGTCAGGGGGTAATCAGCAGAAAGCGATTCTCGGGCGCTGGCTATCAGAGGATATGAAAGTCATTTTGCTTGATGAGCCGACCCGCGGAATTGACGTGGGCGCAAAACATGAAATCTATAACGTGATTTATGCCCTGGCGAAGCAGGGCGTCGCGGTGTTATTTGCTTCAAGTGACTTGCCGGAAGTACTCGGCCTTGCTGACAGAATTATTGTTATGCGTGAAGGTGAGATTGCCGGGGAGTTATTACATTCCGAAGGCAGTGAGCAACAGGCTCTCAGCCTGGCGATGCCGAAACAGAGTGAACCCGTATGATTAAGGAACATAAAATGTCTACATTATCGACCTCTGCGACCGGCAAATCTGTCTTCAGTTTCGGTCGCATCTGGGATAACTTCGGCATGCTGGTGGTATTTGCCGTGTTATTTATTGTCTGCGCAATTTTTGTGCCTAACTTTGCCTCTTTCGTCAATATTAAGGGACTGGGTCTGGCGGTTTCGATGTCGGGAATGGTGGCATGCGGAATGCTATTCTGTCTGGCCTCTGGTGATTTTGACCTGTCGGTTGCTTCTGTTATTGCCTGCGCCGGTGTGACCACTGCGGTGGTTATCAATATGACCGAAAGTTTGTGGCTGGGCGTGACGGCAGGATTATTGCTTGGCATGCTGAGTGGGCTGGTCAACGGATTTGTTATTGCTCGCCTGAAGATAAACGCCCTGATCACTACACTGGCTACCATGCAAATTGTCCGGGGGCTGGCTTATATCATCTCTGATGGTAAAGCTGTCGGCATCGAAGATGAGCGTTTCTTTGCCTTAGGATACGAGACGTGGTTTGGGCTTCCAGCGCCCATCTGGCTGACGATTGGTTGTCTGATTATTTTTGGTTTTTTACTGAATAAAACCACTTTTGGGCGCAATACTCTGGCGATTGGCGGCAATGAAGAAGCAGCAAGACTGGCCGGTGTTCCGGTAGTCCGTACCAAGATTATTATCTTTGTTCTTTCTGGATTAGTGGCGGCGGCGGCGGGAATTATTCTGGCATCACGAATGACCAGCGGTCAGCCGATGACCTCTATCGGTTATGAACTGATTGTAATTTCTGCCTGTGTTCTGGGTGGTGTCTCATTAAAAGGCGGTATTGGAAAAATTTCCTATGTTGTTGCTGGGGTATTGATCCTTGGTACCGTTGAGAATGCCATGAACTTACTTAATATCTCACCCTTCTCGCAGTATGTGGTACGCGGTTTGATTCTGCTGGCGGCAGTTATCTTTGACAGATATAAACAGAAAGCCAAACATACCGTTTAAATGACAAATAGGTCCGTAGTCAATCTTGATTGTTATTTATCGGTTGAGGTTCACTAATGTGAAATATATTTTTAGTATCTGATTAATTCTAAGGTGGTGAATGACGGTATAAAAATCCATATGGCCAGTTTCTTTTTTTATGTCGGAATAAATATTAGTTAATTATAAAAATGTTATTAAATTTTTGCGATTTGTGACACATCATAATGAGTTGTTTTGTTTTATTTTATATTTGTAAAACACGTTTTAGCCAATATTAATCATCATTCATGAGGATTCATTATGTGGAAGCGCCTGGTTTTAGTTACTGCAGTATCCGCAGCAATGTCATCTATGGTTATCGCTGCTCCCTTAACGGTCGGGTTTTCTCAAGTTGGATCTGAGTCCGGATGGCGGGCAGCGGAAACCAGCGTAGCGAAAAGTGAAGCTGAGAAGCGTGGTATTACGTTAAAAATAGCTGACGCTCAGCAAAAACAAGAGAATCAGATTAAAGCTGTTCGTTCATTTATTGCCCAGGGCGTCGATGCAATTTTCATTGCGCCTATTGTTGCAACAGGCTGGGAACCGGTATTAAAAGAAGCAAAAGAGTCTGAAATCCCGGTGTTTTTACTGGACCGTTCTATTGACGTAAAAGATAAGTCACTCTATATGACGACCGTCACAGCTGATAACAAACTGGAAGGAAAGCTTATCGGTGAATGGTTGATCAAAACCCTGGATGGTAAGCCTTGTAATGTCGTCGAATTACAGGGAACCGTAGGGGCCAGTGTTGCAATCGATCGTAAAAAAGGTTTCGCAGACGCTATCGCCAGCGCGCCTAATATTAAAATAATCCGCTCTCAATCGGGTGACTTTACGCGTAGTAAAGGCAAAGAAGTCATGGAAAGTTTTATTAAAGCAGAAAATAATGGCAAGAATATCTGCATGGTCTATGCCCATAACGATGATATGGTCATAGGAGCTATTCAGGCAATAAAAGAAGCTGGTCTGAAACCGGGAAGTGATATTCTGACCGGGTCAATAGACGGGGTTCCTGATATTTATAAAGCCATGCTTGATAAAG
>Ga0308165_1002817_pt1 | contig 19848 bp, 15 predicted proteins | sample PhyWR2_FD_201032 | JGI IMG/M metagenome (GOLD analysis project Ga0308165, IMG submission 201032) | Phyllosphere microbial communities from UC Gill Tract Community Farm, Albany, California, United States - DLSLW.R2 | ecosystem: Host-associated > Plants > Phyllosphere > Unclassified | place: USA...
GCTTCAGCAATGGTAAAGCCGTTGTCGATTGCCACCGCACCAAACAACAAACCGAACGGCGCGCCAGCCGCAACGATGGGCAACCCACGTTTAACACCGCCCCAGAAGTCGCTCCCTGCTGACGCCGGTGCTGGTCGAAAACCCTGATCCACGAATATCTCTCCTCACTCATGGAGTGCTTAGAGAATTTCAGGCAAAGTTGAAATCATTTTTCGATAAAAATCATACTATTAGAATGTATTCGCAGCATTTCAGCATCACTGATAAAAACGAGTGATGCTGAAATGAATTATTCTGATGCTTGTGGAACCGTGCCTTCAACCTTCTTGATCCAGTCAATCAGCGGTCGGGACTGTTCGGCAAACTTGGCCAGGCGGTCAGCAAGATCAGCGCGCGTGATGCTCTCCGGATCAATCTCCATCCGGACAGCAAAATGCCGGTTGCGAATGCCATCAAGCAAATCAGGTTCAGTAACAGTCTCAAATCCACGAGGCGTGCGCTTTAACCGCTCGTGATCACTGATCTGCAGGCCATTTTTCTTGAGCTTTGCCACTACCGCGCGATATTCTTCCGGCTTTTCGACAATTACTTCGCGAATAGCTTGCAGCAGCTCTTTTTTCGGCCCCCACCACGCAACACCCGCATAGCAATCGCGAATCCCCGGTAGACCGATACAAACGTAAAAACAGCCGCTCTCGTCCCACTTCGTACCTGAATTGGAAAGAAGCGCCGACAAATGCCGGTTATAGGGCGCTTTATCATGAGAAAACCGCGTGTCCCGCTTGATGCGAAACTGCGACTTCACGCGATCACCTTTAAAAGGCAATCCGGCTTTTTCAAAGCGCGCTGTCAGCTCCTCAATCAGATCGCCAAGCGGCTCTTTCAGATGCTCTTCAAACAAGTCTTTGTTTTCAACAAACCACTCGCGGTTCTGATGAAAATCGAGCGCCTTGAGAAATGGAATAGCCTTGTCGCCAAAACCTTTGAACGGAGCCATCAGCCCTCTCCAACCAATGTCAGCCACGCATCTTCATCGATCACTTCGATGCCAAGTTCTGATGCCTTCGCAAGTTTCGACCCCGCCCCCGGTCCTGCAACAACAAGATCGGTCTTCTTGGAAACAGACCCCGCCGTCTCGGCACCATGTCGTTCGGCCATGGCTTTCGCCTCATCACGCGACATACGTTCAAGGCTGCCGGTAAACACCACGGTCTTGCCTTCAACGGGCGATCCGGTTGCCACACGTGCCACTTCATCCAGCGGCTTCACTTCTGCTAACAGCGCGTTCAGCACTTCCTGATTATGCGGCTCTGCATAAAAATCGACGACGGCTTCCGCCACAATCGCGCCGATACCTTCAACGGAAATCAGGTCTTGCCAAGCTTCATTGCCCTTGTCGGTACGGTCGCCTTCTTTTGGCGCAACGGCTGTCGTTGCTGCTTCTGCAAACTTCTCATAGGTGAGATAAGCCTTGGCAAAGCGCTTGGCATTCACTTCGCCGACATGACGGATACCGAGACCAAACAGGAAGCGATGAAGCGCAATCTCACGCCGATCATTGATCGCGTCATAGAGCTTCTTAACCGAAGTTGCGCCAAAGCCGTCGATATTTTCAAGCTTCTTAAAGACCGATGAATCCTGTCGCTTTTGCAGCGTGAAAATATCCGCAGGTGATTTGATTTTCAGACTGTCATCTTCCGCATGGAAGAAGAACTCAACCTGCTTTTCGCCAAGTCCCTCAATGTCGAACGCGTTGCGCGAAACGAAATGGCGAATGCGCTCCACAGCTTGCGCAGCGCAGGTCAAACCGCCCGTGCAACGATAGACTGCCTCGCCCTCTTCGCGCACGGCATGGCTGCCACAGACCGGACATTCATGCGGGAAATTAAACGGCACAGCATCAGCAGGACGCTTTTCCAGCACCACATCAACGATCTGCGGTATGACATCGCCTGCGCGCTGCACGATCACCGTATCACCAATACGAATGTCATGATCGTCCTCGCGGATACGCTCTCCTTTGAGGCCGATACCTTTGATATAATCTTCATTATGCAGCGTGGCATTGGTAACAACCACACCACCGACTGTAATCGGCTCAAGGCGCGCAACCGGTGTTAGAGCGCCGGTACGTCCAACCTGAATATCGATACCGCGCAGAATGGTCGTTGCCTGTTCCGCCGGAAACTTGTGCGCAATGGCCCAACGCGGACTACGCGAGCGGAATCCAAGCCGCGTTTGCAGATCAAGCCGATCCACTTTGTAAACCACGCCGTCAATATCGTAATCGAGCTTTGCACGCTCAAGTCCAATCGCCCGATAATGCGCAATCAGCTCATCAGCGCTCTGCAACCGCTTGGTGAGCGGATTGACCGGGAAACCCCACTTGGCGAACACCTCGACCATGCCGTGCTGTGTATCGGCAGGCATTTCCGACATTTCACCCCAAGCATAGGCGAAGAATCTGAGCTTGCGGCTAGCGGTTACTTTCGCATCAAGCTGACGCAGCGAGCCTGCTGCCGTGTTGCGCGGGTTGACATATGTTTGCTTGCCTTCTGCCACCATCTGCTCGTTGAGCGCGAGAAAGTCGCTCTTGGCCATATAAACTTCGCCGCGCACTTCAACGATGGATGGAACACCCGCCGGAAGCTTATTCGGAATCTCGCCAATGGTGCGGATATTGGCCGTAACATTTTCACCGGTCGTGCCATCACCACGCGTGGCAGCACTCATCAGAATGCCGTTTTCATAGCGGATCGACATGGAAAGCCCGTCGATCTTCGGTTCGGCCGTAAACGCGATAGAATTATCCGGCAATTGTCCGAGAAAGCGATAAACGCTGCCGACAAAATCCTGCACGTCTTCATCCGAAAACGCATTGCCAAGCGAAAGCATCGGTCGTGCATGGGTAATCTGTGCGAATTTGGAAACAGGTGCCGTGCCAACCCGCAAGGACGGGCTGTCTGACCGAACCAGATGCGGAAACCGCTCTTCAATCGCATCATTGCGCCGCTTCAGCGCATCATAATCCGCATCCGAAATCTCAGGCCGATCATTGGCATGATACAACTCGTCATGATGCGCTATTTCACGCGCCAGCTGCTCCAGTTCTGCGGTGGCTTCAGAGTCGGTCAGTTTTTCAACGGAAATATCGGACATATGCTTGGCAAAACCTGTTGATTCAATTTTGCCCAACATAGCTAAGAAATGAAGCTGCGCATACAGCCGCGCGCAGTTACAAACATGTGGTCACACTGACAGCGTTCTGTCAGGAGACCAATGCACTGTTCTCGGCAAGCAAACGCTCAGCCGCTTTGCGCGCTTCATCGGTGATGCTGGCACCGGCCAGCATACGTGCAATTTCTTCCTGCCGCTCATCGACACCAATCGAACGGATTGACGTGGACATACGATCTTCATTGGTCGCGGATTTGGCAATCAGAAAATGCGTTGAAGCGCGCGCAGCCACCTGCGGCGCATGCGTAACCGATAGCACCTGCACACGCGCTGAAAGGCGTGCAAGACGCTGACCAATCGCGTCAGCTACTGCACCACCCACACCCGTATCAATTTCGTCAAACACAAGTGTAGGTGCGGAACCACGATCAGCAAGCGCTACTTTCAGCGCAAGCAGAAAACGTGAAAGTTCACCACCCGATGCAACCTTCATCATCGGGCCAGCACGCGTACCCGGATTGGTGCGAACCCAATATTCGACCGTGTCAATGCCTTCGGCAGCACGTGCGTTGCCATCCGTAGTCATTTCAACGATGAACTCAGCACGTTCGAGCTTCAGCGCCGGAAGCTCTGCCATGACAGCGGCTTTGAGATGCTCAGCCGTATCCGTGCGACGTTCAGAAAGAACCTTGGCAGCCTTATCATAAGACGCGCGTGTTTCTGTTGCTTGTTCTTCAAGCTTGATCAGCTTTTCTGCACCGGCATCAAGATCAGCAAGGTCCGCATCCATCTTGTCGCGCAAAGCGGGCAAGCCCTCAACCGAAACAGAATATTTGCGGGCAGCAGCTCTCAGAGCAAACAGCCGCTCCTCAACCTGTTCCAAAACACGCGGATCAAAATCGATCTCGCGCATCGCATGGTCGATGCCATCCTGCGCAAGTGCTAAGTGATTGAGTGCTTCATCAATCGCCTTACAAACCGGCTCAAGCAAATGCGGCGCTTCCGGGATTTTACGCTCAAGACGACGCACGAGGCTTGCAAGTGTCGGGACAGGCGAACCATTGCCTGACAGCAGCTCGCCAGCTTCGTTCACGTCACCGGCAATCTTTTCCGATTTCATCATGATCGCTCGACGTTCAGCGAGGTCGTCTTCTTCGCCCGGCAGCGGATCAAGCTTGGTCAGCTCATCAACGGACGAGCGCAGATAATCGCCTTCGCGCTCCGCCTGTTCGACACGCGCACGATGCTTCGACAATGCGTTTTCCGCATCACGCCATGCTTTGAAGCGCTCACGAACAATTACGGCGTCGGCGTCAAGACCGCCAAAAGCATCCAGCAATGTACGATGAATATCTATGTCGATCAGTGCGCGGTCATCATGCTGACCATGAATTTCAACGAGACGCTTACCGAGTTCGCGCAGCAACGCGACGCTTGCCGCCTGATCGTTGATGAAAACGCGTGTACGACCATCTCCCATTTGGAGACGGCGCAGGATGACGTCGCCGTCATCATCAAATCCGTTTTCGCTTAAGAATTTACGGGCCGGATGCCCACCCGGCACATCAAACACGGCAGTCACCTGCCCCTGATCTGCGCCATGACGAACCAGCGAAGCATCGCCGCGCGCACCAAGTGCGAGCGACAACGAATCAAGCAAGATTGATTTACCGGCACCGGTCTCGCCCGTAAGCACGGACAAGCCGGTCTTGAACTCGATGTCGAGCCTTTCAATCAGAACAATATCACGGATCGAGAGGTGCGACAGCATGCTTGTATCGGCTTAGTTGCCGCCCGTAATAAGCGAAGATGCCTTGGCCAGCCACGAACCACCGTTTTCGCGTGGCTCAAGACCACCGCTCTGCAACAGCTTGTAGCTATCCTTATACCAGCGGCTATCCGGATAGTTCTTGCCAAGCACCGATGCTGCCATCTGCGCTTCAGATGTCAGACCAAGCGCGTAATAGGCTTCGACCAGACGAGCCAGCGCTTCTTCAACCTGACGGGTGTTGGAATATTCCTCAACCACCAGACGGAAACGCTTGATCGCAGCCAGATATTCCTTGCGCTCAAGATAATAACGACCAACCTGCATTTCCTTGCCGGCGAGCTGATCGCGCGCAACGCGGATTTTGGTCTTGGCATCGTCGACATATTCGGAATTCGGGAAGCGATCGACCACTTCCTGCATCGCAGCAATAGCGCGACGGCTTGCGGCCTGATCGCGGGTCACGTCAGGGATCTGACGGAAATAGCTCAGACCGATGATGTAATAGGCATAGGCCGATTCAGGCGATGTTGGATAAAGCGTGTTGTAACGCTTCGCCATATTGATCGCTTCTTCGTAATTGCCCTGACGGTAGTTGGTAAAGGCTGCCATGACGAGCGATTTGCGCGCCCATTCCGTGTAAGGGTGCTGACGATCAACCGCTGCGAACTTTTTAGCAGCTTCGCCCAGACGACCAGCATCGAGGTTCGCAAGACCTTCATTGTAAAGCTTATCCGCCGGATCAATCGTCTCAACATATTTGGTCAGATCGATATCGTCGTTTTTGCTGGCACATCCCGCAAGCGGAACAAAAACGGCAAGAGCACTGACAATCAGCGCAGTTTTCGTCTTCACCGGGAAATTTGAACTCGTCATGCGGTCTCCGGCCATCTGGCAACAACTTTTCTGTAAGGAGCCAAGCAAACAGACGTATCTGCGCTTATTTCCATCCATTCCAATACATCAGCATCAGCACATAGGTAAACATAGCCGAGGCTGTTTTGGCCGTTCATAAACCACATGCTGGCGTAATCGGCAATCGTCTAGCTGATCAAACGTCAGAAAATGGCATATTCAGAACGGCCTAAGGCATTATCTTTGCGAACCAATTGCTACATCCTCATCCAATGGAGAGGTCTGGCTGTCACTTCACATACGATACACCGACTCATCGCAAACATGACCCGGCGATCACGGCCCAATTATGGCCATAAACGCTAAGTCCCTCGCATCAAACCCTTAAAGTGCCCAAGGTGCAGAAATATTTGGACGGACAGTGACCAGATCTGAATTATCAGAATTGCGACGAACACCGCTTGCTTCAACAATATCGTAATTCGATTTGTCGGCGAGAAGCGCCTTTACCGTTTCAGCATTCAACCTGTGACCACCGCGATAGGACCGGAAGCAGCCAATAAACGGCAAACCAGCAAGCGCCAAATCGCCCACGGCATCCAACGTCTTATGACGCACAAACTCATCAGTGAACCGCAACCCACCAGGGTTGATCACCGAATTATCGTCGCCAATGACGAGCGAATTATCAAGCGATGAACCAAGAGCCAAACCAGCAGCCCACAAACGTTCAACGTCTTTCATGAAGCCAAACGTACGTGCGGTCGATATGTCCTTGCGGAAGACGTCTTCATTGATGTCATTCGCATATTTCTGGCGACCAATCAGCGGGCATTCAAAGTCGATTTCGACTTCGTAACGCGTACCCGAATAGGGCTGGAATTCACCCCATGAACCGCCCGCTTCGACACGTACAGTTTTCAAAATACGAATGAAGCGGCGCTTGGCATCTTGCGTAACAATGCCGGCTTCATCAAACGCATCAATAAAACGCGCAGACGTGCCGTCGAGAATGGGAACCTCTGGTCCCTCAACCTCGATAATAAGATTATCAATGCCCAGAGCCGCAATTGCAGCCATCAAATGCTCGACAGTATTGATTCGCGCTTCTTGCGGCCCAAGAGCCGTACACAGATCAGTCGCGCCTATCTCGGACGCATGAGCGCACGTATCAGGGGCATCCTGAATATCAGAACGACGGAAGACAATGCCTGTATTCGCATCGGCAGGTATAAAGGTAGCCGACGCACTCGTACCACCATGGACACCAACGCCCGACAACGTGAAAACACGGCCAATTGTCTTTTGATAAACGCTCAAAACGGGGTCCAATCTATCTTCTATCAAAGCTCGATCCCGCATCGGCCTGAGCCTTCTTAGCGGGCAAATCAACGTAACCGAGCTTTCTTCATGCCCCTTAAATAAAAGAGATATGGCAAAAATGAGCAACTGTTACACAGAAGTCCGCTCACACAGACATGTAAGCATTCGCTACAAATAGTAGGTGCCTAAAGCCGATCAAAATCACGCTTTCTTACAAAGCATAATGAAGTGCCAACAAAAAAAGCCGCAAGGAATCCCCTGCGGCTTTTTATTTCAAACAGCGTTTGCTGATCAGTTAGACTGACGGCGCAGGAACGCTGGAATTTCGAGCTGGTCTTCTTCCGAAGCAGCGCGTGGCTGTGGACGGCCCTGATCGTCAAGCTGGCCGCGACGCGGTGCATAGATCGAAGCGTCCTGCTGCATTGGACGGCGCTGTTCTGGCTGACGCATCGCAGGCTCGCGCTGCTGAGCTGGCTCAAGGCGAGCTGCTGGCTGCTCTTCTTCACGACGGGTCAAACCACGTGTCAGGCGGGAAAGCAGACCCATTGGGCCGCGTTCTTCCTGAACAGGCTGCTGAGGCGCTGCACGACGTGCATTGATTTCTGCCTGTGCAACAGGTGGGAAATCAGAAACAGCTGGCATACGAGGAGCAGGACGTGGCTGAGGAGCCGGTTCTGCATGCATCTGCTGTGGCTGCTGGTAAGCCTGCGGCTGCATGACTGGAGCAGTTGCCTGATTGTGATGCATCTGCGGCTGTGGAGCGACTGGACGAGCAACAGGTGCACGTTCAAAGCTGTCAGCGGCAGGAGCCTGGAAAATGCGGCTCTGCGGGCGGAACTCAGGTGCAGCAGAAGCAGCTGGGGCCACTGGTGCAGTTGGAATTTCAGTCTCAATCGACTGAGCAACTGGAGCAGGCTGTTCGACATGACGTGGCTGTTCAACAACCGGAGGGCGCAGAATGCCATGCGCAGTCATCGGCTTTGTCTGTTGAGCAACTGGCTTTACCGGCTGGCGAAATTCCAGCGGCGCAGGCGCCGCGTCTCCGATCTTCTTGTCGATGCCAGTGGCAACAACAGAGACGCGAATAACGCCTTCTAGTCCTTCATCAAAAGTCGCACCAAGGATAATGTTGGCTTCTGGATCAACTTCTTCACGGATACGTGTAGCAGCTTCGTCCACTTCGAACAGGGTCATATCGCGACCACCAGTGATCGAGATCAGAAGACCCTTTGCACCGCGCATCGAGGTTTCGTCGAGCAGCGGGTTCGCAATTGCAGCTTCAGCAGCAGCCATCGCGCGGCCTTCGCCCGAAGCTTCGCCAGTACCCATCATCGCTTTGCCCATTTCGCGCATAACCGAGCGAACGTCAGCAAAGTCGAGATTGATGAGGCCTTCCTTGACCATCAGATCGGTGATGCAAGCAACACCCGAATAGAGCACCTGATCAGCCATTGCGAAAGCATCAGCGAAGGTGGTCTTGTCGTTGGCGATGCGGAAGAGGTTCTGGTTTGGAATGACGATAAGTGTATCGACGTTCTTCTGCAGTTCTTCGATGCCGAGCTCAGCCGTCTTCATGCGGCGAGCACCTTCAAAATGGAAAGGCTTTGTTACAACGCCAACGGTGAGGATACCGCGTTCGCGTGCAGCACGTGCTACGACAGGAGCTGCACCCGTACCGGTGCCGCCGCCCATACCTGCAGTGACGAAGCACATATGCGTGCCATTGAGGTGATCGACGATTTCGTCGATGCATTCTTCAGCGGCTGCACGGCCAACTTCTGGCTGCGAACCAGCACCGAGACCTTCGGTGACAGCTGCACCGAGCTGGATCATGCGCTCGGACTTCGACATCGTCAAAGCCTGCGCGTCAGTGTTTGCCACAACAAAATCCACACCGCGCAAACCGGCATTGATCATGTTGTTGACCGCGTTGCCGCCGCCGCCACCGACACCGAACACGGTGATGCGAGGCTTCAGCTCGGTAATGTCCGGCTTTTGCAGATTAATTGTCATGGTTCTCGTTCCTCTTAAAGCCTCTCACCGCTTCGCCGCCGCGGTGCTAATTGGTTATTACGCTGATGGTTACGCCCACATCACGCAATGAATCACTCAATGTGTACTCAAAAACTCTCTCTCAGCCATTGGCCGACACGCTGAATTCGCCCGCCCGTACCAGTCATAAGACCGGAGGAAGCTGCTTTCACCGACCGCTCTTCAATGCCTGCCACTTGCGGGTAGATCAGAAGTCCAACAGTCGCGGAGAAAGCCGCACCCTTAGCCGCTTCAGGCAATCCCGCTATTCCTAGCGGACGCCCGATACGCACATTCCTTGCAAGTATCCGTCTGGCTGCTTCTGGCATGCCCGGCAGCTGGCTTGCGCCACCTGTCAGCACCACGCGCTTACCAACGATATGTCCGAGGCCCGACTGGTTCAGCCTGTCGCGAACCAGTTCAAGCGTTTCTTCCACACGTGCACGGATAATCCGCGTCAAAACCGAACGCGGATATTGATTGGGGACATCACGCTCGTCATCGCCAATTGGCGGAACCGAGATGAGGTCACGGTCGTCGGCTGCACTTGGCAGCGCCGAGCCATACATAACCTTAAGGCGCTCAGCATCTTCCATACGTGTGGAGAAGCCGCGTGCCACATCCATGGTGACGTGCGAGCCGCCAATAGCAACCGCATCAGCGTGAATGAACTTGCCTTCAGAGAAGACAGAGATCGTGGTCGTGCCGCCGCCCATATCGATGCAGGCCGCACCCATTTCGGCTTCATCACCAACGAGCGCTGCAAGGCCACTCGCATAAGGCGTCGCAACGATTGCCTCGACCGAAAGATGGCAGCGATTGATGCACAATTCGAGATTACGAAGCGGTGCCGCATCAGCCGTTAGAACATGCATGTCAACGCCAAGGCTGTCGCCCAGCATACCGAGTGGATCACGAATACCGCGCTCACCATCCAGCGTATAACCAACCGGTAGCGAGTGAACGAGGTGACGTTCCGCAGCCAATGCCTGCTTGGCACCGGCGGCCAATACGCGACGAATATCGGTCTGCTCTACGTCATGACCGCCGAGGTTAACACTCGCGGTAAAGGTCTCGCTCTTAAGACGACCGGCGGAAATGTTCACAATCAAACTATCAACTGTCAGACCAGCCATGCGCTCAGCAGCATCGACGGCAAGACGGATCGACTGTTCAGCCGCATCAAGATCGATGATGACGCCAGACTTCACACCACGCGAACGCTGATGGCCAATGCCAAGCACTTCCATACGATGTGTGCGGCCCGGAAGCAGCGCACCCGCTTCATGCGGACGCAGACGAGCAATCACGCAAGAAACCTTGCTTGAACCAACATCCAGAACTGTCAGCAGGCGCACCTTGCGCCCTGCACTTCCAGCTTGTGATGAACCTTTTCCGCCAAGAATACTCATACGCGTTTCCCCGTGCGGGCTAATTCTTTTTTACGATCTGCCAGGAACTTCTCGCGCTGCTCCATGCCACTCGCTGTCAGCTGCACCGTAACGCGATCATCAAGACGCATATCGACCGCAGCAATGTCGCGCGACAGAAGATTCTTTTCGCTATCCATCTTTTCGACTTCGGCAAGAGCCTTCATCGGATCACTTTCCGGCAGCATGATGCGAACGCCGTTTTCAAGCAGAATGTCCCAGCGACGATCAGCAACGCGAATATAAGCACGAACCTTGCCAGCCAGCGCAGGATAGGCAGCAACCTCGTCCACGAAGCCCTTAACGCGCTTTTCAGCACCTTCACCGACCACGAGCGGGAGGGCGTTGTAACGACCCGGACGGAACGGAACGATTGTATCGCCTGCCGAATCAATCAGTGAAAGCTCCTGACCATTCTGCCAGACCGCGAAAGCTTTACGCTCTTCAAGCGACACCAGCAGCGTGCCCGGATAAACCTTGCGCACTTCTGCGCTTTCAACCCAAGGAAGCTTCGCAATCGCCTGACGCGCAGCCTCAGCACTCAAACCAACGAGCGATGTTTCACCATCCAGCTCAAGCTGACCGAGAATATCAATATCGGAGGTCTCGTTGTTACCAACGACCTTCACGTCTTCAATTGCAAAACCAAGGGTCGAAGCAGTTGCCTTGACCATATTCTCGGAGTGACCACCAAGAACCATGCCGTAAACGCCGGTTGCACCGAGAAAACCAAGCATACCAATCGTGCCAGCATAACGCGGCACATTGATGTTTCCCTGAAACAAACGAACAGCAAAGCGGAAGGGCTTGCGCAGAAAGCGCGGCAGAACAAAGGCTGCACCCGATGCATCACGCATCGCGCCAGAACGCCTGTATTCATTTGATCTGCCTTTTAACGCAAACAAGACGCGTCCTCCACCAACCAACTCAACAGTTCACCAAAAGAGATACCTGCAGCTTTCGCGATATCAGGTACGAGCGAGGTAGGAGTCATTCCCGGCTGGGTGTTAACTTCCAGCCAAATAACTTCGCCTTCTTCGGAAAAACGATCATCGAAACGGAAGTCTGATCTGCTTACGCCCCGACACCCGATTGCCCGATGCGCCGTAAGGGCCATTATTTGAATTTTTTGGTAAATATTTGGTAAAATTTTTGCCGGACATACATGAGTTGATGCGCCAGGCACGTATTTTGAATCAAAATCATAGAACTGATGCCCCACCGGAATGATCTCGCAAACGTCCATCGCGCGATCACCCATCACAGCGCAGGTCAGCTCACGTCCGGCGATGTATTTTTCGACCAGAACGTCCGCGCCATAATTCCATTCGCTCGAACTGATGATTTGCGGCGGGTGAGTCTGATCTTCCTGAACGATGACAACACCAAAGCTTGAGCCTTCACGCACAGGCTTCACCACATAAGGCGGCTGCATTGGATGTTCATTGCCGATTTCAAAACGGTTCATCAGGCGCGAAGGAGCAACTGCTACACCTGCAGCAGACGCAACAGTCTTGGCGCGATCCTTGTCCATGGCAAGCGCAGACGCCAGCACACCGGAATGCGTATAAGGAATTTGAAGATATTCAAGGATACCCTGAATGGTGCCATCTTCACCAAACGGACCGTGCAGCGCGTTGAACGCGACATCAGGCTTTAATTCTGCGAGAACGCTCGCGATATTGCGATCAACATCAACACGCGTAACGCGGTAGCCGCGATCTTCGAGAGCCGTAGCACAAGCAGCACCAGACGACAGACTGACAGGACGCTCTGAAGAGAAACCGCCCATCAAAACGGCAACATGCTTTACAGCCTTCTGTCCAGCCACGTTAGTCATCCCCTCTGCGCATCCCCTGCGCTCGAATCAAAAATAGAATCAGGATAGCCCGGCTACACTACGCAGCAGACACCCAAGTCAGAAAACTCTGACGAATCAAATCACTGTACGGTTAACCATAAAGAATCAGAGAGTTGATTCCGTGGCAAGCCCCTATCAAAAGGGGAGCAACTTACGAACGACTCAATAAGCAGAAAAAAGCCCGGAATTTCAGTGGGAAATCCGGGCTTCTTAAAATGTTAATTTTTATAAGAATTCTTTAACTTCGTGCCCTTCACGGAACAAGCCGAGCCGCTTGATCTCCCAATGAAGGCGAATGCCGGAAGTCTCATAAACTTTAGCGCGAACTGTCTCGCCAAGCATTTCGAGATCATATCCGGTGGCATCACCCGTATTGATCATGAAATTGCAGTGCATCTCAGACATCTGTGCGCCACCGACACGCAAGCCACGACAGCCAGCCTTGTCGATTTCCTTCCATGCAGAAGACCCTTCAGGGTTCTTGAAGGTTGAGCCACCGGTTTTCTCACGCAAAGGCTGCACCGTTTCGCGGTGATTCTGCACCTCGTCCATCGCCTTCTGAATGTCTTCACGCTCGCCCGGAACACCTTCAAAGAGAGCTGACGTGAAAATCAGATCAGACGATGCTGAGGAATGACGATAGGCGTAACCCATATCGGCATTGGACAGAATATGCAGCTCGCCCTTGCGATCAAGTGCGCGCACTTCCACCACACGTTCGCGGGTTTCAACGCCATTGGCACCGGCATTCATCCGCAAAGCGCCGCCAATAGCACCCGGAATCCCGTGATAAAAATGGAAACCTGCAAGACCAGCCTCAAGGGCTGCTGCTGCTACACGCTTATCTGGCGTTGCGGTCCCTGCCCTCAACTGCGTTTCCGACACCTGTTCGACACTGCCAAACCCCTTGGCTGACAGACGTACTACAAAGCCTGGAATCCCGCCGTCACGCGCAAGCAGATTAGAACCAACCCCTACAACCAGAAGCGGAATCTCTTCCGGTACGGCTTTCAGAAACTCGGACAAATCTTCTTCATCTGCTGGCTGAAACAGAACCTGTGCAGGACCACCGGCACGAAACCATGTGATCTTATCCATGCCAGCGTCCGGCATCATGCGCCCGCGAAGGCCAGACAGCCTGCCATCAAGCTTTTTGAGAAGCGCTTCGCCGCTTTCCATTACTTTTTACCCTGTTCAGCCAATTCTTTCGGAAGTGCATAAGCCCATTGCGTGATGTTGCCCGCACCAAGGAAAACCACGAAATCTCCGGGTTCCGCGACAGATGCAACAAGCGGCGCCAATGTTTCTGGACCACTGGCATAACGTGCATCACGATGACCCGCGGTCTTAATGCGCGAAACGAGTGTTTCCGAATTTACGCCTTCAATCGGGTCTTCGCCAGCGGTATAAACCGGCGCGACAATCACCGTATCCGCATCATTGAAGCACGCTGCAAACTCATCAAACAGGCTGTGCAGACGCGTATAACGATGCGGCTGAACGATACCGACGACACGACCCTTGGTTGCTTCGCGTGCGGCTTTCAGCACTGCGCGAATTTCAACCGGGTGATGTCCGTAATCATCAAAAATCTCAACACCATTCCACGTGCCTGTATGGGTAAAGCGACGCTTCACACCACCAAATGCGCCAAGGCCACGACGAATATCATCGGCGGAAATACCCAGCTCATGCGCCACGGCAATGGCTGCCGTTGCGTTGGAAACGTTGTGCATGCCCGGCATTGGCAAACGCAGATCCTTGATCTCGGTCGTCTCACCCTTGCGCGAACGGATCAGCACGTCAAACAGGCTGACAGCGCCTTCCATGCGATGATTGACAAAACGCACATCAGCCTGCGGATTTTGTCCGTAGGTCACGATGCGTCGATCCTCAATGCGGCTCACTAGAGCCTGCACTTCGGGATGATCGAGGCACATAACGCCAAAACCATAAAATGGCACATTCTCAACGAACTGCGCGAAAGCTGCACGCACATTGTCAAAATTGCCGTAGTGATCGAGATGTTCCGGATCGATGTTGGTCACGACCGCAATATCGGCTGGAAGCTTGAGGAAGGTGCCGTCGCTTTCATCCGCTTCAACGACCATCCAGTCGCCATCGCCCATACGAGCATTGGTGCCATAGGCATTGATAATGCCGCCATTGATAACCGTCGGGTCAAGATGACCAGCATCAAGCAAAGCTGCGACCATTGATGTGGTGGTGGTCTTGCCATGCGTGCCGCCAATGGCAACCGCGCGACGGAAGCGCATCAGCTCCGCCAGCATTTCTGCGCGGCGAACAATCGGCAGAAGCTTTTCGCGAGCAGCCGACAATTCCGGGTTTGTCTTCTTGATGGCGGTCGAGACCACAATCACTTCGGCATCGCCGAGATTCTCAGCCTTGTGACCGACGAAGACTTCAATGCCCTTCTCACGCAGACGCTGCACATTGGCGCTGTCTGACTGATCCGAGCCCTGAACCTTATAGCCAAGATTGTGCAGCACTTCCGCAATGCCGCTCATGCCAATGCCGCCGATCCCGATAAAATGGACAAGCCCGATGTTGAGCGGCATTTTCATGGCCGAGTTCCTTCTTTAAATTCCTGAACAGATTGTCCCGCTGCAATAGCCTCTGCGAGATCAGCAAGCAACTGCGCTGCATCCGGCTTACCAACGCTTTTTGCAGCTTTGGCCTGTTGTTCAAGCCTTTCTGGCTCGTTAATCGCTGCACTGATGATGTCAGCCAATCGCTGTGGCGTGAGTTCTGACTGTCGGACAACTTCGCAACCGCCAGCGCTCGCAAGAGCTGCCGCATTCGCTGCCTGATCATGATCAAGCGCATGCGGGAAAGGCACCAATATCGCTGGACGGCCAATGGCTGCTATTTCGGAAACGGTCGAAGCCCCCGAACGTGAAATGACAAAATGCGCATCGGCAATGCGTGCTGGCATATCGTTGAAGAATGGCGCAACATCCGCGAGAATACGAAGCTTCTGATAAGCCGCACGAACAGCCGCTTCGTCTTCCTTACGAGCTTGCTGAGTAATCAGCAGCCTTGCCCGTTCACTGTCTGGCAAAAGCGCAATCGCTTCGGGAATGGCTTGTGAGAAAAACTGCGCACCCTGACTGCCACCAAATACCAGCAGGCGAAAACGCTGCCCCTCTTTGGCTGGCCTATAGGATGTTTTGGCAGCCGCAAGTACAGGAGGACGAACCGGGTTGCCCGTCGAAATAATCTTATCGGCAAAAGTACCGGCAGTTTCTGGCAAGAACCCGCCAGCAATCGCTTTCACGCGCGCGGCGAGTCCCTTATTGGCACGGCCCATGACAGCATTCTGCTCATGCACCATTGTCGGGATACCCATATTGCTCGCTGCATAAAGCGGCGGTAACGTTGGATAACCACCGAAGCCAGCAACCAGTTTCGGCTTCAGGCGACGGAACAGTTTGCGGCTGTCGAGATTGCCCTGCCAAAGAGACCAGAGCGTGCGTGCCAGCGCAATCGGATTGCGCCCGGCAATGGTCGCGGAACGGATCACATGCACGTGATCATCTGCGAAGGCTCCAGCAAAGCGCTGCGCGCGAGCGTCCGTTGCCAGATGCACATCCCAGCCACGCGATTTTAACTCATGCGCCAGTGCTTCGGCTGGAAACAGATGGCCGCCAGTCCCGCCGGCAGCCAGTACGATTACGCCTTTGCCCATAGTTCCCTCATAAAACCGGAATGCGCCTGTTCACATCGGCACCCATACTCACGGTATGCGTCATACGCGCTTCTGGACGACGACGTGTTAACGCCAGCAAAATGCCCATCGTGATTGCAATCGCTACAAGCGATGAACCACCATAAGAAATGAAGGGCAGCGTCATACCCTTTGCAGGCATCAGATGCAGATTGACCGCCATATTGATGATCGACTGGAAGCCGAACAGGATCACGATGCCGGAAACAGCAAGACGCGTGAAAGCATCGCGCTCACGAAGCGCAATCGACAGGCCACGGATCACGATAAACGCAAACAGTGCCATGATGATCATGCAGAGAATAATGCCATATTCTTCAGCGGCAACAGAGAAGATAAAGTCGGTGTGACTATCAGGAATGATGCGCTTGACCGTGCCTTCGCCCGGTCCCTGACCGAACCAACCGCCGCGCAAAATCGCCTCCCGGCCCGCGTCCACCTGAAACGTGTCGCCCTCGCCGGTCATGAATCGGTTCACACGGCCCGCAACGTGATCCAGCGTCATATAAGCACCAAAGGCGCCTACGACTGCGATACCGCCAAGCACCAAGATCCAGAACATCGGCAGGCCAGCGAGAAAGAACATCGCGCCCCATGTGCCAGTGGTCAGCATGGTCTGCCCAAAGTCAGGCTGCAACATCAGCAATCCTGCGGTCACGCAGAACAGTGCCATGGCCAAAAAATAACCCGGCATATGTCCACCGCGCTCACGCTCGGAGAAAAGCCATGCACAGATGACCACGAAAGCAGGCTTCATAAACTCGGACGGCTGAATAGAAACGCCTGCTAGGCTGACCCAACGACGCGCGCCTTTAATTTCGATACCGACGAACAAAGCCGCAAGCATCAAGAAGAGCGATGCCCCCAGCAGCAGCAATGCAAAACGTCTGACCTGCCGCGGCGACAGGAAAGACACGCCAATCATCACCGCCACAGCGGGTATCATAAAGAACGTCTGACGCTCCACAAAATGAAAGCTATCCAGACCAATGCGCTGCGCAACCGCGGGGCTTGCCGCAAAGGAGAGCAGCACACCAAGGCCCATCAGGCCCAGACATGCAGCGAGAAAGTAACGGTCGATTGTCCACCACCAATTGGCAACAGCACCACGGTCAACGCGACTTACCATCAGCTTTTCCCTCCGATTGACTCAATACCCGGGAGTGCGAGAACGGCGCTGCGGAATGCATCACCGCGTTTTTCAAAATTCTGGAACTGATCAAAGCTTGCACAGGCAGGCGAAAGCAGAACAACAGGTTCGCTTGAGGCGTCATTGCCCGCATCGCGTGCCGCATGTTCAACAGCAGCAGCCAGAGTGTCGGAAATTTCAAACGACACCGCATCGCCAAGTGTGGCAGCAAATTGCGCCGCAGCTTCGCCAATCAGATAGGCTTTGGTGACACGCGGGAAAAATTCCGACAAAGCGCTGATGCCGCCAGCCTTGGGCACGCCACCAGCAATCCAGTAAATATGATTGGCAAAAGACGACAATGCCGGTGCCGTGGCTTCCGCATTGGTAGCCTTGGAATCATTGACGAACAGGACTTTACCGCGATGGCCCACCTGTTCCATGCGATGCGCAAGACCCGGAAAGCTTTTCAAACCTGCACGGATTTCTTCGATTGAAAGACCAACGGCAAGACAGGCAGTGATAGCAGCAAGCGCATTCTGCGCATTATGCGCGCCCCGCAGCGAACCAATACCTTCAAGCGAAGCGAGCTCTTCAACTTTGCCATCTTTGGCGGAATATAGCTTTGCACCGTCCGCAAAAGCACCATTCTCAAGGCGCTTGTCTTTGGAAATACGAGCGACTTTGACACCATTGCTTTCGAGACGATCCGCAATGCAGACACAATAGTTGTCATCAACACCGATAATCGCCACGCCGCTTGTCGCAACCAGCCGCTCCTTGATTGCGGCATAGTTTTCCATCGAACCATGGCGATCAAGATGATCCGGCGTCAGATTAAGCAAAATTCCAGCGGTCGGATTAAGCGACGGTGCAAGATCAATTTGATAAGACGAACACTCAACGACATAGAAACGGTTTTGCGCAGGCGCGTCCAACGTCAGGATCGCTGTACCGATATTGCCGCCAAGCTGCATATCGCGGCCTGATGCCTTGATGATATGCGCAATCAGTGCAGTCGTGGTCGATTTGCCGTTGGTGCCAGTGATAGCAATAAACGGGCAATCTGGCGCGATATGATTACGCTCGCGTACGAACAGTTCAACATCGCCGATAATTTCGACACCGGCTGCGCGTGCCAGATCCACTGTCCAGTGTGGCTTTGGATGGGTCAGCGGAACACCCGGCGAAAGCACAAAGGCAGCGAACTGTGACCAGTCCGCCTGCCTCAGATCACCTGTTGCAATGCCTGCGCTTTGCGCGCGAGCCACACTGTCGGGATTATCATCCCAGGCAATAATCTTCGCGCCACCAGCCACAATAGCCTTGGCCGTTGCAATGCCCGACCCACCCAATCCGAAGAGGGCAACAGTCTTATCTTTAAGGGCGGTGATCGGGATCATTCTTCTGCCTTATCTCAGCTTCAGTGTGGAAAGGCCGATCATGGCAAGGATAATCGCCACGATCCAGAAACGGATCACGACCTGACTTTCCGTCCAGCCCTTCTTTTCAAAATGATGATGAATAGGTGCCATCAGGAACACGCGCTTGCCAGTAAGCTTGAACGAGCCAACCTGAATAATCACCGAAAGCGCTTCCATGACGAAGAGACCGCCAATGATTGCAAGAACAATCTCGTGCTTGGTGGCAACAGCCACGGTTCCGAGCATACCACCAAGGGCAAGCGAACCTGTATCGCCCATGAAAATTGCAGCCGGAGGCGCATTGAACCAGAGGAAGCCAAGCCCGGCGCCAATCACAGCGCCCAACACAACGGCCAATTCACCCGTACCTGGAACAAAGTGGATTTGCAGGTAATCCGCGAAGATCGCATTACCCGAAAGATAGGCAATAAAACCAAAGGAAGCCGCCGCGACCATCACTGGCACGATTGCAAGACCATCAAGGCCATCGGTCAGGTTCACCGCATTGCCTGCGCCAACCATGACGAAGGCTGCAAATGGAATGAAGAACCAGCCGAGATTAAGTACGAACTGCTTCACAAACGGGAATGTGAGCGACGAAGAGAACGGCTCCTGCCCTGCACGCATGATGATGAAGGCTGCAACAGCTGCAATGAAAAACTCAATTGCCAGACGCGACTTACCGGAAAACCCTTTATCCGACTGCTTCGTCACTTTCAGATAATCATCGTAAAAGCCGATTGCGCCAAAGCCGACCGTGACCATCAAGACCACCCAGACATAAACGCTGGAGAGATTGGCCCAAAAGAAGCATGACACGAGAATACCGGTCATAATCATCAGGCCGCCCATGGTAGGCGTACCGGCTTTCTTGAAGTGGGTCTGAGGACCATCAGCACGGATTGGCTGCCCCTTTCCCTGTCGCGCACGCAGCGAATTGATGATCGCAGGACCAAACAAGAAAACGATCAGTGCCGAGGTAATCATCGCGCCACCGGTGCGAAACGTGATGTAGCGAAACACGTTGAACGGTGTCACATGATCGGCAAAAACTGCAAGAAGCATCAACATACGGAGAAAAATCCCTCAAACACGCCTATTC
>Ga0308165_1002823_pt1 | contig 19808 bp, 19 predicted proteins | sample PhyWR2_FD_201032 | JGI IMG/M metagenome (GOLD analysis project Ga0308165, IMG submission 201032) | Phyllosphere microbial communities from UC Gill Tract Community Farm, Albany, California, United States - DLSLW.R2 | ecosystem: Host-associated > Plants > Phyllosphere > Unclassified | place: USA...
GTAAACCTGCTACGCTTGAATAAGAAGATTCGCATGAGGCGAATTCGAGGTTCACAGACCGCAAGAAGATCTGTGGTATGGACAGGGCTGAGTCTACGAGGATAGCAATGCTTAAAAGGAAAAAAGTAAAACCCATTACACTGCGCGACGTCACTATCATTGATGACGGCAAGTTGCGTAAAGCCATTACCGCCGCGTCGCTTGGTAACGCGATGGAGTGGTTTGATTTTGGTGTATATGGTTTCGTTGCCTACGCATTAGGTAAAGTCTTCTTCCCGGGTGCCGATCCGAGCCTGCAGATGATCGCGGCTTTAGGTACTTTCTCCGTACCCTTCCTGATTCGCCCGCTGGGCGGCTTATTCTTCGGGATGCTGGGCGACAAATATGGTCGCCAGAAGATACTCGCCATTACGATTGTGATTATGTCGGTCAGCACGTTCTGTATCGGTTTGATTCCGTCGTATGCGTCGATTGGTATCTGGGCTCCGATACTGCTGCTGCTGTGTAAAATGGCGCAGGGCTTCTCGGTCGGCGGTGAATATACCGGTGCGTCGATCTTTGTCGCTGAGTATTCTCCGGACCGTAAGCGCGGCTTTATGGGAAGCTGGCTGGACTTTGGTTCTATTGCCGGGTTTGTGCTGGGTGCAGGCGTCGTGGTGCTGATTTCCACCGTCGTCGGCGAAGATAATTTCCTTGAGTGGGGCTGGCGTATTCCGTTCTTCCTGGCGCTGCCGCTGGGTCTGATTGGTCTATACCTGCGCCATGCTTTAGAAGAGACACCTGCGTTCCAGCAGCATGTTGAAAAACTGGAGCAGGGCGACCGCGAAGGGCTGCAGGAAGGACCGAAAGTCTCCTTTAAAGAGATTGCGACCAAACACTGGCGTAGCCTGCTGACCTGTGTCGGTCTGGTCATCTCGACCAACGTGACCTATTACATGTTGCTCACCTACATGCCGAGCTACCTGTCGCATAACCTGCATTACTCCGAAGATCACGGTGTGCTGATTATTATCGCCATCATGGTGGGGATGCTGTTTGTGCAGCCGATTATGGGCCTGCTGAGTGACCGCTACGGTCGCCGTCCGTTCATTATTCTGGGCAGCGTTGCGCTCTTACTGCTGGCGATCCCGGCCTTTATCCTGATTAACAGCAACGTGCTGGGCCTGATTTTCGCCGGTCTACTGATGCTGGCGGTGATCCTGAACTGCTTTATCGGGGTGATGGCGTCAACGCTTCCGGCAATGTTCCCGACGCATATTCGCTACAGCGCGCTGGCGGCGGCGTTTAACATTTCGGTGCTGGTTGCCGGCCTGACGCCGACCATTGCGGCCTCGCTAGTAGAAAGCACGCAGAACCTGATGATGCCAGCGTATTATCTGATGGTGATTGCGGTGATTGGTTTGATTACCGGCCTGACCATGAAAGAGACCGCGAATCGCCCACTGAAAGGAGCCACGCCTGCGGCGTCTGACCTTCAGGAAGCGAAAGAGATTCTGCGTGAACACTACGACAATGTTGAGCAAAAGATTGACGATATTGACGTAGAGATTGAAGAGCTGCAGAAAAAGCGCTCTCGTCTGGTGGATCAGCATCCGCGCATTAACGAGTAAAACGAAAACCCGCTTCGGCGGGTTTTTTATTGTTCTGCGTTTATGGAACTGCTGTGGGCGTTTTTTTGATAAGACGTCGAACGGCAAACGCCAGATAGATAAAGGCGATATTTAAAATCAGAGAAACGACCAGAAGGACACTGGTGTAAAAATCATTCCATTTCGTTTCGGGAATAAATTCATGATAATGCCGACGGATTAGGCTCCAAAATCCCATCTCCGGAAACCACGCGAATATCACTGCGAAAATAATCACATAAACCACTGAGAAGAACAGCCATGCCAGAGCAAATTTGGTTGCTGTCATTAATACACCTGTACTGTGCCGTAAGCTGTGAGTGAAGCCGTCACCATCATTGTGGCTGTTTGCAAAAGAGCAGTTCTAAAAATGGCGTAGTCGGATTTGCTGGGGAAGGTAATGCAACCCTCACTAATCCCTTTATAACCTGCTGGATGTAATCGGAAATTTCCACGCTGTACCTTATCAATGAACGTCAAATCATCAATACTGCCGTCATCTCGAAACAGGGCAAACCAGACATCGCGGTCAGATCCGCTGATAACAGATGCGGCCAAATCATTAACGTAACCTAAACGCCCTCCTTGTGGTCGGTTAACGATATAATAACGCCCAGTCGGGAGCGGCCCAGTATCAGGCACGCTGATATCATTGGGATTATTTCTGCTCGTTCCGGCATAACCTGAATATGCTCTAAAAAATCCCACGCCTGGGCAGCTTAAAACGCTCATTCCTGCGCCGTTAAGTCTGAAAGTACATCGGATCATCTTTCATTCCATGAATCGGTGAAAAGGATATTCCCGTCGCAATACTTCCAGGTAATTTTCTCGTAACGAAGGGATATTGCCTCGAGATGATTATGCTTTTCCATTGCGGGGTTTTTAACGTCGTGCATGACGGGGCAAACGGAAACCACTTTGACGTTTTCCAGTAACATGTTGAAGTATTCAGCTTCCTGTCCGGCGTCGTTAATTTGATACCATTTAAACTCTGCACTGTGGAGAGTTTGGCCTGTGGCGACGGCTTTATAGAGATAGGGACTCGCTGAATCGAATTCTTTCTCGAAGGTCAGGGCGCTATGTACCCGTGTACCGGTGATTTTTCCTGTCGTGTTATCCGTGGGCAGAAACAGACCGTGCGCGAAGCCAGGCACCTCGATGCTGCCTTCGCGATCCCGTATATCAACGGAACCTTTTATCGCTGCACCGCCATCGTCCTTGAGCCATAAATAGGCTGGAATAGCCATTATTTTACCCTCCATTCCTTGTGTGTATTTGGCGAGTATAGGCGTGGAAGGAGAGATGTAAATTAATATATTCTTGTTAATTAAGACTAAAATATAAAAATAAAAGCTTAAATTATCGATGGAATATATCAATCATTGCTGGCGTATATAATTTTTAAATCTCACGTCGGGGGATTTTTTATTAGCAACCGGCGGCAATATAGTCGCCGTTGGCACTGATGGGGATCACCGTCAGGAATAGCACTGTCGCAAACAAGATCAGCACGATACCTCCGGCAATTTTTGCTGCTGGCACCAGCCAGCTCATCGTAGAACCGCCACCAAAGAAAGCGACCGTTCGTTCCCGCGCATAACGCACCGCCAACGAGAGTCCCATAATCGACAGCGCGGTACCGAGCGACATGGTCATCACCGCCGCCATTCCCCACGTCACAATTCCCAGCGCATTTGAGAACATCAGAATCATGATCGCGCCGCTGCATGGTCGCGCCCCGATGGCCAGAATCACCCCCAGACGCGTTTTCCAGTCGCCTTTCTCCACATCGGCATTTACACCATGATGCCCACAACCGCAGCGTTCATCGTGCTGATGGAGCGGTTTTACGCTGTAAATTGAGACACTACGCGGCCGGAGGCTTTTCAGCGTTTGGTAAATCATAAATACACCGAATGCGCCGATCAGCACTGCGCTGATTTTCTCCACGTACCAGCGGCTGGCGCTGAGATCGCCAGAGGCGAGGTTAAATCCAACGGCCAAAATAAACACAAACAGAATGGCGCTGACGCCTTGCATCAGGCTACCGAGAAATGGCACGACGCGTGCGGCAAGCTGGCTCTCTTTATTGGTGCTGAGATAGGTCGTGACGATGAATTTGCCGTGCCCCGGCCCGATGGCGTGAAGCACGCCGTAAAAGAACGCGCCCGTCAGTAACCACAACCCGCCGCTGTACTGATGATTATTCAGCTGCAACAGATACATCACCAGATAGCGATGCAGCGTGATTTGCGTGGCGAGACACCATTGAATAAAAGCGCTCCAGTGAGCATGCAAGGTAAACCCGGTAAACAGAACCAGCAGAAAAAGCAGTCCTGCCGCAGGAATACGCCAGTCGCGTGTGAGAGTTTTTGTCGTCATGTTGCGGCCTGTAAGGAGGGCTGATTCTGGGGCAAGTATAGCGCGAGTCGTGAGGTGGCGAAGGCATTTTGCGGTGCGCTCACGGGCTGTCATACATTCGCGAGAGTAGACTTTATGTGTCGTCACCTGTCCGTCGCGGTAAACCAAGACCTGAGTAAAACGGTTATCCCGTTCATCTGTCGTGACAGCGGCATGACACAATAGTGTTCGCCCTTTGATTTCCCTGTCTGAAAGGGCGTCGCGCAAAAAACGTTATCTCTCTGACGACGGATATTTGCGTGGTCGGGAGGTTTATTTTCTGCCAGCCTCTTAATCCTCTGTCACTCCTTCGCCATGTTTCCCTTTCACCCATGCGACGCGGCGATGGAACATTTTTCTCAAGGCCCGGCCAAGGGTATTGAACCAGCCTGTCGGGCGCGGGTCGGCCAGCATACTCATGGCGCGAGCGTAATCCAGCACCAGTCCTGGCGTCCAGGCCATTGTTTCGGCGCGTTTTCGCAACTGCAACGCGACCCACAGTTCGGGTGTGGATATCAGTTTTCCAATCGAGAGCCAAAAGCCGCGCTTTTGCCACAACCTGCCGACGGAGCCTTCAAGCGCGGCTTCCAGCGCTCTTGCCACGCTGCTTGAACAGTTACGGTGCGTCAGATTATAAGATTCATTTTGGCGGTAGTGTTCCCAAAAGGCAGCCAGACGCGTTTCGCTGTAATTGCGAATCCGCACCTTTCGGGTGGAGTGACACCATTTACTGGATTCGGTGACGTAATCCGACTGGAATTCACCCGGCACGTTATTTTCGGGCGTTGCGCGTAACAAGCGGGCGAAAGCATCGGGTGAGCGATCGATCTCAACGGCGGGATATAAACTGATGTAAACCCCGCCAGGGGATTCCAGCGCTGCGTGACCGGTCGAGATGACGCCATTTTTATCCACGGCAGCAATGTAACGGCTGATCACTGGACGGGAGATCGTCTCGCCAGGTGCCGAGCCAACGGGCGTCCAGACGTGAACCGTCAGCGCTTTTTCATCGTCTTCTGGCGGGCCGTCCCACTCCACCACGGCGGGCTGATGCGTCTCCGCTTCTTCCATATATTCTTCGCCTTTCAGACCAGGGTTGGCTGCCGCCACTTTGACCCGGTTAGCGAGGATAAACATATTCCAGCCCGCAAAGGCCAGACCGAGGCCGAGGCAGTACGGAACGGTACCTGAATAGTTGGAAGGCCACGGTTGATAGAAGAAAATCGCCAGCGCAATTTCGACGATCCCTCCTGCCAAGGCAGGCCGCCAGCGCCGATAGCGCACCACGATGGCCGAGGCGATTTGGAGCGCGCCATCCAGCAAGAACAGCGTGCCGAAGATCATTGCCAGCACAATATTACCGTCGTGGTTTCCGGCGAGGATGAGCACGGCGGCCAGCGAAAACGTCGCCCCTTTGACATAGCGCAAAATGCGCTGTCCGCCCATGCCGCTGTGTGCGACCAGCAAGGTGGCGACGCCCTCGACCAGCAGCAGACACGCAAAAGGTTCGATAGGGAAGTAGAGCACGCCGTCCAGTGCGTCGATAAAAATAACCGTCCCGGCAATGAGCGTGACCCACCCGAAGCGCCGCAGTCCGCGCCAGTGCGAACGCAGATAATCAACGCCGAGCAGAATCAGGATCAATCGCATCATAAGAGGGGCTTCCGGAATTGGCCTCCCACATTTATAACCCACGCAGGGCGGAAGTGCCTCAGGAAATGATAGCGAGTTGAAGGGAAGGGGCCGTCCATCGTCATGCCCATATCGATCGTGACCGATATGGGCATTTAGCTCAGCCTCTTAAACGTTAGAAGGTTTCCCAGTCGCTGTTATTGACAGCGCTACTGGTCAAGCTGTGCGCCTCGGATTGTCGTACTGCGGACGAATGCCCCAGTCTTTGCGGCTTCACGGTGGTGGCGAGTTTTACCGTGTGGGCTCCGGCATGATTCGGTAAAGTAAAAACGGCTACCGCTTGTTCAAGTTGCGCCGCCTGATCTTCCAGCGAGCTGGCGGCGGCTGACGATTCTTCAACGAGCGCGGCGTTTTGTTGGGTAGAGGTGTCCATTTCAGCCATCGCCTGTGCAATCTGCGCAATGCCACGACTTTGCTCATCGGAGGCGGCAGCAATTTCGCTCATAATATCGCGCACCTGAATGACCGATTTCACCGTCTCACCCATAATAGAACCGGCATGCTCTACCTTCACAAAACCGCTATCTACTTTTGATACCGATTCATTAATCAGTGCTTCAATTTCTTTGGCGGACTGCGAACTGCGTTGCGCCAGGCTTCTCACCTCTCCAGCAACCACGGCAAAACCACGCCCCTGCTCACCCGCACGCGCCGCTTCAACTGCCGCGTTGAGCGCCAGGATGTTGGTCTGGAAGGCGATACCGTTTATCACCGAGATAATTTCTGAAATACGCTGCGAGCTGTCACGGATATCTTTCATTGTGGCGATTAATTCATCGACCACTGCGCCGCCATCGTTGGCCTTCTGCGACGCCTGCTCGGAGAGCTGACGGGCCTGATGCGCATTCGAGGCGTTCTGCTGCACGGTAGACGTCAGCTGCTCCATACTGGCAGCCGTTTGCACTACCGCCGCAGACTGCTGTTCAGTGCGGGCCGACAAATCCATATTACCGGCAGCGATTTCCGTTGATGCCCGGCTCACGCTTCCTACGCCGTCGCGCACGTTATAAATAATGTCTTTCAGATTCTCATTCATCGTAGACACGGCCTGAATCAGCTGGCCGGTTTCATCTTTGCGATTATTGATCAACGTACCGGTGAGATCGCCTTTCGCGATCTGCTGCGCAAGAGTCAGCGTCTGATTCAACGGGGCGGTAATTGAGCGGGTAATGAGCCAGGCCAGTATTATCCCGAGGATGACCACTGTCAGGGCGGTGGCTCCCATCATCCATTCGGCATTGCCAACAAACTGTTTTGACAGTTCTTGCTGGTAGGTGAACCAGCTATTGATGTCTTTGCCCAATTGCACGCCCAAGCGCGAAAACTCGGCCTGCGTGTCTATCTGTTTTTTCAGCGCCTGTTGGTAAGCGTCAAGGGTGTCTAAATAGCGCTGTGATGCGGCAAGACCGCGAATGAGTATTTTCTGCTGGTCGGTCGATAATAACGGGCGAAGTTTTTCAGCCATCGCGACAGCGGCGGGAATTTGCTCTCTGATTCCCTGCTTGCTCACCTCGAGCGGATTAAGGGTAAAGTTCTCAATGCGGGTGACGATGTCGTTCCATTCAAATGCCAGGTGCGCCATATCGCGTGATGTTTCAATCGATAAGCCTGGCTGATGGCTAAGCGCATCTAAGTCGACAGAGCTTTTGTACAGATCGGTGGTGTTAAGGGTCTGAGCCAGTTCAGCTCGCTTGTCAAAAGCATCCAGGAAAATGGCGCGAACCACGAGATCGGTTTTAAACAGCTCATCCACCTTGTCAGCACTCGCTTTCCCTAGAGGTCTCCACTGAAACTGCTCATGGAGCTGCGCGATCAGTTCACCCATTCGATTCATGGCCGCTGTGTTGACGTCACGATCCTTTTGATTGTTTGTAGACTGGAAAATCAACCGACTGGATCGGGCATTCCCGAGCGAATCCATTAACTTTACCATCACCGCTGTTTTTGCCGAGTTATCCTGGATTTGTTCAAAACCGCGAATACCGGTTAAAGCAACAATCACTGTCAGAAGCAGCACGATGGCAAATCCGAGACTCAATTTTTTACCGATTCGCAAATTTGCAAAATAAGTAAATTTACTTTGATGCTGGGTCATTATTCCGGTCCACATAGATAAAGAAGAGAATAGGATGATTTTCAGAAGGTTATTTCTCTCAACATCCCGCATCTCAACTATCGGCAACCGCGTTTTAGAATTTATTCTGTATTTTAACCCTGCAGAGATTAAAGGTCTGATTGGTAGTTATCTGATTGATTTATTTAACTAAAATAAAGTTACTACGCTAATGCTTAGCAGGGTGAGATTGTCATTATTAATATAATATTCAATGGTTTAAATATCCGGTGGGGTAAGTTGACGCAATCATTTTTCAGTCTTGATAGGTCATTAAGCGTGATGAAACAGGGCTTTTTTCTCGTTTGGTTTAAATACTGGTTTTTTACGTTGATGATGAAAATATATATTAATATTTTTTCTGTAAAAACAATGATGTTGGAACCGGAGTGAAACATTTAGGCGCAGAGTAAACAAGAGAAGAAAAAATCGAGCAATGCTTAATGGCTGATATCAAATATAAAAATATCCCGGCATGTTTGTGGCTATCCTGATTTACTGCATGGCGTCATGATGTTAACAAACGAAATAAAGGATTCTGGATGACTGCACAGTGGCTGAAAGCTCTGGCGGGTGTGTAGCGACAAAAGAGGATGCAGATGTGCGTGGATTTTGTTGGGATGGGATGTGGATGACGCGTCATTGAGCGGATTTGAGGGCGACGCGTGCTTCCAAAAGCAAAAAACCCGCCATAGGCGGGTTCTTCTAAATAGTGGTGCCCGGACTCGGAATCGAACCAAGGACACGGGGATTTTCAATCCCCTGCTCTACCGACTGAGCTATCCGGGCAACGGAGCGCATTAAACCTTAATCCCGTTTGGTCGTCAACCCTAATTCGGGGAAAGCTGTTCAACTGCTTAACTTTACGGCAATCTGTCGATCTACGCGTCGATTTTGCACAAATCTTCCAGACAAAAACGCCAGGGCGAGCAATGCTGATTGTGATGAGGGGGAAGTATGGCAAACGACTGGCTTGAGCTGCGTCAGCATGCGGAAACAGGTATTGAGACGATCAAAGCGCATTTTGAAGGCCACGCCTTCGACCCGCACTGGCATGACAGCTATCTGGTGGGCATTACCCTGTCTGGCACGCAGCAATTCCACTGCCGCCGCGAGCGGCATCGCAGTCATCCCGGCGATGCGTTTTTACTGGAACCGGGTGAAATTCACGACGGTGACGCGCCGGTAGACGGTGGTTTTACCTATCTGACGTTTTACCTCGATGAGCAGTGGCTGACAAATACGCTGCACGGCTTGTATGAATCCACGCCGGGAAGTTACTCGCTGCATTTCGCGCAAACCCTGACGCGTGAACCGCAGTTAGTACGCACCATCAGCGATACGTTTTCGACGCTTCACAATGATGAGATGAAAATCGTGCAGCAGAGCGCAATGGATAATCTGCTCGCACAAATCACGTCCCATTGTCACTGGCGCAAAAGATTGCCCTCGCAGCTGCAAAGCGCCGCGGTTGCTCATCGTGCGCGCGATTATTTGTATGCGCACATGGGAGACAATATCGGCCTGTCCGATCTGGCGCGAGAAACAGGCACCGATCGCTTTACGCTGACGCGCTGCTTTAAACGCGAATTCCACCTGGCACCGCACGCCTGGCTTATCCAGCTGCGCCTGGCAAAAGCGCGTCAAATGCTGGGAATGGGTGAGCAACCTGTCGAGGTGGCCGCGGCGCTCGGTTTTGCCGATCAGAGTCATTTAGGGCGCTGGTTCCAGCGTGCCTACCGCATAACACCTGCTCATTACCGTCGGTTGTGCACAAACCTTCCAGACGTTTCCAGAAAATAGCGGCAGAGTCAGGACTCCAAACATAAGGAGTCACCTGTGGATCTGATGCCGTTTCTGCTGTTTGCGTTTGTCGCCTCGATAACGCCCGGACCGACCAATATTCTCATTTTGACCAACAGTCAGCACGTTGGCGTTATAAAAACCGTGCCTGCGATTCTGGGTGGATGTGTTGCGGCAAGCCTGATTGTGTTGATTTCTGGTGCGGGGGCAGGGGAGATTTTGCGTCAATATCCGCTGGTGCGTCAGGTGATGAGTTGGGCCGGCGTGCTGTGGCTGAGTTGGATGAGCTGGCAGCTTTTCAGCGCGCCAGCGGCAAATTTATCGACAGGAACACATCGACGGTTTACCGCCCGCGCGGCGGCATTATTGCAGGTGATCAACCCAAAAACATGGATGATGGCGCTGGCGGTTGTAAGCTTGTTTGCACCCGCAGGCGCGAATGCGCTGCACGATGTGGCGTTAATGGCGCTGTGGTTTCTGATGATTTCGATGGCGTGTTTGATGTGCTGGGCATGGTTGGGAAAAGCGGTGAATCGGGTGTTTCGCACCACCGTGGCGATGGTGCGCTTTCAGCGCCTGATGGCGCTGTGTCTTTTCATCTCCGCGTGGGCGGGAATGCTGGCTTAGGTTAGCGCGCCGCCCATGCGACACTGGGCAAAGCGCAGAATATCTTCTGCCAGACGATGCGCCGTCTCAACGTCAGTCAGGCTACGAGTGATCAGCATGCGGCTCAGGCAGCCCTCCAGCACCAGTTCCATCTGTTTGGCGACCATTGCCGGATCGTCGACCTCAAGCTTTGTGAGCAGCTCATGGGTAAAGTCGTGAGCGGCACGTTTTTGCTGATCGGCGAGCTGATGGATCGGGTGGTACGGATCCGGGTAGAACGTGCAGGCGGCGATAAACAGGCAGCCTGGATAGCGGTTGTTACGCACGCAATCCGCCAGCGCGGTATAGCGCGCCAGTACTTTTTGCTCGGCCGTCAGCTCTTCGTTCAGCATGAGCTGTCTGCGCCAGATATCGACCTGTTGGCTAAGATAGCGGAGCGCGTCGTAGAGCAGCGCTTCTTTATCCGGCCAGAAACGGCGCAGTTCATCCAGAGGATAATCGATGCGTTCGGCGACCATCTCAAGCGTGGTGCTGGCGATCCCTTGTATCTCAAGTAATTGCAGGGCTTGTCCCAGTACGTCTTCACGTTGCACGGTTTTCTCCTCCCAATGCTAACGGTTTATCCCGTTAACAGTGTCGTTTACGGTTGGCGATCGCGCAAATGCGCGCTGAACGCTGTTGCATCCATAAATCCTGTCACCCGCTCGCTCGGCTGCTCTTCTCCCTGCTCATTGAAGAACAGAATAGTCGGCAGGCCGAGCACGCTGAGTTGTTTCAGTAAAGCCTTGTCCTGCGCGTTATTGGCGGTAACGTTCGCCTGCAACAGGACCGTATCTTTTAACGCATTTTGTACCAGCGGATCGCTAAAGGTGTATTTTTCGAACTCTTTGCAGGCGACGCACCAGTCGGCGTACAGATCGAGCATGACGGGTTTACCTTTTGCCTGCGCCAGCGCGTGGTGCAGCTCATCAACGTTGCTGATTTGAATGAAGTTAAGATGAGCCTGATTTTGCGCTGCAGGTGTACCAAATGCCCAATCCTGAAGCGGTCGCACGCTGATCAACGCAGCCACCAGCAGGATGATTTGCACGATGCGCATCCACCCTTTTTGTGCCTGCAGGCTGGTGATGAACGCCCAGCCGAAGAACGCGACGCCAAGAAGCGCCCACAGACGAAGGCCCCATACGTCACCAATCACGCGCTCCAGCAGGAACACCGGCAGCGCCAGGATGACGAAACCGAAGGCGATTTTGACCGTTTCCATCCACGGCCCGCTTTTCGGCAGCAGACGGTTACCAAACACGGTGACCAGAATCAGCGGCAAACCCATGCCCAGCGCGTACAAATACAAGGTGCCGCCACCCAGCCACATGTTCCCGCTTTGTGCGATGTAGAGCAGGATCGCGCTCAGCGGCGCGGTGGTACACGGCGAGCAAATCAGCCCGGCAATCGCGCCCATCACAAACACGCCGCCAGCGGAGCCACCTTGCTGACGGTTGCTCATCAGCGTTAAACGCGTTTGCAGCGATGACGGCAGTTGCAGGGTGAACAGGCCAAACATCGACAGCGCCAACAGGGTAAAGACCACTGACAGGCCGATAAGCACATACGGATGCTGAAGCGCGGCCTGGAACTGTAGTCCGGCGGCGGCGACCACAATCCCGAGCGCGGTGTAGGTGAGCGCCATGCCCTGAACGTAGATGAACGCCAGCAGCAATGCGCGACCGGTGGATAAACGTTGTTTACCGCCGAGCACGATGCCTGAGATGAGCGGATACATCGGCAACACGCACGGCGTAAAGGCGATACCGATACCGATGAGTAGCGCCCACAATGCGGAGAACGGCAGTTCTGCGCTGTCTTCCCCTGTCTCACGGGAAGGCGGCGCAGCAGGCTGAGCAGCCGCAGCTACTTCACTGAGCGGCACAATTTTGGTTTCGGGCGGATAGCAGAAACCGGCGTCGGCACAGCCCTGATACGTCACGGTGAGCGTCGCGCCTTTATCGGCCTGATTGACGCTAACCGGCACGACAAGCTGGTGGCGGTAGATTTCACTTTTGCCGTAAAACTCGTCTTCGTGCCACTCGCCCGCAGGCAGTTGCGGCTCGCCGATTTTCGCATTGGCTGGCGTGATGCTGACCTGTTTGCGATAGAGGTAGTACCCGTCTTTGACCTGCCAGTTGAGGCTGAGATCGTGCTGGTTTTGCTGGAAGTCGAAGACAAACGCCTGGTCAGCAGGAATAAAATTGGAGCGGCCAGGTGCGTCGAACAACCCGGCAAAAGCTGATGTGCTGCACAGCAGCAGGATCAGCGTAAAGAAGCGTTGAGCCATGAGAGATAGTCGTTATCGCCGTGGGACACTGGGAGCACCAGCAGTTCCGGAGTCTGGTAGGGATGATGAGATTTGAGGCAATCCAGCAGCGCCTGCTGATGCGCTACGGTGGTTTTGAGTAGCATTTGCACTTCGTACTCTTGCTCAAGCTTGCCTTCCCAGTAGTACAGGGAGGTGGCGCCAGGCAGGATGGTGACGCAGGCAGCGAGCTTGTCAGCCAGTACTTTGGCGGCCAGCTCCTGAGCAGTCGCTTCATCGGGAGCAGTACAAAGTACAACAACGGCGTCAGGCGTGTTCACAAGTCGACCTCCTCATCGCGAAAAAATCACTATATCACGGCGGGTCGGAGGTCATTAATGAATCGGGCCGCTGAGCGGCCCGAATTTAACAAATTTTACAACATCGAACGCTTAAAGAATCACGCTACCGATGAGGAAACCGAAGCACACGGCAAACACTACGCCCATCGTGCCTGGAATAAAGAACGGATGGTTAAAGACGAAACGCCCGATGCGCGTCGTCCCGGTATCGTCCATCTGCACGGCTGCGACAAGCGTCGGGTAGGTTGGCAGAATAAACAGGCCAGAAACAGCAGCGAAGGAGGCAACCGCTGTCAGTGGCGACACGTTCAGCGCCAGCGCCATCGGCATCAGCGCTTTCGCCGTCGCGGCCTGAGAGTACAGCAGCGCGGAAGCCACAAAGAAAATCACCGCCAGCAGCCACGGATGGCCCTGAATCACGGTGCCTGCGGTATCTTTAATCCAGTCGATATTGTGGGAGACGAAGGTATCACCCAGCCACGCCACGCCGAGGATACAGATACAGGCGCTCATCCCGGCTTTGAAAGTACTGGAGCTGAGTATGCTGTCCGTTTCCACGCCGCACAGCACGGTGGTCAGGGTCGCGACGCTCAGCATAATAATCAGGATCGCGTTGGTGGTATTCATCAGCGGCGTTGCCACCAGACCCAGGCTTGGGCTGTTGACGATGGCATAAATCACCACGCAGACCACCCCCAGCAGGAACAGTAGCACCGACAGTTTTGCGCGCGGTTTGATCTCAACTTTATTTTCACCGCGCAGTTCGATCAGACCTTCTTCCAGACGTTTCAGGTACACCGGATCGTCAGAAAGTTTTGAGTTAAACAGCGTGGTGACCAGGAACGACATGAGCAGTACGGCCAGCAGCGTCGACGGGATCACCACGGAGAGCAGGTGAATGTAGCTGACGCCATGGCCTTCCATTACCGATGACATATACACCACCGCGGCAGAAATCGGCGAGGCGGTAATCGCAATCTGCGCAGACACCACGGCAGTCGACAGCGGGCGGCACGGCTTAATACCTTGCTCTTTCGCCACTTCGGCAATAACCGGCAGCGTCGCCAGAGAGATGTTGCCCGTACCGGCAAAAATCGTCAGGAAGTAAGTGACGACTGGCGCGAGAATGGTGATGTATTTCGGGTTTTTGCGTAGCAGTTTTTCGGTTTGATTAACCAGATAATCCAGACCCCCTGCAATCTGCATAGCCGAGATGGCCGCAATCACCGCCATGATGATGGAGATCACGTCAAAAGGGATTTTCCCCGGAGCGACACCAATGGCTGCCAGAACCAGTACGCCCAATCCCCCGGCATAGCCGATACCAATTCCTCCTAGCCTGGCGCCGATGAAAATCGCCGCTAAAACGATAATCAGCTCAATGACAATCATAATCGCTTCCTTGAATGTTAGATGTTGGATACATAAATGTTATTTTTGTGATGTCCTATAAAAGCAAAAAGGCACGTCACCGGGTGACGTGCCTTTCGGAAATTTAACCGGAACGGTTACTGTTCGCTTTCATCGGTATACCGTTTCGCTTTATATGCCGGATGCATCAGGTTTTGCGCCGAGAAGATATCATCCAGCTCAGCCTCTGTCAGCAATCCACGCTCAAGTACGACTTCGCGCACGCTCTTACCGGTTTCAGCACAAATCTTACCAACGATATCGCCGTTGTGGTGGCCAATGAACGGGTTCAGATAGGTGACGATGCCGATAGAATTGTAGACGAAGCTTTCACACACGGCTTTATTGGCCGTGATGCCGTTGATGCATTTTTCCAGCAGGTTGTAGCACGCGTTGGTCAGGATATGGATGGATTCAAACATTGCCTGGCCAATCACGGGCTCCATGACGTTCAGCTGCAGCTGACCGGCTTCGGAAGCCATGGTGACGGTGATGTCGTTACCGATGACTTTGAAGCACACCTGATTCACCACTTCGGGCACTACCGGGTTCACTTTGGCTGGCATGATGGACGAACCGGCCTGCAGCTCTGGCAGGTTGATTTCGTTCAGGCCAGCGCGCGGGCCGGAAGAGAGCAGGCGCAAGTCGTTACAGATTTTGGACAGTTTAACCGCCAGGCGTTTCAGCGCACTGTGCACCATGACGTAAGCGCCGCAGTCGGACGTCGCTTCGATCAGGTCTTCGGCTGGAACAACCGCGAGATTAGACACTTCTGCCAGCTTCGCGACGGCCAACTGTTGATAACCGTCAGGAGTGTTGAGGCGAGTCCCGATGGCCGTTGCGCCGAGGTTGACTTCAAGCAGCAGTTCGGAGGTACGCAGAATGTTGCGGGTCTCTTCATTCAACAGCACGTTAAACGCGTGGAATTCCTGACCGAGGGTCATCGGCACCGCATCTTGCAACTGGGTACGACCCATTTTCAGAATGTCCTGGAACTCCACCGCTTTGCGCTGGAAGCCGTCGCCCAGTTGGTTAATCGCGTCGATCAGTTTCAAAACAGAAGCGTAAACCGCGATGCGGAAGCCGGTCGGGTAGGCGTCGTTAGTAGACTGGCATTTGTTTACGTGGTCGTTAGGATTGAGGTACTGGTACTCACCTTTCTGGTGACCCATCAGCTCCAGGCCAATGTTTGCCAATACTTCGTTGGTGTTCATGTTCACGGATGTGCCTGCGCCGCCCTGATAGACGTCGACGGGGAACTGGTCCATGCATTTTCCGTTGTTCAACACTTCATCGCAGGCTGCGATGATGGCATTTGCAGCGCTTTTAGGAATGGTTTGCAGCTCTTTGTTTGCCAGCGCTGCCGCTTTCTTCACCATCACCATACCGCGTACAAACTCAGGGATGTCACTGATTTTGTTGTTGCTGATGTAGAAGTTCTCAATCGCTCTCAGAGTGTGAATACCGTAATAGGCATCCGCTGGAACTTCCCTGGTACCCAACAAATCTTCTTCGATACGAATGTTGTTTAACATGTGAACCTTCTTTTAAAGCTGCCGATGGATTGTACTAAACACACAGTAGATATGTGGTTTTGAATATTTGCTGACCGACGATTATTCCCTCAATCAGCCAGATACCCGAGATGATATGCTGATGATAGCGAATTGCCGTAATCTGGATCACTTATTATCGCCCTCGCGGCATGATAATTATTAATCTGTGAAATGAGTCACCGCTTGAATGTTTCCAAAAAAATATCCGTGCAAACCGATTGAAATTTGGCTAACCGTCACCATTTCAAAGAAACGCGAATCGCAAATACATTCAGACAGGGGCCAGACGGCGTCTGCCACACAGGAGAAGCCAGTGCGCTGGATACCTTTTATTGCTATTTTTCTCTACGTTTACATAGAGATTTCCATTTTTATCCAGGTCGCCCATGTGATGGGAGTCCTGCTGACGCTGATCCTGGTCATCTTTACATCAGTAATAGGTATGTCGCTGGTACGTAATCAGGGTTTCAAAAATTTCCTGTTAATGCAGCAAAAGATGGCGGCCGGTGAAAGCCCTGCTGAGGAGATGATCAAAAGCGTGTCGCTGATTCTTGCTGGCCTGCTGCTGATCCTGCCAGGATTTTTCACTGATTTCCTGGGCCTGTTGCTGCTGCTGCCGCCAGTGCAAAAGCTCCTGACGATGCGCCTTTTGCCCCATTTGCGTTTTAACCGGATGCCCGGCGGTGGGTTCAGCACCGGGCCGGGAAATGGAGACACCTTCGAAGGGGAATACCAGCGTAAAGACGATCAGCGTGACCGCCTCGATCATAAAGACGACGACCGCTAAGACAACAACGCCCGGCATTGCCGGGCGTTTTGCTATCTAATGATGCTGCGCTTGGGCAGCAAGAACCACAGCCCCGCCAGCATAATAATCGCGTAGAGGCTTTTCCAGCCCACCATGGCCAGCAGGAGCAGACACAGCACGCCACCGATGACCGCCAGCACTTTAAAACGCCCCGTCAACAATCGACATCCTGCCAGCATACACAGCAGGTAAATCATGATGAAAATGCCGTTGGCATAGATAATGAGCGCATCCAGATTGATGTTGAGCCAATAAATGCCGAGCGTACTCAACACACAGCAGCCCAGCACCGCGTTTAATGCATTTATCGGCAACTGCCGCTTCGACAGGCGTGACAGACGGCTGTTCGGCTTGTATTGCGCCTGGGACCACATCAGGCGAGCAAAGCTTTGAATGTAGATGTTCAGGCTGGCGAAACAGGCGAGATAGCCAATCACGCAGGCAATCCACAACGCTTTCACTCCAAACAGTTGCACAACGATACCCGGCAGCGATGCGGCCGCAGCCGTGTCTGAGCCGTAGGCATTAAAGTGCAGCACCAGCACGGTACATGCCCAGTAAACCGTCCCGGCCAGCAACAGGCCAATCATCAGCGCGCGCGGAAAATCACGTTCAGGCTGTTTAAATTCTGAGGCCAGATGCGCAAAAGCTTCCAGCCCGACAAAACACCAGAACATCACCGAAAGCGCGGCGAAGAGTTGTGAATGATTCACGTCCGATATGGCCGGGAACGGAATTTCGCCCACGTGAATGTCACCCGCCCACCAGATCGCCGCGATCAACGCCACAATCAGTACGGCGACCAGCGTTTGCAGATTGGCGCTGGAGCTGGCCCCGCGTGAACCCACCCACCAGACGATCGCCAGCGTGCCCAGCTCAGCAAACAGCAGTTGCTCATCGTGCCAGCCAAACAGCGCCTGGCCGAAACCGGTGGCGATATGCAGGGCGGCGGGTAAGCCAACCGGAATCACCGACAGAAAAAGCCAGCCCGTGACGCGCTCCAGGCGCGGCCCAAACGCCATGCCGACAAAATGCGCCACGCCGCCAGCGCTGGGGAAATGGCGGCCGAGAATTGCGAAGACAATGGCTATCGGAAAGACCAGGGCGATCAACACTGGCCACGCCCACAGGCTGTTGTTTCCGGCCACCAGCGCCGCCAGTGCGGGCACTGCAAATACGCCGGTTCCCAGTAAGGAGGTTGAGAGTAAACCCACGCCCTGCGCAAGACCCAACTCCTGTTTTAGTCCACTCATTGACCTCGTCCTGCCACTGCTGAAAGAGAAGCGATGGTAACACTTTCGTAAATTTTTTTTCGACAACCCCTTGAAGGGGCAGTTTTCGACCCCCATCTCTCAGGTCACCAGTCGGTAAACCTTTTACGGCCCGGCGTCTTCCATAACTGATAATGACTTTCTCGAAGGAGAGCTATCAATGAGTATTCGTCCGTTACATGATCGTGTGATCGTCAAGCGTAAAGAAGTTGAAACCAAATCTGCGGGCGGCATCGTTCTGACCGGTTCTGCAGCAACCAAATCAACTCGTGGCGAAATCATCGCTGTCGGTAAGGGCCGCATCCTGGAAAACGGTACTGTGCAGCCACTGGACGTTAAAGTGGGCGACATCGTGATTTTCAACGATGGTTACGGCGTGAAATCCGAGAAGATCGACAATGAAGAAGTGTTGATCATGTCCGAAAGCGACATTCTGGCAATTGTTGAAGCGTAATCCGCGAACGACACTGAACATACGAATTTAAGGGAAAGATAAAATGGCAGCTAAAGACGTAAAATTCGGTAACGACGCTCGTGTGAAAATGCTGCGCGGCGTAAACGTACTGGCAGACGCAGTAAAAGTCACCCTCGGCCCGAAAGGCCGTAACGTAGTGCTGGATAAATCCTTCGGCGCTCCAACCATCACTAAAGATGGTGTTTCCGTAGCACGTGAAATCGAACTGGAAGACAAGTTCGAAAACATGGGCGCACAGATGGTGAAAGAAGTTGCCTCTAAAGCGAACGACGCTGCAGGCGACGGCACCACAACCGCAACCGTACTGGCACAGGCTATCATCACTGAAGGTCTGAAAGCGGTCGCTGCGGGCATGAACCCGATGGACCTGAAACGTGGTATCGACAAAGCGGTTATCGCCGCTGTTGAAGAGCTGAAAACCCTGTCCGTACCGTGCTCTGACTCTAAAGCTATTGCGCAGGTGGGTACTATCTCCGCTAACTCCGACGAAACCGTAGGTAAATTGATCGCTGAAGCGATGGATAAAGTCGGTAAAGAAGGCGTGATCACCGTTGAAGACGGTACCGGCCTGGAAGACGAACTGGACGTGGTTGAAGGTATGCAGTTCGACCGCGGCTACCTGTCTCCTTACTTCATCAACAAGCCAGAAACTGGCGCTGTTGAACTGGAAAGCCCGTTCATCCTGCTGGCTGACAAAAAAATCTCCAACATCCGCGAAATGCTGCCTGTTCTGGAAGCCGTTGCGAAAGCAGGCAAACCACTGCTGATCATCGCTGAAGATGTTGAAGGCGAAGCGCTGGCGACGCTGGTGGTTAACACCATGCGCGGTATCGTGAAAGTGGCAGCCGTTAAGGCACCAGGCTTCGGCGACCGTCGTAAAGCTATGCTGCAGGACATCGCAACCTTGACTGGCGGTACCGTAATCTCTGAAGAGATCGGTATGGAGCTGGAAAAAGCGACTCTGGAAGATATGGGTCAGGCGAAGCGCGTTATCATCAACAAAGACACCACCACCATCATCGATGGCGTGGGTGAAGAAGCCGCTATTCAGGGCCGCGTTGGTCAGATTCGTAAGCAAATCGAAGAAGCGACCTCTGATTACGACCGTGAAAAACTGCAGGAGCGCGTAGCGAAACTGGCTGGCGGCGTTGCGGTTATCAAAGTCGGTGCAGCGACCGAAGTTGAAATGAAAGAGAAAAAAGCACGCGTTGACGATGCTCTGCACGCGACCCGTGCAGCAGTGGAAGAAGGCGTGGTTGCAGGTGGTGGCGTAGCGCTGATTCGCGTGGCGTCTAAACTGAGCGAACTGCGTGGTCAGAACGAAGATCAAAACGTGGGTATCAAAGTTGCGCTGCGCGCAATGGAAGCGCCACTGCGTCAGATCGTTCTGAACT
>Ga0308165_1002824_pt1 | contig 19804 bp, 21 predicted proteins | sample PhyWR2_FD_201032 | JGI IMG/M metagenome (GOLD analysis project Ga0308165, IMG submission 201032) | Phyllosphere microbial communities from UC Gill Tract Community Farm, Albany, California, United States - DLSLW.R2 | ecosystem: Host-associated > Plants > Phyllosphere > Unclassified | place: USA...
TCCGAAAAAAGTTCATCCTTAATAATTAATTCTCCTAAATTTTTTTTAAAAAAACGACTTTTATGAACTGAAAACCAATCTTTAAGAAGAATATCATCCATACCTTTCTTATAAAATTGTTCAAGTATGTCTTTATCGATATTATATTTGTCTAAGTATTCTTTTATCTTATTTTTTTCACTAATCTTATTTTGTTCGTCTACAAAATATATACTTCTAACTAATTCACTTTTCCCCACATAATATTGATTGTAGAATCTAATAGAAACAGACTCGGATAAGACATAACCAAAACTAATATTCAGTCTTTTTTCAGAAAAGAAAAAACTAAGAGACATATTTGTCATGTTGGTTGGCAATGACTTTTCATCATATTTTTCGCTAACAGGAAATTTCTCGTCAAAAGCGTCTGCTCTATTCCAGCTCTCTATACCATCAACTTTCCCTAAGGAAACATTTCCTCTACCCAAAAAAGACGTATTAATAGCTCCACGTTCATCATAAACATTTTTTATTGTTAAATATTGACTGATTCTGAAATATACAGGGACAATTATAAGAATACATAAAATTACAGTAAACACTAACCTGATTCTTCTTTGTTTCACCCATCAATTTCCTTTACTTTACATAATTTTGATAATTATTTTGGCTATCTTCAAGACTCCTAATGAAGTTATATGATGCTGGATAGTGTTCCTTTAAATAACTCATCGAAATAGAATTAAAAAAACAGCATATTCTCCAAGATCTTTTTCCAATTAGACATTGCTTTATGTCACTACCTAAAAATTAAAATTTCACACTTATTTAAAGTTTTTACCTAATCTAATGAACTAAATTTAATTTTCAGTAAAAATCCCTTTTTATCAATATTATAAGAGGTTACTTCATAGCTTATTTCATCAATACCCTGATTGAATGTGTAAAATGTTGCATGCGAATATTCGATAAACAGCATTAACTGAAAAAAAGCTGCTTGACTGCTATTTTATTTAAATTAGCTAAAGTTATATCTAGAGAAAAATACTCTTCGTTTTCACTAAAACATAACTGATAATCATTTATGTTTTCTTTTTGATATGTCATAAAGGAATTAATCTCTGCACCAATTCCGGGTTCGTATCCATGATCTATTTCTTTCACGATTTTCTTAAAAATCCGATCCATTTTTTTAGCTCCTTTTACTATTTGGGTATATATACTCCTCCTGGAGCCGGTGAGTGAACTGAGATTATCCCCCCCCATTCATTAGTTACAACTTTATTCCCCCTAGGATCTATATATTCCCATGTTTTCCTACCAAGCTCGTCTATTCTAGATGATCTAGTCTTCATATTATTTCAATGATAGAATCAATTGTTTCTGGAGTAAAACCTCTTTCGTTAGCTCGCTCTGCTCCATGTGTTGACAATGATCTACCTCCGGGAGTCAAATCACCTGTACTCAGTTCGCCAAAAGCATTAACAGTTATTCCAGTAACTACCTGTGCTACACCCGCCGACACAGATTGAATCACTTCAGAGATAACCAATCCATCACTTCTGACAAGCACAGGAATCATTTGCCCTGTTGCCGCATCCATTCCATATGCCATGGCTAGACCATTCCCTAAATCTACAATTCCCTTAACAATAAATTTGGCTCCGCCATAGAAGAAGACCATTCCTACAACAGCTGTATAAAATTTTCCAATCGGACTGTTCAAGAAATTGTCTAACTCTCTTAACCGAAGCTCTGCCATCAATGCAATATACTCTAAGGTTGCCTCAGAATAATGTCTGTACTTTTTTTATCCCAGCTTTTGATTTGTTTCATTTTAGGAAATCCGTTTGCTGTCTGCTTTTTCATATCTTTAATTTCAGTGTAATACATCTCATCGAAAACATTTTTAATTTTCAAATACTCCAAACCTTTATATCCAAAAAGATATAACTATACATAGTACAACAAGCTTTGGTTTCTTCTTCATTTTTTTACTCATTTCAATTTATTCTAAAAATGGATCTTTCTTGATTATCACTTTTCCAATATTCTTTGCAGAGAAGCGACTAGGATAAGTATTGATCCAATCCTTGATAACTTTATTGTATAAGACGTTATCCGCTACTATTTGTACTTCTTTCTTTGAAATATTGTATTTATCAAAATATTTTTGGATTTCGTTCGCTTTTTCTATATCCCATTTTTCTATGTTGTCATCTATAATACTGATGTCTTCATTTAAAATTTTTGTTTCACTATCATATCTATATCCAATATCATAAGAGATATTGGAATCTATTTTTTTAGTATATCCTATATAAAACTCTTTTTTTGAAAACATAAAACTAATTGATAAAGACTCACCGTTCTCCAAATATTCTTCTTTATAACTCTCAATTATTGGACCTGCAACATTATTAGTATCTGCTGTTTTTCTGTCCCACCGTTCAATCTGTTTCATCTTTGGAAACCCTTTTGGATTTAAAACATAACCAAGATCATCATATTCTGAGTAATATATTTCATCAAAAATATTTTTAACTTTTAGATATCCCCAACCTTTATAAACCCCAAAGACAATCAGTATCAGTAATATAATAAAAAAGATTTTTTTTTTCATTCTAATAATCCTTCAATTCATTATTTTTATCCTTTAAGTTACATAAAAATCGATACGAATCATAGTATTTTTCTTTTAATTCTTTCATAGAATTGACTTTTAGACTATCAAATATAGTTTTTTTCACTTCGTTATACGATGTATGTTCAGTAAAAATTTGTGCTCGGCTTTGTCCTGATCGCAAACGATTGTGATAATAATTCATTGCATCCATGTAAGACCATTTATTTTTGTTCATTAAATATGTTATATTTTCTGAATCCAAATCCGCTTTATAATCATCTGGACCTAAGCTCGGTTTTGCTTCAGCCGCTTTTGTTGCATCACCTTTCCAACCAGATAAACGATTAGCATTTTCACGACCACCATTTCCAGCTGCTGCTGGAATACCCGGATTTAAAATGGTAGCTTGTGTAATAGACTGATGTGCAAAGTCTCCTTTCCCTCTCATCTGATTATATTGGTTATTCCATAATTTTTCAAAATCTTCCATTGATAAATCATGTCCCAAAGCTTGCCCCATAGTATTTTTGAATTTTTGTCGTTGATCTTTGTTTAGATCACTAAAAGATATATTGCCGGATGATGAAATCATATTTTGTATTCTCACTTTATAACGTAATAAATCATAGTCTCTATCGCTTAAGCCAAGTAATTTCTTTAACTGATCCTCAATTGACAGAGCATCACCACCGCCATCAGTAATTCCCAAACCCGCCGTATTAGCCCACATAGCAGCTTGTTTTAAGCTTCCTTCACCATATACCAAACCACCAAGTAAACGATTCAAAATATAATCTCGTTCTCTCTGTGAAAGATTAGGATAATTTTTATCAATATTTTCTTTCATTTTCAAAATAATTTGTGCTGTCTCATCATCAAATCCATACTGCTCTTTCAAGTTTCGCACAAATTTCTGCTCACTGGTTTGATGGCGATCATTCCAACGTTTATTCACGTCTTTCATCCAAGATGTATCCTTCAAAGAAAATCCTTTACCGTTCCAACTCCCAGGACCAATACTACCGTTACCGTTAACACCTAAAGCTTGCATTCCTTTTGAAAGCAAATTCCCTGTATCACTCAACCCATCAAAATAACTGGTAGACTGGTCACAAAATGCAAGGAATTTTTGAAGTTTTCCCTCTATTTTGGCTTTTTTCGCTTGATTACGTGTGATTCCTGCATCCATGATAGTGATTGCGGCTTGGAAAATCATGCCCATTAATTTATCTTTGTCGTCTGATAAATTTTGTTTGGCTTGAGTATAACTGTCTTTTGACGATTGAAACCCTTGTATCAACTTATCCGCTTCATTGATTTGCTCTTGTAATTCTTCTGAATCTAAATCTTCGCTACCGCATTGAGAGATGTAGGCTTCCACATATTGTTCATTGGCTTGTACAACCGCCTCACTATGAAGAATCGCTGCTTTACATAGGGCTGGATAAACGCTTGAAAGATAGGATTTTATGGCATCCATTCCTTCTCCGCTCATTCCTACCGCTAACTGAATCCCTTGCGTTGCGGTTGAAACAGATTCCAATGCCTGACTATACGTTTTAGCATATGATTTTATTTGTTCTGTTTGAGTTTGGACTTCACCAATCACCATTTTGACCACGGTCATCTTCCTCCTCTCTGAGCGCTTGTAATTCTGCTTCATACTATGAAAAAGACGGTACTAGCAATTTTACACTAGCACCGCTTAAATAATTCATATTCTTTACTTTGTAATGAACATTTACCATCTATACTAACTCCATAATAAGCTTCATCACGTCCACCATTTCCTTATTCAGAATTTAGAAATCTGAATAAGGAAATTCCTCTAAATCAATGGCCTCGATGCTTTCACAATAAAAACTAATATAGTTATATCCTGCCTTTTCACCATAACCACTATCATCATGTACATGAAAACGCATATCCTCAGAATAGTCACACCCAGTATCTTTCATATCCTCTATAATAAGACTATCAATGGGAGAATAGTTAACTTCTTTTAAAGATAAATTCCTCACATTTACAAATCTCAACTTTTCCAGCAAAATTTGATTGTTAGTCTTATTAGCAATTTTAGTATCTAAATTCAAGATTGTACGTTTTTCATTAAAAATATTCTCTTCTATAAAAAAGTCTATTCGCATAATTTGTTTATCATACCAGCCTAATTCAATGTCTCTTTTATTTTGTACCTTGTCATAGTTTTTGATATATTTTTTCATTATTTTGCTCCCTTACATATTTAATCTAAAAATTGAATGGTATTAGTATCTTTATTTATTGTCCCAGACATAAATAGACCATTTTCATCTAAGAAATATTTTGTTTCATTCGCTGCTCTTCCTCTATCAAACCAATTATATTCGTGAATATGTGGATTTGTATGATGCAGAGAATTACCATGATCTGAAAAATCTATTCTCATACTTTGTTTCCCTTGACTGTCATATATTACAATAGATTTTTCAATACTACCACTAGAACCTAATCTATTAAATTCCATTCTACTATTAGGAATGCCCTCCATAGGTGAATAATTATTTTTATAATACTCATCTGGTAAAAATACTTCTGTAGCAAAATCATTTGTATTTTTATTATTCAGTTTGGGTCCACTAATTTTATTACCATAAATCTGCGCATTCCTCACTGCAGCTCCAGTCAATCCAAGCGCCCACATCGCATCCCACAGACCTGATTCTTGTGCTTTCCCCATAAAATCTTGTCCATGGGCTAAAGCACCAAAACCTGGTATTCCAACTTTATCACCGCTAAAATAATCTCGCCCACTCTTCTGGAAATCATTAACTCGTTTTGACATCTCTGTTGGACTTAATTCTAACACATCTAAGCCGTATTTTTTGATTAATTTCTTTAAATCTGCTGATAAATCATCTTCATTCAAGGTGTAATGATACCCATCTTTTTCAAACATGTAAACGTCTTTACCATATTTTTCATCAAAAACATGAATAATCTTACAACCATCTAATAATTTTTTATCCCGTCTTTCAATTCGATCATTCCAATTCTTATTTACATCGTTGATCCAAGATGTATCCTTCAATGAAAACCCTTTACCGTTCCAACTCCTAGGACCAATACTGCCGTTACCGTTAACACCTAAAGCTTGCATTCCTTTTGAAAGCAAATTCCCTGTATCACTCAACCCATCAAAATAACTGGTAGACTGGTCACAAAATGCAAGGAATTTTTGAAGTTTTTCCTCTATTTTGGATTTTTTCGCTTGATTACGTGTGATGCCTGCATCCATGATAGTGATTGCGGCTTGGAAAATCATGCCCATTAATTTATCTTTGTCGTCTGATAAATTTTGTTTGGCTTGAGTATAGCTGTCTTTTGACGATTGAAACCCTTGGATCAGTTTGTCAGCTTCATTGATTTGCTCTTGTAATTCTTCTGAATCTAAATCTTCGCTACCGCATTGAGAGATGTAGGCTTCCACATATTGTTCATTCGCTTGTACAACCGCCTCACTATGAAGAATCGCTGCTTTACATAGGGCTGGATAAACGCTTGAAAGATAGGATTTTATGGCGTCCATTCCTTCTCCGCTCATTCCTACCGCTAACTGAATCCCTTGCGTTGCGGTTGAAACAGATTCCAATGCCTGACTATACGTTTTAGCATATGATTTTATTTGTTCTGTTTGAGTTTGGACTTCACCAATCACCATTTTGACCACGGGCATCTTCCTCCTCTCTCAGCGCTTGTAATTCTACTTCATACAAGGTTTCGGAATACTCTTCTAATTGTCGTTTTTCCTTGTTTACTATTTCCTGACCTTCGTTCATTTCATCAAAAAATCGGTGTTCTTCTATACGAGCTTCTTCAACAATATCTTCAAAAAAAGAAAATTCTTCTTGTCCATGAAAATAGGCTAATATCCGTTCATTTTGTATCCGTTCCCTCGTAGCTAGCTGTCCATATTCTTCCATTTGACGTTCTAGTAATAGGCTAATCTGAACAGTCTCTTCTTGCTTTTCTTCGTTTTCAATTCGCTTCTTTCTAATGTCGTCCTCTTTCATATCATCCACTCCTTAAGTTAAACGCTTCAATCCCTCGCTATTTCATCAAACCTGTAAAGGGTCTATCAAATAACTGTTTCGTCTGGGAATCTGCTCGTTCAAACGCTGCAATAGCACTGTGAATATTCGCTACGTCACGGTTTAACAATTGTTGGATTGTTGTGGAAGAGGTTTTAAATTCTTCAAAAGTAGTAGTTGCTGTGGCATTTCCTGGCACCGTTGTCCCAGAAGAAAAGGTCACAGTTTGGGAAATCGTTAATTTATCGTTAGCTTGACCAATCTTGGTCGCCTGATTCTGTGCTTCTGCGCCATTAACATCAATCATTTTTTCATACTCCTTAATATTTTTTTAAACCCTAATATAAAGTATATCTTAATAAAATATTGAAGTAAATCACATTTTTCTAACTATCTCTAACATGAATTTCTTTATCAAACAAAAAATTGGAAGTCAATGACTTCCAATTTGGAAAATAAAAACATTTTTCTGTTATTTTATCTTATATATAAGAGAATGATTTTTCGTGTTATTTAATGTCGTTTAAGAGGAAAATTAGGTTGCGTGTTCGTATTCTTTTCGTATATACTTAGGGGGTAGAATAGAACAAAGAAAACAGCCCATTTGTAAACGAGCTGTTCAAATCAGAATATAAAATAAATTGGCACTTCATTATTTGGCGACAACCAAATAATTGAAGCCTTGTAACGACAGCGAACACTGCCCAAACAAGTTGCCAATAGTGCTAGCAACATGTACTAGCTTCTTTTCTTATACCTAAAGTTTACCTATTTTGCCATAGGTTTGTTAACTTTTGGGCTATTTTAGAAGAAGTGGTAGATGATTTTTAGAGACTATTGTTGACGATATTGGGAAATTTCCTGATATCGTTTTTTCTATTCTACAAATTCAAGTAAAGGAGGTTCACTTCAAATTAAAACAAAAAAGGCACTTCATCATTTGGCGACAACCAACTGATGAAGCCTTGCATAGACAGCGAACACTATCTATACAAGTTGCCAATTGCTAGCACAAAGTCCTAGCATTCTTTATTGTACCTAATTTTACTGGAATTTTCTAGTCTGTCTGGAAACTTTTTGTTAAAATCATGTACTTAATAAAGTCTGCATACTTTTTCTAGATAATTGATAGCGGTATTGGTAGTTTTAGGATGATAAAAAGTCGTTAAATTTTGAGCAACTGGACTAAAAAGGAATCCATGCACTTTTCGGATTGAGGTATTTTTAGAACGTTGTTGAAAAAATAGCTTTTTCTCACTGACTGCTCCAATAGCGTTTTTTGTTTTATCCCAAAAAAGGCGATAGAAATTCTACCAGACTGACAATGATCATCCACAAGTCATTTCTACCGCTAATTTAATAAGTTGCCTAAGTCAATGCGTACATTAAGAAGCGCTGAAGTACGAAACTCAGCGCTTCAAAAAAGGAGAGAACCATTATGAAAAATGAGTTACATAACCTAAAAGCAATCCCCTATCAAGATATTACTGATTTACAAGATTTACTAGATCATTTTGACTCTTGGCAAGAACCTCTTGCCGTATTGGATCATTTCTTCCAATTCCGAACGGGTCCAATCAACAAGAAAAAAGTTATCAAAGAATATTATGCTTGTGGTCATTTGTTCCACGCTTTTTTCACAGAATTTATCCGTTTGGTGGAAGCTGAACAACTCAAAATTAAGAAGTTAGATCGTGAAAGAAAAGTAACTACTCATTTTGTTAAGAAGTAAAAATGAGGAGGTGTCCTTTTAGTGGCATCTCCCTTAATAATAAGTCATGTTTGCTTGGATACAGAGTACACAAGTAAATATGCTTTTTGCGCGATATTTATAAAATCGATAACGCCTATTTTCATAATAACTCCTCTAGTCCGATACATGATATGTTATTCTATTTTTTGATTCACTGTTTTCTTTTGGATGAATCGATTTGACCCTTTTTTGGCGAAAAATAAAATAGTTGCTACCGCTAAAATGATCGGGCTTAGATTTAGTGGGAAAAACAACATCATAAACACACCTACTGGAAACGGCGAATTTATGATTGCAATTGCAATACTGGTACTCACGATTGCAACAATCAACAAACGATCTGTTTGGGTAAATAACTGTGATACAGCAAATCCTTGAATGATCGCCGCAAATACAATAGGAAAAATATCGCCACCGATCCAGCCTGTATTAAGGCATAGTTGCAAGAATACTAATTTGATCAACGCAATCATCGTTAACACTAAAAATGAAGCTTGACTTCCAACAAATGGTGCCAATGAAAGCGATAGTTGCCCTGAAAAAAGTAAATTAGGTAGAAAAACACCTATTAGAAAAATTGCGATAGATCCAATCAATGCTTTACGAATCGGAAACTCTTGCCAAAAATCTAACCGTTTCTTTAAAAAAGTTTTAAACAGAAGATAACATTTTCCAACTATTACCCCAAAAAGCATCAACGGCAAGCCTATCCACAGCTCTTTTCCTATCCAATTTGATTCGCCCATTTTAGAAATAAAAGAAGGTTGTCCTGTCAGTTTCATTAAAAGGAAAAAAGTGATCAAGCCATTAATAATAAATAGTAGATAAAAAAACTTTTTCTTCGACTTCTGGCCTGCAGCAGCAGCTCTTTTTTCATCATACGTCAACAAATAGTTTTTAGGATGAATCAGACGTGCAGTCTGCTCTTTTAGAGACAACTCTTTCAATTCGTTAAAGTGAAAGTAGTAATAGCGCAGTTTATCCGCCTGCCATACAGATAAATAAATAACCGCACTTAGTAACCCCGCTTCTGGTCCTACGCCTGCACCAAAAATCAATACGACAAGAGCTATCAACAAACTACGGAAAACACTACTATGATCGAGTGTTTTTGTTTGCTTTAATTCTGTTACAGAATCATGAACTGTATGAGGTAAATTCCCCCATCTTGCTCGTAAAAACCCTAGTAAAACGCCACCTGTTAACGTAAGCCCTAAAATATAGAACACACGTAAAGGAGTATCCGGCGAAACTAAATTCCAAAGTAATTCAGAACCTATTCCTTCCACTCTTAAAAAGATAAACGATATAACCCCAATCATACTGCTTAGTACCACGCCATAAACCAGCAACCCAATTTCTTTTGTATTCAATTTGATAGTTCCTTTCAGTTCAAAATATTTATAGTGTTTTCCATGACTTCCCTTTCACTTTATCATAAATCTAAATACCTGAATACAAAAATGATACTTGTTGATTTCAATCAGAAAGTCGACACAGAATACCAAAATCTGGATTATGTATGTTAAACTAATCTAAAGTCTCAGTTACAAAAATCAATAAATCGCGTCAATTTTGAAGGAGGTCCTCAAGATGAAATGTATTTCGTGGAATGTTAACGGCTTACGTGCCGTTGTTAAAAAGAACTTTATGGAAGTTTTCAACGAATTAGATGCAGATTTTTTCTGTCTGCAAGAAACTAAATTACAAGAAGGTCAAATTGACTTAGAGTTGCCAGGTTACCATCAATACTGGAATTATGCTGAGAAAAAAGGGTATTCAGGGACTGCCATTTTTGCCAAAGAAGAAGCACTCAGCGTACGATACGGCATGGGACTTGAAGAACATGATCAAGAAGGTCGTTTGATCACATTGGAATATCCAAACTTCTTTATGATTACTTGTTATACACCTAATTCGCAAAATGAACTGAAACGATTGGATTATCGTATGACATGGGAAGATGCTTTTCGTGCCTACTTAAATGAGTTGAGCAAAGAAAAACCAGTGATTTTATGTGGTGATTTGAATGTTGCTCATCAAAATATCGATTTGAAAAACTGGAAAACCAATCAAAAAAATGCTGGCTTTACACCAGAAGAACGTGGAAAATTTACAGAATTATTGGATAGTGGCTTTATTGATACTTATCGCTATTTCTATCCTGACCAAGAAGGCGTTTATTCTTGGTGGAGTTATCGTTTTAATGCACGGAAAAATAATGCTGGGTGGAGAATCGATTACTTTGTTGTTTCTGATGGATTGAAAGAGGCTTTAACAAGTGCGAAAATTCATACGGAAATTACTGGCAGTGATCATTGTCCAGTAGAGGTTGATTTAACGATTGCTTAGTGAGCGGGATAAACGGTGGGAGCAGAAGCAATCCCTTCGGAAATAAGCTGAAATTGCTGTAAAACACAACAAAGAACGAGTTGATGTTGCACAGTACCTACTTGGTCACAAAAATTTGAAGAACAATTTTCGTGAATTTCAGCTTATTTCTCGGGGTTTAACACTTCTGTCCCATCCTCTTTTTATTTAATTTCTGTTAATATTACTAAATTGGACTTACCATGTATCTATTATTTTGTTATACTGCATGTATGAATTAATTTTGAACCGAAAGGGATAATGACTATGAATTTTTATTCCATAGACTTTGAAACAGCCAGTTACGCTAAACATAGCGCTTGTTCTGTTGCTTTAGTAAAAGTAGAGAATAGCCGCATCGTTGATGAATATTACTCACTAATTAAACCAGAAACCGACTTTTTCTGGAAAAATATCCAAATTCATGGGATCAAACCAGAAGATGTGGCGGATGCCCCTAAATTTCCTGATGTTTGGAAGCAGATCCAAGCCTGTTTTAAACCCAATAGTTTAGTGGTTGCTCATAATGCCCCTTTTGACTGTGGTGTTTTAGCTGGGTCCTTGGATTATTATGGGATCGAACAACCGAATTATCTTTCATTGTGTACAGTCAAAACGAGTCGCAAGTTATTTCCAGAGTTGCCGAATCATAAATTAAACACGATTTGTGATAATCTAGATATCCAGTTGAACAATCATCATGATGCACTAGAAGACAGCCGCGCTTGCGCTGAAATTTTACTGTATCAGGAAAAACATTTTGGTGTTGAACCGTTGAAAAAACTTGTTACAATCAAATAAAAAAAGCCGAATCAAGAACAGTTCGTTCTTTTGATTCGGCTTTTTCGTTATTTTTCTAAAATCTCAATGATCTCATCCATATTTTTAGAACCAAAAACAATGTCTTTATCATCAATGATCATCGCAGGAACACTCATGATTTTCTTCTCTGTTTTCAATTCTGGGAAAACACCAATATCGATCATTTCTGCTTCAACATTATGATTAATAGAAGCAATTCGTTGACACGCTGCCACGACATCTGGACAGTAATGACAGGTTAATGAAACAAAAATCTGTACTTTCTTTTTCGGTAATTCTTTGATTTTATTCACTACTGGCTCTTCAATTGGCTGTCCAGCACTTCCTACATTATAGACAGCTAAAACGATTGAATTGACTTCATGCCCACTTGGAATACCGCTAAATTTGATTCCTGTGTACTCGCCTTGATCATTTAAGACAACAACACTTGGTAATTTATCAATGCCATATTTCGCTTCTACATCAGAGTCCGCACCTTTTTGAACAGTTTCCAACAAAATTTTATCACTTAATGAGGCAAATTCCGTTAGGAAAGAATTCAATTCAAGGGATTTCTCTTCGCTGCTATCCATCACTTGTAATAAGGTTACATTTTTCGTTAATTTACCAAAAATACCACCCAATTGTTCTCTCATTGCATCTGGGAACCATGTGTTATTTCCGCTAGTTGCTTTAGCAGGTTTCTTTTCTGCTTTTGGTTGTGTTTCTTTATTGTCAGCATGTTGATTCGCTAAACGTTTTTCCATCCGTTCATTGACGATTGATAGGCCTGCTTTTGTTTTTTCTTCGGTGATGTATTTTTGCGCATTCGTTGCGGCAATTGCACCATCAGCAACTGCTGTAACGATTTGACGTAATTCTTTGATACGTAGGTCTCCGGCAGCATAAACACCAGGAACATTGGTTTCCATGTTTTCATTGGTTGGGACATAGCCACGATCTAATTCGACTTTTCCTTCAAAAATTTCTGTGCTTGGTTTATTTCCAGCAAACACAAACATCCCAAATGTGCTGTCAGTTGGTGCTTCGTAAGTCGTTTCTTCGCCTGTTTCATTATTGACAAAGACCGCTTTACGAACAAAATCATCACCTGTAATTTCTTTGACTTCTGTATTGTAGATGATCTTGATATCTGGATGCTGTTTGGCTGCTTCTGCTGTTAATTTGGCACAAGTAAAATCTGGTTCACGAATGATCATTGTGACTGATTTACCGTAACGAGTTAAATAAACCGCTTCTTCTGCCGCCGCATAGCCACCACCAAGTACAAAAATATCTAAACCTTGGAAGAATTCACCGTCACAAGTTGAACAGTATGCAATGCCACGTCCTGTAAATTCAACTTCCCCTGGAAAGCCGATTTTACGTGCTGATGCACCTGTTGCGATGATCACCGCATACGCTTGATAGGTTTTAGTCGCGGATTTGACTGTTTTGACCGTTTGGCTTAAATCGACATCAATGATTTCATCAGTTGTAAATTCAACCCCAAAATCTAGCGCTTGTAAACGCATATCTTCCATTAATTCAGGACCGGTAGTTGCTCGAATCGCTGGGTAATTCACGATTTCAGAAGTTGTGGTTACTTGTCCGCCGATCTTGTCTTTTTCAATGATCAATGTATCTAACATCGCACGACCTGCATAAATCCCTGCTGATAAAGCAGCTGATCCGCCGCCGATTACGATCAAATCATAAATTTCTTGACTCATGTGTGTTCTCCTTTTTGTCTATCTCATTATTTTGATCTACAAATTTTAAGAAAGACTCCCCTGAAAAAGGAAGTCTTACAATTGTTTATTTAAGGTTTTAGATTTTACCAACTAAGTCTAAACTTGGTGCAATTGTTTCTTCGCCTGGTTTCCAGTTTGCTGGACAAACTTTATCGCCATGTTTTGCTACGAATTGAGATGCTTCTAATTTACGAACTAGCTCATCTGCATTACGGCCGATTCCCATATCATTGATTTCGTATGATTTGATTTCGCCTTCTGGGCTAACGATAAATGTTCCACGGTATGCTTGACCTAATTCTTCATTTAAAACGCCGAAGAAACGAGCAATTTTTCCATTTGGATCAGCTAACATTGGGTATTTGATTTTACCGATTGTTTCTGTCGCATCTGCCCAAGCTTTATGAACAAAATGGCTATCTTCTGATACTGAGTATACTTCACAGTTCAACTCTTTTAGGTGATCATAATGATCTTGCATGTCGCCAAGTTCTGTTGGACAAACAAATGAAAAGTCAGCTGGATAGAAGAAGAAAATACTCCATTTACCTAATACATCTGCTGTTGATACTTTGATAAAATCTCCATCTTGATAGGCGTCACATTCGAAATCTAATAGTTTTGTGTTAATTAAGTTCATCTACATATTCCTCCTAATTTTTAAAAGCTAGCCTGTGTAGCTAGACATTTTTCTACACTCTTAGCGTATCAATTTAAAATTATTATGTCAATAGAATTATTATAGTTTAGTTATTTTATTTTTGCTATTTTCGGCTTTTCTTTGAGAAAATAGCTCTTTCATTCTCATTAAGCAAAAAAACAATCGTTTTTTACTTGTCTGATTATACTTACATCATAAAATGAAAACAGAACAAAGACAAGAGTCTTTATCCTATTTCATTTTCATTCTATTCTACCAAAAAAAATCTTTCAATAATTGAACGACTTTCTGATTTTCAACTAACTCGCTGTGACTTGTATTTTCTCCTTCGATCAACACTTCCTGATACTCCGCTACTTGATCCTGATAAATGTACCTTCCAGAAAAGACGCTTTGCACAGGAACGGTATTATCAGATGCCGTATCATCAACCTCTCCAGCAATATTCAACATCTCAATTGTATCAGGGATATTTTCTAGATTCGTTAAATAGCCTTTAAGCAGGTCGCTAGTTTCTTTTAGTTGGGTAAATGAAGTCACCGCTTCATTATATTTTTTTGACGTATCATTATAAGGCGTTCCTAGTGTGATTAGTTTGGCTAATTCAGGGTCACCAGTTTGTTGAAATTCTTCCAGATAAGAGGTAATGACTAATCCGCCATTGGAGTGCCCTAAGTAATTGTATGTTTCAAATGAGTATTTTTCTTGGATATAATGTAATGCTAATTGATACCATTTTCCTTGAACGGGTAGTGTCTCATCACTACTGTCTTCAAACGCGATCACGATGATAGGATGTTCTGCGGTACTTGTTAATTTTCCTTTAGAGGAAACCGTTCCGTCTGTTGCTACGGTCACTTTTAACACGTCAGCTTTTGAATCTAAGGCTTTGATCAAGCCATTGAATCGATTCACTGTCCCATTTGTGCCTGGAACAAAAATCGTTGGCGTTTGAATTGCCACGGGGGCACTTGTTGATGTAAATTTTTCGGCGAATGCCGTTAAGCTTTTTTGAAATAGAAGAAAGAGCATTAGAATAACACCTACAATCAAAAGTATTTTAGGAATCTTTCTTTTTATGTTTTTAGTAGTATTCATGACGTTTCCCTCCTCTTATAGAGAAAGTGTACGCCTTGAAACTTAAACGAACATTAAACACAATCGAAAGAAGGAAACTAAGCTTAGGAGATTAAAAATGATTCATCCATATTCTTGTCTTTGCCAAAATGCTTACCATGAACATCAATTACTGCATGCCATTCTTTACATAAATCATGAAGAATTCCATCCATCAAATGATTGAAGTCTTTCCGCATTTCTTCGTACGTCTTATAGGGACCAAAACCCAAACGATTAAACAAACGAATGGCATATTGATCCGCGATAAAAACATTTCGTTCAAAAATATAAAGGAGCATCGCATCTGCTGTTTCTGAGCCAACACCTTTGATCGTTAACAGCTCTTTTCTTAACGCTTCAGTAGAGTAAGCACGAAATTTATCAAAATCACTATCATGGGAAATAAACCAACTGATCAATGCTTTGATATAGTTACTTTTTTGAGTGAAAAATCCTGCTGGACGGATCAGTTCTTGAAGTGTTTCTAATTCCATTTCATGAAGACTTTCTACTGTTAGATAAGGTTCCAAATTAGCCAATGCTTTATGCGCATTTTTTTCAGTCGTCTGCTGGATCAAGATCATCGAAACCCAATCAGAAATCCGATTTTCATTTTCCCACCAATATTGAAAACCGTAATGTGCGACCAAATTATTTAACACTTGAAGCTTTTCTTTATCTGATTTCAACTTTATCTACTCCTTTATCGTCACATAAAAAACTCAGATCAAAATAATTAAATCCTGACCCAAGTTGTCTATTCGTTATTCAGTTAGTTCTCTTTCTTTTGTGATCATGATCACGCCATCACCTAACGGCAATAATGTTGAGGTCAAATCTGGATGGGTCATAACTGTCTCTAAAAATTGATTCAATTTTCTATGAATCGTTCTTTGGCTACGAGGAATTTCTTCGATTGGGTCTAAAATCGTGCCTGCTTGAAAGACATCATCCACCATCAACACACCGCCAACGCGTAATAAGCGTAAGCATTCTGGTAGAAATTCGATATATTTAGATTTTGCACTGTCCATAAAAATAAAGTCATAAGGACCACTTAGTGTCGGCAAAATTTCCGCCGCTTGTCCTTCTAATAAAGTTACTTTGTCCGTTAGACCTAAACGTTCATAGGTTACTTTCGCTTTTCTGATCATTACATCAAATCGATCGATCGTCGTAACATGTCCGTCTTCCCCGACACATTGCGTCATAAGGCTAGAAGAAAAGCCGATTGCTGTCCCTATTTCTAAAATGTTCTTAGGTTTGATTTGACCTAAGAAAAATTGCAAGAACACTACTGTTTCATGGGGAATGATCGGTACTCCCGCTTCGTGAGCTTCTTCTTCGATTACGCCAAGTTCACCTTGGATTTTTTTTTGTTTATTTCGCATAAATTCAACAAGTTCTGGTTTCACAACTGGTCGATGCATCATTTCGTTGCGCACGTTATTCATCCTTCCAAAAGTCAATCATTTCTAGTTTTCACTACTAGTAATATAGCAGAAATCATTTTCGGTTAATAGCCTTTTTTAGCTGTTTTGAGAAAATAGTTTCGTTCATGTCTTTTAACAACGATGCATTCTTTTTAATCTACTACGATTTTACTAGACTTAAACTAAAAACAATCATGAAACATTTAAAGGGTATCCATTATCCTATAATGTTTTCAAATAGTTTTTTGCTTTTTGGTACAATTCAAGTTGCTGACTTTTCTTCACGAAGTTTCTCTTATTAAAACATTGATAGTTGCTTTGCCTAACTGAATTTAAAATACCTTTGTAAAAATAGATAGATAGTAACAGTGCTTCTTGACAATCTTTGTGGATAGAAGCTAGCATTGTTTGGGCTTTTGAGTATAGTTGCTCAGCTCTTGTTGCCTCGTATTCCCATAATTCTATAAAAGAATCATTGATGATGCCTTTTTCCAACGAATCAAGTGAAACATCAAATCTTTCCATGATTTCCTTTGGAAGATAGATTCGCTGATTATTGTAGTCTTCTCCGATATCTCTTAAAATATTCGTGATTTGCATGGCTTCACCTAATTGGATTGCTTGGCTTCTTATTTCATCAGGACGATCAGAAAGAATTGGCAACAACATCAATCCGACTGATCCTGCAACATAGTAAGAATATTCTTCTAATTCAGTCTGTGTTTCAGGTTGTTGAAACGTCCAATCCATCTCTTGCCCCAATAACATATCATAAAAAGACTGTTGATTCATTTCATAGGTTTCGAATACTGGCACTAAGGCTCTCCAAAAATAACGATCTGGAATTTTCCCTGCTAAAAAGTCATCTAATTCACGTTTTAATTTGTTTAAACGATCCACATCACGGTATACATCAATGCTATCATCTGCTTCACGACAAAAAGAATAAATAGCAAAAATACTTAGTGCTTTTTGCTTTGGAAGTTTAGAAAAGGCTTTATAAAAACTTTTTGAATGATTGCGAATCGTTTCCTCACACAAAGCGAAATCTGATTCATACATTGAAAATAGTTTTGTTACGTCATCTTTTCTTTTTATCATCTTTCAACAACTCCTCCGCAGCTAACTTAGCGCTTGTTAAAACAATCGGAACTCCCGCCCCTGGATGTGTACTACTACCGCAAAAATAAAGGTTATCTGCATAATCGAATTTATTATGAGGACGATAATAGTTACTTTGTTTTAAGGTCGGTTTCAGTCCGAATGTTGCACCATTATAAGCATTAAAATTTTGCTTGAACTCTTTAGGTGTATAGAGAGATTCATAAACGATATGTTCTTCTATATCAGAGAAAATAGTTTCTTTTTTGACTAAATCGAGAACGTTTTGTCGAAATGCCTGCGTTGTTGATTCGTTCCAATCCACTCCTTGTGAGAGTTCAGGAACAGGCACCAAAATATAAACTCCTTCATGCCCTTCTGGCGCTAAACTTTCATCGATTGAAGACGGAACATAAATATAAAATGAAGGGTCATCTGGTAATTTTCCATCTTCAAAAATATCATTAATATTTTTTTCAAAATCTTCAGCAAATCGAATCGTATGAAGTGAATCCACTGGATATTTTTTATCCAGACCAAGATAAAGAATGAAACATGAACAGGAATAATCCAACTTATCAATTTTTTTATCGGTATATTTTCCTCTAGTCTTTTCATCTGGTAACAATGACTTCATTGCATAAGGAAAATCAGCATTACACACGACGTAATCACTCGGGATAATGCCCTCTTCTGTCCTGATTCCTGTTGCTTGTTTATTTTCTATGATGATTTCTTTCACAGGTGTATTAAGGTGAATCGTACCACCAAGCTCTTCAAAAGCTTTGGCCATTCCTGTAGCCAAGGTATACATCCCACCTTCAATAAACCAGATGCCATAAATTAGTTCAATCATAGGAATAATTGTATAAAGAGAAGGACCATTATAAGGAGAAACCCCTATATAAAGAGTTTGGAAGGCTAATGCTTTCCGTAATCTTTCGTCTTTTACAAATTTTGAAATAGAACTATAGGCATCATTAAATGTGTGTAATCTAAACCCATCAATCAATGATCTCGGATTATAAAAATCCCAAAAAGAACGAAATGATTTCATAATGAAAGCCTTTTTCGCTATTTGATACCGTTTATAAATACTTGCTAAATATTCTAGATATCCTTGCATATCCTCTTCTGAAATACCTTCTAAAAGTGACGTTAAAGACACTAGATCGGAAGACATGTTCAACGTTTCTTCATTTGGAAAGTTCAAGGATAACATGGGATCAACTTTTTTCATCGGTATATATTGATCTGGGTCTTTCCCACATTGTTCAAAAACTTCACGATAAATTTCAGGCATCATTACGATGGTCGGACCTACGTCAAAGGTAAATCCTTGTTCTTTTATTTGGTACATTTTACCACCGACTTGTTCATTTTTCTCGTACAAATGAACATTATACCCTTCGTGTTGCAGACGAATAGCTGCTGCTAATCCTGCAGCTCCTGCACCAATTACTATAACTTTTTTCACTATTATACACCACCAACTCGTTTTTTTAAGTATATCCTTATCAATTGATAATGTAAATTATTTAGATTTTTTAGAAAAAAATAAAAATACACAATGATTTTTTCAGATAAAAAACAATCATTGTGTATTTTTTTCTATTGCTTAGCTTAGTATAATAAGCCGACCAAATCTTCTTTTTCAATGTTCCCAAAATATTTTTTGATATCAATCTGATCAACTGCTGCTTCGATTGCTGATTTCTCGTATTTTGTACCAGTCAAAATTTCTTCTACATCTTTGATTTCACCTAATCCAAAGAAGTCACCAAAAATTTTGATTTCTTTGATTTCACCGTCTTCCACATTCATTTGTGCATCGATTGAACCGATTGGGAAGCGTTGATGGCGTTCTAAGTTGAAAGCTGGCGATTTCCCATAATTCCAATCCCAGTTACGATAATATTCATCAGAAATTTTGTTGATTTTTTGCCAATCTTCATCTGTTAGCTCATACGTCTTTACTTGATCAACAGAGTCTACACCAAAAATTTTCAATAAGATATCTTCACGAAATTCTTCTGTCGTCATTCCTTGTTTATCTGCTGGTAAGAACGGTTTGATATTCGTTACTCGTGAACGAACGGATTTGATTCCTTTAGATTCGATTTTGTCTTTA
>Ga0308165_1002825_pt1 | contig 19796 bp, 12 predicted proteins | sample PhyWR2_FD_201032 | JGI IMG/M metagenome (GOLD analysis project Ga0308165, IMG submission 201032) | Phyllosphere microbial communities from UC Gill Tract Community Farm, Albany, California, United States - DLSLW.R2 | ecosystem: Host-associated > Plants > Phyllosphere > Unclassified | place: USA...
AAAAACCCGGTTAACCCCGATTTACAGTTGTGGATTGGTGCAATTGAGCGTATTAACGGTGCTGGTATTACTAAAATTGGTGCAATTCACCGTGGTTTCTCTTCATTCGAGAAAAGCTCTTTCCGTAACGAACCAATGTGGGAACTTGCTATTCAATTGAAAACACTTTGCCCTGATTTACCAATCATTAACGATCCAAGCCATATTTGTGGTAACCGTGAGCTGATCCCTTACATTGCTCAAAAGGCATTAGATTTAGATATGCAGGGCCTAATGATCGAATCTCACCTTGATCCTTCGGTTGCCTGGACTGATGCTAAACAACAAGTTACACCAGCCGCTTTAGCCGAATTAGTTGACCGCTTAACCGTTCGCGAGCCGGAAGCACCAAACGAAGCCTTCGCTGATAAATTAGCTGATTTACGTAAATCAATTGATAAAATTGATGATATTCTTTTGCAAAAACTAGGTGAGCGTATGTCGATCGTGGAAAAAATCGGCGAGTACAAACGCGATAACCAGGTAACCATTTTGCAGGTAAACCGTTGGGATGAGATCATTAAAAAAGGCCACGCTTTTGCTAAAGCCTTAAAATTAGATACCAACTTCACCGAGAAATTCTTAGAATTGATGCACGGCGAATCTATCCGTAAGCAAACAGAAATAATGAATGCAGGCAAAACTGAGAAAGGTATTGCAGCAGAACAACATACTGAAGTTGTGAAATAAGCTCAAAGCTGAAAGCTCAAAGCTCAAAGCTTAAAGCTCAAAGCCTAAAGCGCCATACAATTCCCCTCTTGAGGGGTGCCCAAAGGGCGGGGTGGTCTCGAAACGAAGCTGAAAGCTCAAAGCTCAAAGCTGAAAGCTCAAAGCTGAAAGCTGAAAGCTTAAAGCTTAAAGCTCAAAGCGCCATACAATTCCCCTCTTGAGGGGTGCCCAAAGGGCGGGGTGGTTTAGAAACAAAGCAGAAAGCGATAAAGCAAACAGAAAGTAACAAGGTTAAGCAGTACATTATTGCAAGCCGGTAAGCCCTCGCCTTTGGCGAAGATTGGCTGAGGCTTATTATTTAACAGCACAGGCTCATTGCTCAGCCCTCTCCTTTTTGGGGAGGGTTGGCTGGGGCTTTAGGGAGAGACTTATATGTCAAAAAATGCCTTAGTTTCCTTTAAGGGAACCAAGAATATTAATACGGAAATACAACTGACAGGCTCGAAAAGCGAATGCAATAGAGCGTTGATTATTAGCGCTTTGAGCGATAAACTCGTTAAAGTAGAAAATTTATCAAATGCCGCCGATACGGTTACACTCAATGGAATTTTAAACAGCTTGAGTGAAGACTCAGGGCTCAAGACTCAAGACTCAACACTCGTAGACGTTGGCCCTGCAGGAACCGCCATGCGCTTTCTTTCTGCCTATCTGTCTGCAAAAAACGGCAATTTCTTATTAACCGGAACCGAGCGGATGAAACAGCGCCCAATTGGTATTTTGGCCGATGCCTTAAAAACCATTGGTGCAAATATTTCTTACGCTGAAAATGATGGCTTCCCTCCGCTGAGTATTGTTGGCCCATTGAACCAAAAAACCTCCGAAGTAAAAATCAAAGGCGATGTAAGCAGTCAGTATATTTCGGCATTGCTGATGATTGCTCCTACGCTGCCCGATGGATTAACCCTTGAGATTGAAGGCGAACTCACTTCGAAGCCGTATGTAGATATGACGTTGGAAATGCTTGCCGAGGTGGGCATTGAACACTTATGGAACGGTAACTCCATTTCGATCAGCGCACAGCCTTTTAAATCCGCTACACTGGTGGTTGAGCCCGATTGGAGCGCAGCATCGTATTGGTACAGCATAGCGGCATTAGCCGATGAAGCCGAAATTAGTTTGCCGGCCCTGAAAGAGAAGAGCCTTCAAGGTGACAGCAAAATCCAAAATATAATGAGGATTTTTGGAATATCGACCGAAAAAACCGAGAAAGGCATTGCTATCAGCAGTTTGGGCGTATCGCTCGATACAGACCAAATCCTTGACCTTAAAACCTGCCCCGATTTGGCGCAAACCATTATCGTTGTTGCCGCTGCACTGGGTAAAAACATGGCATTTACAGGTCTTGAAACATTAAAAATCAAGGAAACCAACCGCATTGCGGCCTTACAAAATGAACTTGCAAAAATTGGCGTTACGTTGACCGAAAATAATCTGGTTTATACGTTGAACACCGACGGATTGCATTTCCCTGATAAGATTACCATTGCCACTTACGAAGATCACCGAATGGCGATGGCCTTCGCTCCACTTGCATTGTTGATAAACGAGGTGGAGATTGAAGAAATGCAGGTGGTAGAAAAATCTTATCCTTATTTTTGGGAGGATTTAAAAAAAGCAGGTTTTCAGGTGAGTATCAAGTAGCGAGAACCAAGTATCAAGAACTAAAAATCGTAAATCTAAAATCATCAATCTAAAATAAACATGGCAGGCAACTCATTCGGACAACTATTTCGCATTACCACTTTTGGCGAATCTCATGGCGTAGCCATTGGTGTAATTATTGATGGCTGCCCGGCTCAATTGGATATCGACATCGATTTCATTCAGTTGGAACTGGATAAGAGAAAACCGGGTCAGTCGAAAATTACAACCCAAAGAAAAGAAAGCGATACCGTACAGGTTTTGTCGGGCGTTTTCGAGGGAAAAAGTACAGGAACACCGATTGCCCTATTGATTCCGAATGAAGATCAGCGTTCGAAAGATTATGGACACAATGTTGATGTTTACCGACCCAGCCACGCCGATTATGTTTACGATGCAAAATACGGCATCCGCGACCATCGCGGCGGCGGCCGTTCATCGGCCCGCGAAACCGCGGCCCGGGTTGCTGCCGGAGCCATTGCCAAACTGCTTTTGAAGCAACACGGCATCGAGGTTTTTGCCCACGTTACCGCAGTTGGAACCATTGAAGCACCCAACCTCGAAAGTAACGATTTAGCCACATTGCTACAGGTTAGAGAAGAAAATATTGTGCGTTGCGCCGATCCGGCAACCGCACATGAAATGATTGAATTTATTGATTCCGTACGGAAAGATGGCGATACTATTGGCGGTAAAATTGGCTGCGTAATTAAAGGCTGTCCGGCAGGATTAGGCGAACCCGTTTTTGATAAACTACACGCCGACCTTGGCAAGGCCATGCTAAGCATCAATGCTGTTCATGGTTTCGAGTATGGTTCGGGCTTTGCAGGAAGCGAATTGAGGGGTTCACAACATAACGACATTCCGCAGCCGAAAGCTTCGGATTCGAAGGTTTTCAAAACCACTACAAACTTCGCTGGCGGCATTTTGGGCGGAATTTCTAACGGAATGGACATCACTTTTAAAGTAGCCTTTAAGCCTGTGGCAACCATTATGCACAACCAACAAACCATAAACGCTGCAGGTGAAGCTGCCGAAATTAAGGGAAAAGGTAGACACGATCCGTGCGTAGTGCCCAGAGCAGTTGTAATTGTGGAGGCAATGGCCGCATTGGTTATAGCCGACCAGCTGTTAAGAAACAGAGCGAGTGTAGTTTAATTACCTGGTGACGGTCGTTCTTGATGTTAATCAAAAATTACTCAATTTAATAAATTGTAAAACATGAAAATCTTCTCGGTGTTGCTTCTTTTCATCAATTTAAACGCTTTCGCACAATCGTATTCTGAGCAGATTGCCAACCACCGGGAAAATTATAAACAAGATTTTTTAAAAGAAAAAAATTCGCCATTGAAGAAAGGCGACCTTCAAAACCTTCATTTTTATAATGCTGACAGCACTTACAATGTTGTTGCAGATGTTGAGCGCCTAACAAATCAGGAGGTCTTCAAAATGCCCACTTTCTCTGGGGCGAGCAGCGATTATTTTCGATATGCCTTTGTAACTTTCAACCTCAAAGGGCAAAAGCTAAAACTAACACTATATAAAAGCGTTTCGCTATCTTCAAATCCTGATTATAAAGACCATTTGTTTTTGCCTTTTACGGACGAAACCAATAGTGAGGAAACATACGGTGGTGGGCGATACATCGATTTAAGTGCGAAAGAAATTATAAATAATACGATTCAGATCGATTTTAACAAAGCATATAATCCTTATTGTGCTTACAGTGATGGTTACCGTTGTCCGGTTCCGCCCGAAGAGAACGATGTACAACTGGAGATTAAAGCAGGCGAACAACTTTATACAGGCAAAAAGAAGCACAAGTAAAAGAAATTATACAGACCCACTCTCCGGCGGGCTACATTCGATGCTTTTAAGTTAACAATTTGCTTTAAATTTGAAACTTAATTGATGTTTCTGTGTTCTAATCAAAATAATTCTAGCCCTAAATGATATACAGTTGCCTGATCGTTGATGATAACGAGATTGAAAGAGACGTAGTTGAAATGCATCTCAAGAAAATTCCATCATTAAACATTGTTGCCATCTGCTCAAATGGTGTCGAGGCTTCTCAGATTTTATCAAATACCCCTGTCGACATTGTATTCTCTGATATCGACATGCCGGATCTTTCTGGAATGGAGCTTTTAAAAACGCTGAAAAATCACCCGCAATTTGTGTTTATCACTTCGTTTAGCGAATACGCTGCAGAGAGTTTTAATCTCGATGCAATAGATTTTATTGTAAAGCCAGCAAGTTTTAAAAGAATCTTAAAAGCAGTAAATAAAGCAATTGAATATATTGAGTTAAAAAAAGGAATTTCTAAAGAACATATTGAAGAAAAGCCTATTGCAAAGGAGCCGGATAGCGATTTTTTCTATTTTAGAGAAACAAAAGGGATTAGTAAACTGCGCTACGACGATGTGATTTATATCGAAAGCATGGGCGATTTTTCTAAAATTTTCACCAATAGTGATAAGCACATTATTTTAGTGAGTTTAAAGAATTTGGAAAAACAACTGCCCGACCTGCTTTTCTCTCGCGTGCATAAGCAGTACATCATTAACAATAACCATATTGTTACCCTTACCAATCATGAAGTGCACCTGGTCAACGATTTTATTGTTCCAATTAGCGCAGCCAACAGACAAGAGCTTTTAGAAAAAACGATTGATAAAAAGATTCTTTCGAGGTTTATTAAATAAAAAGTCTTCATCCTCAGAGGTCAGTTTTTATAAAACAAAGGAGTTGGATGTGATAGCTATCGAATAACAGGTTTAAACGCTGTCATCCTGAGCGCAGCGAAGGATCCCCAAGCTATGAAACGCAGAACGCCAAAACCGCAGTGCCAAAAGAGGGCGACTGATTAGGCAAGGACGGTAAGACTTAGCCTGCACCTGCTCGTCCGTTCAGGCGGGGATGCTTCTTCCCTACCATTTACGTTTTATTTCCGTCTTTGCGAAATCGATTTTTCGTCGATTGAAGCAATCTTGTACGATATATCATTAATCAAGCAGATTGCTTCCCCGCGAAATCGGGACAGGCTGTGCCTCGATACAAAGTAACCCTTTTTGGGCAATGACGACAGCCTTAAGACATCACTTATATCGATTTCTATGCTAAATATTAAAACTTAACACGACAAAACAGGTGCTATCACTGCCATTCCCGTCAAACGGCTATTTCTTTAACAGAATTTTGAAATGACTGCCTGTATCATGGTTTAGGTGTGCGGTAATTTCGCCGTCCATTAATTCTATAAAAGTTCTGCAAAGGAGTAAACCAAGTCCTGTCCCTTTCTCCTTATTAGTCCCGGGCGAACTCACCCCCGCCCCACTATAGCCTGGCTTATTAAAGTGATTTACCTGATCTTCGGTAAGGCCGATTCCCGTATCGGAAATTTTTATCTCCAACATATTGCCGATGGTTTTTGAACTGATGTGTATTGTTCCTCCCGATGGCGTAAACTTTATTGAATTGTTAATGAGGTTTCTAATCGCCAACATCAGCATGTTCCGATCAGCCTTACACAAGGTATCTTTGCATACTTCGTTATTGATCAGAATTTGTTTTTGCTCGGCCAAATCGCTTACCGAACCGATTACATCAGTAACCAGCTCGCAAACATCAATCAATTCCAGATACGGATTAAAGCCCTGCATCTGGCTCGCCGCCCACGTTAACAGGTTCTCCATCATAGTTGAAGTGTGTGTAAGGTTGTTTTTCAGCGAAGCCGCATATTTGGTTAGTTTTTCCTGCTCAATTTTCCCCCCTTCCAAAAGCTGGATAAACGAAATCAACGAATTTACGGGGGTTCGCATATCGTGGCTTACTACACTAAAAATCCTGTCCTTAACCCTACTCAATTGCTCAAGCTCCCGTTTTTGCAGGTTGATGATCTTATTTAATCTGGTTGTTTTACGTTGGTTATAAAAAATTACAATCGCTATCATTAGTATCAGCGTAGCTGCAACCGTTAAAAATATCTTTACCCGCTGATCAAACTTGATCTGTTGCTCTTGCTGCGTAATCCGTCGGTCTTTTTCGTTGGCAGCTATCTGCGATTTGAAATTTTGTGAGGCATATTTACTTGCCTGCAAACTACGTTGGAGACTAAACTCGGCCTTAGCTTTTTGAAAGGTCAACTGATCCAACAATTTCTCCTTGCCACTTAATGTTAATTGCTGCTTTCTTAAAATCAGTTCCTGCTGTTGTCGCTGCAACTCCCCCTCTGTAATTTTTTGATGCAGCAGATAATCCTTCTCCTTAAAGTCGAAATCGAGCTGCATTTGCGTTCTGGTAATCTCCCGTTCCTTTTCGCGGTTAAATATCTTGTCTCGTGCAGCAATATAATGTTTAAAAAAGGTAAGCGAATTGCTATAATCGCCTCGCTTTTCATAAACGATACTCAGGCCAAGCGCAGAATTTCTTTCAAGCTCTAAAAACCCATGGGTTGTGGCCAGTTTTAAGCTCTGATTCAGCAATGCCATCGCATTTGCAAAATCATTTATCTTTTGATAAAAATTGCCCAAAGCATACAGGCTCGTTCCGTAAGCATCTTTGTTTTGATTGTCGCGGTTAATGTCGACCGCTCGCTGATAGTTTTCAAGAGCGAGGTCATATTTTCCGACAGCTGCATAAACGTTTCCCAAATCTATTTTTATCTCCGCAACAAGTTCATCATCCGTATCGGCAATTAATGTAAGTGCCTTATTGTAGTAGCTTAAGGCCAGGTTTATTTTTTGGTCTGGCAACACATTCATATCCATCAGCTCCTTTGTGGTAGCTTCAAAACAGTTATTACCGATCAGTTCACAAACAACGGCAATTCCACGTTTATCTTCATCTTTGGTAAAAATTTCCAACGCCCTGTTCATGTAAGTCAAGGCCCTATTGCGGTTTCCAAGGTTACGGTAAGTAATAGAAACATTGGTATAACAGCTTGCCAAATCGCTTTCGTTCCCGATCTTTTCATAAATAGCAATTGCTTTTTGCGATACTTCGAGCGATTTGATATAATCAGGGATACTTGCATACAAGGCACTTAAATTGAGGTAGTTGCCTGCAATATTATTCAAATCGCCAATGACAGAAAACTCCGAAATGGCTTTAAGGTAATTCTCTTCCGCATTTGCATACTCGGCTTTTGCATGATACATCCGCCCACGACGTGAATAGGCCAAACCAATGTACTTTTTAAGGCTTCTGTCTTTTCCGAGCTGAATAGACTTTTCGATATAGAAATCGGCCATTTCAGGCTTCTTCAATGCGATGTATTGTCGGTAAATTTCCGCTAAAACCTTCGCTTTGTTGGTGTCCTGTTTAACATAACCATCGTTTACCCGTAAAAGACTATCCAGCTTATGCTGTGGTAAGCTAGCGTGCTGACCAAAGGTTAATTGAGCGAAAAAAAATGAAAATAAAATTCCACACCATATAGTAAGAATATAGTTCAACTTTGGTCTTACTCTGGCAGCAAGTTTTCCCATTGTCAAGGTTAAGATCAAAGCTTGCCACTAAGAATACATAACTGAGGATACAGATTTGGCGAAAAATTTAACTTTTTCGTAATGGTGAATTTATACATAGCGACTTCTATAGGGATCTAAGTATAAATGTAAATAAATTTCGGAGACAATTAAACCGCATTTTAACATTAATTGAATAAAGGGCATTTTACCGCAAAATGTAGCCCTATTGTTAAAATCCCCAGTTTGAAATGACGAGAAATAAAACAATCGTCATATCAAAAGCCAATTTTTCATCGGTTGAGATATCTCTTGCTCACTTGCATCAATTTGAGCCAAGCAGTACTTTGGTTAGAGATTTCTCCCTGGGCAGAAAAAGCCCCAGTTCGAAATGACGACACATAAAACAACCCGTCATATCGAAAGCCGATCCTTTATCGGTTGAGATATCTCTTGCCCACTTGCACCAATTTGAAGCAAGCATTGCTTCGGTTAGAGATTTCTCCTTGGGCAGAAAAAGCCCCAGTTCGAAATGACGAGGAAAGTGAACGGTAAGTGGTCGACAAAACCCAAGATAGGATGTTTATTAATTCGTCATTGCGAGGCACGAAAAATCACACTAAAACTGTTAAAATATGGCAGGATATTTTGACGGGTTAGAATCATGCATCATTTGGTAGATGGTTTCAATTACATCATCAACGGATGGCTTGCTAAAGTAATCGCCATCGGAGCCGAACGGGGGCCTGTGCGCCTTGGCCGACAGCGTTTTAGGTTGCCCATCGAGATAAAAATACCCTTTTTGCTCTTCTAAAACTTGTTGTAAAATATAAGCTGAGGCTCCTCCCGGCACGTCTTCATCAACTACCAGCAATTTATTTGTTTTGGCAAGCGATGTAGCGCAAACCTTGGTATTATCGAACGGCAAAAGTGTTTGAGGATCGATTATCTCTACCGAAATACCCATTGCTGCCAATTCTTCAGCAGCTTCCTGAACTACCCTGAGCGTAGATCCGTAAGAAATTACGGTGATATCTGTTCCTTCTTCTAAAACTTCCGCAAGACCAAGTTGAACCGTAAATTCGCCTACATTAGTTGGTAATTTTTCCTTAAGGCGATAACCGTTTAGGCATTCGATAACAACTGCTGGTTCATCTGCCCTGAACAGGGTATTGTACATTCCGGCGGCCTGGGTCATGTTGCGTGGTACACAAAGGTGCAAGCCTCTTAACGAACCCAAAAGCATAGAAATTGGGGATCCTGAGTGCCAAATGCCCTCGAGGCGATGACCACGCGTTCTTACGATAACGGGTGCTTTTTGTATTCCTTTTGTTCGGTAAGCAAGTGAGGCCAGATCATCGCTGAGCACATTGAGTGCAAATATCAGGTAATCGAGATATTGTATTTCGGCGATTGGTTTTAAGCCTCTGAGCGCCAGGCCGATGCCCTGCCCCATAATGGTCATCTCACGAATGCCGGTATCGGTAATCCTGAGCTCACCAAACTTGGCCTGCAAACCGGCAAAACCTTGATTAACATCGCCAATATTGCCTAAATCTTCACCAAAGGCTACTAAACGCTGATCGCGGGTGAAATTCTCATTAAAACATGCGTTTAATATTTCCCTGCCATCAACCATTTTCGAAAGATTGTTATAAGCGGCGGGTACAGTCGGAATGGAAGCGGGGCTTTCGTTTCCGTTGGTGTGCAGCTTGGAATTGTATCGTTCGCCGTTAAGTCGTTGCTGAGTTTTGTACCACTCGAGCAGATTATTGCGTTCAGCACTCTGATAGCTGGCAGAAAGGCGGATAACTTTCCGGGCAGCAATTATCACATCTTTCCTTTGTACATCGGCGGTAGCAGCCAAATTGGAGGCAATTTTCGCCAGCTCGGGCTGGTGTGCAGTCATTGCACTTATCAAATCAATTAATTGTTTTTGCTCCGGTTTAATGCTGTCCAAAAACTCGTTCCACGCTTCTTTCTGCGCATTTCTAACAAACACCTTGGCCTTTTTCTCAACTTCTGCTATTTCTTCGTCGGTAGCAATAGCCGATTCGAGCATCCACTCCCGCATCTTCAAGATACAATCGTGCTCATTTTCCCAGGTTAACCGATCTTTAGATTTGTAACGCTCGTGTGAGCCGGAGGTGGAGTGGCCCTGAGGCTGTGTAAGCTCAGTTACGTGAATTAAAACAGGAACATGTTCTTCGCGGCAGATACTGATTGCTTTTTCATACACCTCGCAAAGCGCAGGGTAATCCCAGCCCTTTACCTTGTAAATTTCGTAGCCGGCGTTGTTCGCGTCGCGTTGAAAACCCTTCAACACCTCCGAAATGTCTTCTTTTGTAGTCTGGTATTTCGCCGGTACAGAAATCCCATAAGCATCGTCCCAGATTGAAATCGCCATGGGCACTTGTAGTACTCCCGCCGCATTGATCGCTTCAAAAAATACGCCTTCTGAGGTGGAGGCATTGCCTATGGTACCAAAGGCCACTTCGTTTCCCTCAACAGAAAAATGTTTTAAGTACTCGAGCTCCTTGTTTTGTCTGTATAGTTTAGATGCATAGGCCAGGCCCACCAACCGGGCCATTTGCCCTCCAGTTGGCGATATATCCGACGAACAGTTTTTGATTTGTGTGAGATCGTTCCAGCTTCCATCCTCGTTAACTGATTTGCTTGCGAAATGGCAGTTCATCTGCCTTCCCCCAGAAAAAGGGTCGGCCCCTTCTGTGGGATTTGCATACAATTGCGCAAAAAATTCTTTAATAGTCGAAATGCCGGTCGCAAAAGCAAAAGTTTGATCACGATAATAGCCAGAACGCCAATCTCCGGCTTTAAAAGCCTTGGCCATAGCTACTTGCGGAACTTCCTTCCCATCGCCAAAAATGCCGAATTTTGCCTTTCCCGTAAGTACTTCTCTCCGTCCTAAAACACTCGCCTGCCTGCTTTCGAAGGCAATTTTATAATCGTTTAAAACAATGGATTTGAAGTCGTTAAAGCTTAATTCAGAGGCATCGATAGCGTTGGTTACCAGTTTTTCATTCTGCATCGTAATCAATATTGGTTTTGGCAAATATATAGAAAATTAAAAGTTTGCCTTTAAGATGAAATGTAAAATTATATATGGAATTGCAAAAAATAGTTGGAATAGTTTTTGTTTTAGAAAGAAAACGATAAATTTGTTTAATAACTATAGGAAATATAACATCTCATAAAAATGAAAAAGATCTTAGTATTGTTCGCTTTTGTATTGGGTTTAAGTGTTGCGGTAAATGCGCAGACTAAACCTGCAGAATTTAAATTTGAAGCTGAAACTCACGATTTTGGTAAAATTGTATTAAATAAACCGGTTACGTTCGACTTTAAATACACCAACATTGGCGACGAGCCATTAATTATTACCAAAGCAGAAGCAAGTTGCGGCTGTACAGTTCCAAAATACACTTCTACCCCAATTAAAAAAGGTGAAACAGGTGTAATTTCGGTAACATTTAACGCTGCCGCTGGTCCGGCTACATTTGCCAAAGCGGTTACCGTTACCTCAAACGCAAAAACACCAATTAAGGTGCTTTACATTAAAGGTGAAACCGTAACCTCGGTAACAGCATCGTCAAAGTAATTTTTTAAACGATAATATTTAAAAAGTCCCGATTTTCATCGGGACTTTTTTATTTTTGCACCATGCCAAAAATTTCACAAAAAGGTTTGCAGATGCCTGCATCGCCAATCAGAAAATTAACCCCCTTTGCCGATAAAGCGAAACAGGACGGAAAAAAAGTTTTTCACTTAAATATTGGTCAGCCCGACATCGAAACGCCAGATGTAATGTTGAACGCGATTAAAAATATCGACTTTAACGTTTGGGCGTACACACCATCGGAGGGCACATTAGCTTACCGTTTAAAACTTACAGAATATTACAATAAACTCGGCTACAACATTACGCCAGAGAACATATTGGTTACGGTTGGCGGTTCTGAGGCGATTACGATTGCCATGCAAACTTGTGTAAACGAAGGCGACGAAATTATTATTCCTGAGCCTTTTTATGCCAATTACAATGGATTTGCGTGCATGAGCAATGTTGTGGTGAAACCGATTTTATCTTATATCGAAAATGGCTTTGCACTCCCTCCTATTGCCGAATTTGAAAAGCTGATTACCGAAAAAACGAAAGCAATAATTATTTGCAATCCCAATAATCCAACGGGCTATTTGTACTCTAAAGAGGAGCTTGAGGCGTTAAAAACCTTGTGTTTAAAATACGACCTGTTTTTATTTTCCGACGAGGCCTACCGTGAGTTTTGTTACGACGGCAGGGAATTTATTTCGCCAATGCACCTCGACGGCCTCGATGAAAACGTGGTAATTATGGATACTGTTTCTAAGCGGTACAGCGCATGTGGTGCCCGTTTAGGATGCCTGATTACCAAAAACAAGCAAGTAATCGCTTCGGGTTTGAAGTTTGCACAGGCTAGACTTAGCCCGGGTATGGTAGAACAGATTGCCGGCGCCGCAGCCGTTGATACACCTGATAGCTATTTCGAAAAAGTAAATACTGAATACACGCTGCGTAGAGATACCTTGGTTGGTAGGTTGAACAATATTGAGGGCGTTTTTTGTCCGAACCCGGGCGGCGCATTTTATGTGGTAGCCAAATTCCCGATTGATGATGCAGATAAATTCTGTCAGTGGATTTTGGAAGACTTTTCGCACGAAAACCAAACGGTAATGATGGCTCCGGCTACCGGATTTTACTCTACACCGGGATCGGGAAAAAATGAAGTGCGTATGGCTTATGTGCTAAACACTTCAGAACTGAACAAAGCGATGGATTGCCTGGAAATCGCCCTGCAACAATATCCGGGAAGAACTAGTTAATTGGTTCATCAGTTCATTGGTCATTAGTTCATTGGTCATTAGTTCATTGGTGAATTGGTCATTGGTTCATTGGTTCATTAGTTCATTGGTTCATTGGTTCATTGGTGAAGTGGTTCATTGGTCAGTGATTATTGCAAACTGGTTCTTATATAAAAACAAAGCCTGCAAATTAAAAATTTGCAGGCTTTGTTGATTTTGGTGGAGCCGAAGGGAGTCGAACCTTGTCAATTATACCTGGCTAAATTTTCCGTTTTCTTTTAATGGCAAAAAATATCCCTTTATACAATTAGGATTTCTGATGCAGATTTGAATATGATCTTTTTCTCTAAAGCCAGCATTTGGGTATAACTCCTTGCCCTCCCAAAAAACACCACGAACAGAATCAAATGGTTTCATTTTTTGTTCGTCTCTAAACTGATGAAGAGTTTCAATAACTGCACAATCAAGTTCTCTAAGAATTAAATCTTTGTTTCCTCCAATAGGTTTATTTACAGGTAGGTCCATTCCAAGAGCAGAATAAGAGGCAGAGAGTAATTTGTATGATTCATCAAGAAATATGAGATTTTGATAATCTAACAAATCCAAACAAAATCCTAAATTAATAACGGCACCAATTACTGCGGGTTTTGAGATACGATTTTTTGTGTTCTTTGAAAGCTTGCTTAGAAAAGTTGCAAACTCTAATGCACGGCTCGGACTGTTGTCCCAAAAATAACTACCATGCCCAAGCCAATCATAATCATTTTTACTATTACGTAATGAAGATTTTCCTGCAACAAGATCGGAAATCAGACTTTCATCACATCCATGAAATGCAAGTATTAATCCTGTTCTTGAGGAATACATAAATGCTTATACGGATCTCGTAAATTTCCTTTTTCGGTAATAATGCCAGTTTTGACCAGAAAAGCCTTAGAAGCGCTCTTGTTTTTAGAGAGCTTTTCAGTATATTTTTTTATAGCAACTGAAAATTCCTTTAATTCTTTTTCTGACATAAACCAAATGTACATTTTTTTTCCTAAAAAGATCAATAGAAACTCAATGTTTAAAAAATAGGATTTATAGAAGTATTGCGCACCATAATACGCATCCTTTAAAATAAAACAACCACCTAATCAATTGATTACTAGGTGGTTGTTTCGTTTTCCGTGGAGCCGAAGGGAGTCGAACCCTTGTCCAGTTGTGAGATAAATTATACCTTCTACATGCTTATTTTTCAGTTAATTTTCGAGAAATAAACGGGCTGAAAACCGACCTTGTTTATATCCTTAGGTACTTTGTCTCACTTCAAGTCGTACCTCCTTGAAGCCAGCTTTGTTGTTTCGATGCCCCAGATTCTAACCCAACAATGCAGCAGTTAGAGGGACAAAAGCTAAGCTAGTTCTAAACTAGGCAGCTAAGGCGTAAGTATTTTCGCCAACTAAAATGTGAACGTTCACTTTAAGTGCTCTCCGTACAACGCACTGCATGCTAACATAACCTTCGCCACCCCGTCAAATCCAAGAACGGCCCCAGTTGTAGTTTTCAGTTCGCAATTAGCAATTGCAAAACAGAACAACAAATATACAAAATTAGTTGTAAATGCTTAACTGTTTTATGGGCTTAATTGTTTGAATTGACATAAAGCTGGCACAATGAAATTGAAAATAACTTTCTTAGCCAGATTGTAGCGAATACAAAACTCCGCCCGTTTAGTCTATTATGAACGCTAAAAAAATTTTATTCTATTGTTGGTCGATACTGCTTTTGCTGGTATCGTTAACCATAGCCCACCTGTTAAATTTAAGCATGGATTGGCAGCATTTTGTAAATTCGGCTACTGATTTTCTCTCAGTGATGAGCATTATGCTTATGGCTTTACTTGCGCTAAGTTTTGCGGTTTACTTTTTTAGAAAAGCACTCAATTGGGGGAAGAAAAAGGAGCACGTCAGATACCTTTAACTGATAAAGGGGATTGCGACTAAATCTGAGATCGAACCCGTTGAACCTCTAAATATAAAAGGCGACCTGAAATCAGATCGCCTTAATTTAAATAACGTTTATTTTTCTATAAAATTCATCCTCACCTGCTGGAGTATGTTCAAAAGCGCCGAAGCGGGGCCTTTAACGGCAAAGCTTTGGCCTGATTGCAACACAATTTTTCCGTTGCGATAAACGGCCGGATGCATTTTCCCGTCTTTAAGATAGTTACCCGGAGCAGGAATGTCGCCAGCCTCGCCAAATTTAACCGGTGGCTTAAAATCGATCAGCCATTCGCCTGTTGAGGGCCTGTAAACCGCCATTTCTGCCCTACCGTCGCCATTATAATCGCCCGGAACGGGAATATCGCCCGGTATATGTTTTACCTCTAGCGGAATGTTACCAAGGCTGCTTTGCCAAAGAGAATTATCCTTTCTAAAGAAACATACATCTAACATTCCATCGCCATCATAGTCGGCGGGCACAGGAATGCCGTTTTTGTTGCCAAATTTAATGCTATCGAGCCCGTTGAAATACCAGGTCAGGTTCGAGGGGCGGTAAACAGCCACATCAGCAAACCCGTCGCCATCCCAATCGCCGCAAACCGGAATGTCGCCAGCTTTACCAAGGCTAATCGCCTGCCCATTTTGAAAGTAAAACTTCCCTTCCGATGGCCTGAAAACAGCTAAATCGGTTTGCCCATCGCCATTATAATCTGCAGGCGCAGCAATATCTCCCGCTCTACCCAATGTCACTTCTTTTCCGCTAATGGTCCATTTTCCGTTTTCGAAAGAACTCATCTCGCTCTGCTGGTCGTTGTTAAAATCGAGCTGTCGTGCTACCGTTGTGTGGTGTAACCAAGGCAGGGTGAATTCACTGTCAGCATCTTTTTCTTCCTCACCGGTATAAGGTGAAAAGGTACGCACACGAATCAAGTCTTTCGATTTCGAGAAAGTCATTAATCGCATAAGGCCATGTCCGCCCTGCGGCCTGCTCTGGTAATCGGATAAGAAGGATTTAATCACGTTTCCGGCATATCCATCTTGACGGTAGCCTTCGCCATTATCGCCAACATGCCCAGAAAGTGTCATAATGACATTTGGGTAGCGTTTAAGGGCATCGAATCGGCGCTGACCTTGTTTAGAAAACTTGGGAAATCCCTTTTCGTTGGTACCCGCCTTGCTATTGAAATGAATAAAGGAATGACTGACCAAAATTGCTTGTCTATCTTTATATTTCTGTAATACACTTTCGGCCCATCTGTTCAATGGTTCAATGTCCTCATCATACGAATCGTATTCGAGAAAAAGGATCAACATTTTGCTACCGCCAGCTTCAAACAAATCGTAATGGTTATCATTATTCTCGGCATAATGGTCTCCGTACCATTTCCTGCCTTTAAAGTGAGAAACGCCAAAATATTTGTTGTATTGCTCGGTTTTTCCACTCAAGGGAAACTGGCTTTTTGTTTGATCGTGATTACCGACCGCCATACCGTACGGAATACCTTGCGGATAGTTTGCCTGTGGTTGCTCTAAGATGGACATGGCTGCCCAGGCACGCTCCCACTGTACCGGAAATTTTTCGCCGTCGTCAGAAATATCGCCCAGATGAATAACAAATTTGATGTTTTCTTTTTTTGCATTTTCTGCAATCCACTTGGTTTGCGCTACAAACATTTCATTTTTACCGCCATTTTTCTCTGAAGTGTAATATTGCGTATCAGGCAGTACGGCAATGGTAAATTCGTCGGCCTCATCATCCGCTGGTGCAATTAGTGCGGCTCCGCCGCTTAGTAAAACTATTCCTGCCAATACCAGCGTAGAAAGTTTTTTAGTTAAATTTTTTTTCAAATTCATCGTTAATAGATATTAAAAGTAACCCGGATTTTGTGTCAACTGTGGATTGATTTCTCTTTCTGATTGCGGAATCGGAAATAAAAGCTTTTGCTCACTTACCTGATAGGTGTCGGCGCCCAAATACGTATTGGTGGTTTTGAGCTTTGCCCCATAGGCGTTCATTGCTGCAATTGCTGTTCCTGAGCGCAGCAAATCGAACCAGTAATGGTTTTCAAATGCAAGTTCGATGCGTCTTTCGTGCAAAATCGTTGCTCGGAGCTCTGTTTGCGCAAGGCCCGATAAATTTGTAAGCCCTGCCCTTACCCTCACCTTGTTTACGTTGGCAATAGCCAAATCCGTTTTATTTTGCTCGTTTTGTACCTCGGCAAGCAACAATAGTGCATCGGCATAACGGTAAATCGGCCAGTTATCATTTGTATTATTTGGGTTGGTGTGCGGATTAACGTATTTCTTGATATAAGGCACGCCAACCTTTCCGGTGGCAGGTGTATAATTTACACTGCTCTTGTTGGCCGAAATCGCAAACACTTTGCTGCTGTTGTAGGTTCCTTCGGCAATACCGATTGATGCGTCTTTACGTTTATCGCCAGTTTCGTAGCTGTTCAGCAGATCAGCGCTTGGTGTATTCCATCCTCCTGTACCCGTGTTGTTTGTTGCCACGCCGGTTATCAATGTGGTATTGGTTGTTCTTGGTAAAAACAAATAAATAAAGTTACTCTGCTGCCCGCCCTGTAAACCCTCGAGAAACTGCACCTCGAATATAGATTCGCGGCTGTTCTTGTTCGCTGTTTTAAACACATCGGCATAATTGCTCAGCAACTGATAACCCATTGCAGGCAAAGTGTTCAATAAGGTTTCTGCCTCGGCCCATTTCTTTTGCGTAGCGTACACTTCGGCAAGCAGCATAGTTGCAGCGCCTTTGGTTGCCGTACCACTTTGTGGAAATTTGGCAGGGCTTGGGAGCTTGGCAATAGCATCCTGTGCATCGGCCAAAATTTGAGCGTAAACCTGTTCGGTTGTTGCACGTGGCAGAAATGCCTGCTCGGCCGTTCTCACCTCGTTTAGGTAAAGCGGTACGCCACCAAAGTACCGCACCAAACGAAAGTAGTTCCAGGCCCTTAGAAACTTGGCTTCGCCTTGAAGTGCATTTTTAGCAGTTGCATCAAAATCGGCAGCATCGATACGATCGATAACAATATTGGCCTTTGCAATGCTGTTATAGCAATGAAAGTACACCGCATTGGTATAGGCATTGGTTGGGTCGTCGGTAAAATCTACAATGGTTTCGCGTTGCAGATACGCTGTTCCTCTTTGGCCGGCATTGTATTCGTAATGAGTGTTGCCCGAGCGGCTTTCGGCGGTAAAATAATCATTATCGAGCAAGCTTCTTAAAGGCGTGTATGCGGCGTTTACCGCTTGCCTGAACTGCGCTTCTGTTTGGTAAAAATTACCGGGAGAGTATTGGTCTTTCGGGCTAAGCTCTAAGAAACTTTTCTTACAAGAACTTGCAAGCACACCAATGCATAACAATATTAATATTTTTTTCATCGTTCGATTATTTGAAAGTTGCGGTTAAACCAATTGAAAAAGTACGCGGAATTGGGTAAGCGTTCTCGTCTATACCGATACCCAGCGTTGGGTCGAGGCCAGCAAAATTAATTTCAGGGTTCATGCCCGAATACGGACTGATAACAAACGCCTGTTGTACCGAACCATAAACCCTCAGGTTTCTCATAATAAAATTGTTCTTTAGATTTAAGGTGTAGCCGAGGGTGATGTTTTTTGCCGTTAGATAGGTACCATCTTCAACCCATTGCGAATTTACCTGCCTACCCATTGCTGTTGTTCCGGTTTTGGTTCTTGGATAGATGCCCGAACCTGGGTTTTCTGGCGAGCGCCACCTGTCTTTTACATCAGATGTAAGCATTCTCGAGCCGTCCAGATTGGTTCGGTACGCCCAACGGGCTGCGTTCAAGATTTCGCCACCAACCGAACCAGCAAAAGTTACCGAGAAATCCCAGTTTTTATACGACAGGTTGTTGGTCATTCCGAAAGTAAAATCGGGCGTCGGGTCGCCAATAAAAGTACGGTCGTTTACATCATCAATCACACCGTCGCCGTTTAAGTCTTTAACTTTGATTGTACCTACATCAGACTGGTTTTTATATTTTGGCGAACTTGCCAAATCGGCAGCGTCTTTGTACAAACCATCGAAAACGAATCCATAAAATTCACCGAGGTGATGCCCCTCTTGCTGGCGGAAGTAATCAGAGCTTACGGTATTGTTTCTTCTGATGTAACCGGGGCTTATTAACGAGTTGATCATATTCCTGTCGATAGAAATATTGATGTTTGTATTCCATTTTAATTGCCCGGTTGTATTCACCGTATTTAAAGTAAACTCGTGGCCCCACATGGTAAATTTGCCCACATTGTATTTAACGGTGGTAAAGCCCGATGCACGCGGAATACGTCTGTCCTGAATCAGTCCGTCGGTAATTTTGTGGTAATAATCGTAGGTAAATGAAATTCTGTTCTTGAGCATGGAAAGATCGAAACCTACGTCAAATTGCTTTACCCTTTCCCATGCCAAATCGTCGTTGCCCAAACTGTTGATGGTTGTACCGGGTACCAGCGCACCATCGAGCGTATAATTGTACTCGCCAATGGTAGATACAGCTGCATAATTTGCAAAAAAGTTATTTCCGGTTACGCCGTAACTAGCACGTACTTTAAATAAATCAAGCCAGGTCATTTTCTTCAAAAAGGCTTCATCGCTTACTACCCAGCCGGCAGATACCGATGGGAAATTGCCATATTTCTGGTTGGAGCCGAACTTCGATGATCCATCACGCCTGATGGCAGCCGACAGCAAATACCTGCCTTTATAGGCGTAATTGATACGTGCCAATACCGAAAGCAACGAATAATCGGTGGTATTGCTCGAACCTGCGCTAATTACGGTTGCAGCATTAATGTAAGGCACATCATCGCTCGGGAAACCCGTTCCGGTAACCGAATTGCTGAACTGCTCAAATTGCTGGGCCGAATAACCTGCCAAAACATCAAAATGATGACCGCCCTTTAAATCTTTGTTGTATTGCAGGTTTGCTTCCGCTGTCCACGAATAATTATCTGTAGAACTTGCCACGCCCGATGCCACATTGTTTGCATTTAAGAGCGAATGGTTATACGTACTTCTGGTTTCTGCACCTTTATC
>Ga0308165_1002827_pt1 | contig 19782 bp, 12 predicted proteins | sample PhyWR2_FD_201032 | JGI IMG/M metagenome (GOLD analysis project Ga0308165, IMG submission 201032) | Phyllosphere microbial communities from UC Gill Tract Community Farm, Albany, California, United States - DLSLW.R2 | ecosystem: Host-associated > Plants > Phyllosphere > Unclassified | place: USA...
CGCTTCGCCGAGATTTTCTGGGCCACCAAGGATATCGAGACGGTGCGCCGGCCATGCCCCTATCCACCGTCGATCGAAGTCGTCTACCCGGTGCTGTAAAGCGCCGCCGGTTGTTCGGATTCAAGTTCATCAGGGTGCGCGGCCGCAGCATGATGCCGACGTTTTGCGACGGCGATTATGCTCTGGTCAGGCGCCCTGTGCGGGGACGGTCGCCGGGGACCGGCGATGTCGTTAGCCTGCAGCGCGGCGGGGAGGCGCGGCTGATCAAGCGGCTGGGCGTCCGCCTGGCGGATGGCCAGTTCAGGCTGTCGGGCGACGGTGCATCATCGCAGCCTTCCGTCGATCTGGGAACCGTGTGCGTCCATGAGATCGAGGGCGTGGTCGTCGCCCGGCTTTCGGGGTCGAGGATAAGCCTGATACGGCGAAAGCCTGGGAACGTCGTTCAATCTGGCCAATGACCGTGAACTGGCCCACTAAGGCGGCACCGGCGGCCTTGTGGAGATTTGGCAATGAGCGACGACAGGCAAGACGGCGCTGAGCCGCATCAGCGCTCTTCGTCTCGCTCGATCGGGCTGTTCATATCCGACATCGACGGAACTTTGGTTCGCTCGGACAAGAGCCTGGCCCCGGCAACGGTCGCAGCGGTAAAATCGCTTACCGAGGCGGGGATGCCGATGAGCCTCATCAGCGCCCGGCCGCCGTCGGGTATCCTCTGGATCGCGCGCGAGCTTGGTCTTGCCGGTCCGTTCGGGGCTTTCAACGGTGGCACCCTGTTCGATGGCGACGGCGCCGTCACCGCGCATTGCTGTCTGGAGCAGGACGTCGCCGAAGCTATTGTCGGGCTGGTGGTGGAGGCCGGGATAACCTGCTGGGTATTTGCGGAAGGCCAGTGGTTTTCGAACGACGCTGCCGACCCGCATACCGGGCGCGAGGTGAAGTCTGCCGGTATCGAGCCGATGCCCGTTTCGGATTTTCGGGGGCGACTGGCGCGGGTGGACAAGATCGTCGGTGTCAGCGACGATCACACCGTCATCGCGCGGCTGGAAAGTGAAGCCGCAGCCTTGGCGGGAGCGCGCGCCACGGTTGCCCGTTCGCAGCCCTATTACCTCGATATTACCGCTGCGGGGGCGAACAAGGGTGATGGCATCGCGCGGTTGGCGGCAGCCTTTGCCGTGCCGCTCGATGCGGTCGCGGTGATCGGGGATCAGATGAATGACTTGCCGATGTTCGCGCGGGCAGGTGTTTCGATCGCGATGGGGCAGGCCAGCGATACGGTGAAGTCGCAGGCCATGCACAGCACTGTCAGCGCTGATGAGGACGGCGTTGCGGCGGCGATCGCACGGTATGTCCTGCCGGGCTGGTGACGGGTCTCGAGGTGACGTCGGATCGGCTTGGCGCTGATAATTGCGTCTTCATGTAATCGTTACATTTTTGGCCCGCGCGAAATGACGTGCCGCCGTTTCGTGTCGTCAGGATAATGGCGGGCGGACCGAAAAATTTGCCAAAAAACTCACAATGAAATGCTTTTCATCGAAATTTGATACGATACATTCGATTTTCCGCGGCATCAGCTGTTAAAGGGAATTCCATGATCGATCGACGTTCCGCCCTGAAAATCGCCGGTGCCGGGTGCGCGGCTTCGCTTGCATCCAGGGCAGTTGCCGCAGCGCCGACCGGCGGATCGACGGCTGCGCCGCACAAAGGCACTTCCTTCCTGATATCGAGCACGCAGTCCCGCCGCTGGGCCGCGCAGCCGCAGCCGGTGGTGGAGGCCGATGACGGCGACCTTTTTGGCCGTTCGTTCAGTGTGGATCTGGCCGGGCCCCGCCAGACGATGGCCGGTTTCGGCGGCGCCTTCAGCGATCTGGGCTGGACCGCACTTTCCGCCTTGCCGGCAACGGAGCGTAACAAGGCGCTGGATCAGGTCTTTGGCGGGGGCGCGCGCCTTGGCCATTGCCGCACCCCGCTTGGCGCCAGCGACATGGCCGCGTCGGCCTATAGCTATGACGAGGTCGCGGGTGATTTCGCGCTTGATCACTTCTCGCTCGGCAGGGACCGCGAGACGGTGATCCCGTTCATCAAGGCCGCGCAGGCGCGTGAGCCGGGTCTGACCGTCTGGGCCTCGCCATGGTCGCCGCCGACCTGGATGAAGACCAACGGGGCCTATCAGATGGCGCCGGGCTGGCCCGGCAAGCCCGCCAACGGCATTCGCCCGGATCAGGTGCGACACGAAGGCGAGGACGGTTTCATCCAGGAGCCGCGCTACTTCGATGCCTATGCACGCTACTTCTGCCGATACGTCGACGGTTATGCGGCGGAAGGCATCGCGATCAAGGCGGTGATGCCGCAGAACGAATTCAATTCCGCCCAACCTTACGTCTCCTGCGTCTGGACAGCGGAAGGGCTGGCGCGCTTCCTGCCGGTGCTGGCCGGCGAAATGGGCAAGCGCGGGGTCGAAGTGCTGCTCGGCACACTGGAGCGGGGCGATGCGGGGCTGGTGGCCAAGGTGATGGCGCACCCGGCCGCTGCCGCCGTGATCCGCGGCGTCGGGGTGCAATGGGCAGGCCGCGCGGCGCTGCCCGAACTGGAGAAGGCCTATCCGCAGCTGGCGCTGTGGGGCAGCGAGCAGGAGTGCGGGGTCGGTACGAACGACTGGCAATATGCCCGCTACAACTGGCGCGTACTGCAGGATTACCTGAAGCACGGGGTCAGCGTGTGGACGTATTGGAACATCGCGTTGGCGGACGGCGGAGAGAGCATCGCGGGCTGGCCGCAGAACTCGCTCATCGCGGTGGACGCGAAGAAAGGAACGTGGCGGCTGACCCATGATTATTGGGCACTGCGGCACACCAGCGCCTTCGTGCGCCCCGGCGCGCGCTATCTGCCGACTCCCAGCAACATCGGCTATGAATTCCAGTATGCCTTCCGCAATCCCGATGGCAGCGTGGTGGTCGTCATGATGAACGACATGGCCGAGCCGCAATCTCGAAAGATCGTGCTGGGCTCGCGGCAGGTGCGGGTGGAACTGCCTGCGGACAGTTTCACCACGCTGGTTCTTTCGGCGCGGGACCTGGCGGGCGACTGATGTTTTACGGCTGCGTCGAGGGCCGGCGGACGGCCCTGGACGCAGCCGTTTCAGCGGCGCTTGGCCTGGGTTACGGTCACGATAACGCGCCGATACCGCGTGATCGCGGGGCTGCCGCTATCCGTGACGGCAAGGATGACATGGGCCTTGCCGCTGGCCGGGCAGGGCGGTGCCAGATCGGGCAGCCAGCCCGCCGTGCAGGTATTCTGCGCGGTGATGGCTACTTTTGCGTCTGAAGCCTGCGACAGCGTCAGGTCGGCTGGACGTTCGCCGTTCTTCACGCCGGCCTCGTTGTAAAGGAACCAGCGGTAGGTCAGCGTCTGTCCATCAGGATCGGTGCTGGCGCCCGCATCGAGGTGCAGGACTTCGCCCTTGCGCACGGTGCGTTCCGCAACCCCGGTACCCGCGCTACCTTCGATGGCGATGCGAGGGGCGTGGTTGGCCTGCGCGAAGGGCTTGACCGTCCAGTCCATGCGCGCGGCGAAGTCGTTCTGGAACGCGGTGCGCCAGCGCCAGATCGTCGCTTGGTCGGAGGTGTGGGGGCGGCCGTCCGCGCCTTCCACGGTGTCCTGCGAGGCGATGCGGTAGAACATGTCGCCGCCCTGGGTCCACAGCGGGCGGCTTTCGCCATAAGGCTGGCGCATCACGTAGCGCCCGCCCCACCCGCCCCATGAGGGGGAGCGGCGTGCTTCCAGTCCGTTGTCGATCAGGCCCAGAAAGGCCGGCGTGTCCCCCTCCATGATGAACCAGTAGCGCGGATAATGCGCGCCCAGCGGGCCTTTGCGGATATGGGCGCCGAGCCATTCGTTGGTGACGGTGGTGAAATCCGCAGCGTCTCCATTGAGATAATACTCATCGCCGCTGATGCCGGTCCAGGTCGCCTTGGCGAAGTCGCCGGAATCGGGCGTCGAGGGGGAGCCGATCCAGAACAGGTCCGGGAATTCGCGGCGGATCGAGGGCCCGGCGTCGTCCTGGTCGGAGATGGCATAGACCCTGAGGCGGGCCACGAAGCGGGCGAGTTCCTCGGCGCTGCGCGTGGCCCGCACGTGGGCCAGCGCCTCGGCCAGCGTGTTGGCGCCGCCCCACAGGTCAACCCAGAGCGGGCGGGTATCGGCGCGGTCGGCGGCGGCGATGAGCTTGCGCGCGCCTTCGCTGGGCGATGCGGCGTCGATCGCGGCCACGCCGTAGGCCGCAGGGCCGCTGGCGATGGTTTCCGCAAGCGCCTGCGCGGTCGGCCAGCCGGGCGCGTTGTCCAGCAGGCGCGGGCGGACTTTGCCGAAATCGGCGACGATGGCGCGAATCGTCTCGGGATGGGTGACGGATTTCTGGAAGGTCGAAGTGGTGGCGACCAGCCCCTCGATGTCGATCTCGTTCGAATAGAGCAGCAGGCGCACCAGCGACATCTGGTCGTCCGGCTCATTGCCGATGTCGCTCAGGACGAAGAGGCGCGGCTTGCCCTCAGCCGTGTCGAGGTGCTCGGCAGGCAGCGGCGCGGCCAGTGCTGGCGCCGCGCAGGCTGCCATCAGGCAGGCGGCGAATGCAGGCAGGACAGCGCGCGAAAGCGGGCCGGGACGAAGGGCTTCATGGTGCGAAGGCAAGCGGTCTTGCTCCTTTTGGGATTCGGGAGAGTACCGGCGGGGCCGGGCGTAGACATGAAAAAGGGATCCGGTCCTGCAGGACTGGATCCCTTGTAAGGAAAAAGGCGGGTCATGCCGAGCCCGCCTTTCCCGTATCGTCAGAAGCGGTAGGTCACGCGCGCGCCGTAAGTGCGCGGATCGCCGAACTGCACAAGGTAACCGCCGGCGTAAGCGGCTTCTTCCGAGGTGGTCAGGATGACCGAGTTCTCGATGTTGCGCACATAGGCCGAGATCTCGAAGCCCGAAGCCTCGTTGGGCACGTAGGTCAGCATGAGGTCGGTCTTGGTATAGCCCTTCTGCATTTCCGTGCCGATGTTGCGGAAGCTGAAGAACGACTTCGACTGGTAGCGGCTCTGCGCGCGTGCGGTGAGCTTGCCGTTGCCGATCAGGAAGTCATGGCTGACGCCGCCCGACAGCGACCACGACGGCGCCTGGGGCAGGGTGTTGCCGGCATACTGTACGCCATTGTTGTTGAAGTCCCGGTAACGGGCGTGGAGGTAGGCGACGGTGAAGTCCACCTTGTCCAGCGTGGTGGGCAGCCAGCTGGTTTCCAGCTCGCCGCCGTAGATGCGGGCGCGGCCGGCGTTGAACACGCGCGATACGGCCGTGACGGGATCGTTCTGCTGCACCTGCAGGTCGGTGTAGTCGTAGAGGAAGCCGCTCAGGTTGACCTGCAGCGTGCTGCCCAGGAAGCGGTTCTTGATACCCGCTTCGTAAGCCGTGATGCTTTCAGGACCATACGTGAAGCCGTTCTGGAAGCCGCCTGCCTTGAAGCCGGTATCGTACTTGGCATAGACGAGATTGTCTGGCGTGGCCTGCCAGTTGACGCCCAGGTGGTAGGTGTCCTTGTTGCCGGTGTAGCTGGCGTCGACGTCGGTATAGGTGCCGGCAACGTCGCTGAAGCCGACCTGCTTCTTCTTTTCGCGGGTGTAGCGAGCGCCGGCCTCGACCTTCAGGTCGGGGGTGATTTCGTAATAGGCCTGGCCGAACCCGGCATAGGACTTGGCATCCGTCACATAGTCGAAGGTGTAGAAGTTGATCGGCGCCGCGCCGCCCAGGATCTGGAAGTTGGTCAGCGAATCGTTGTGGTCGCTGAAGTAGTACAGGCCGACCTGGAAGCCGAACGGACCGGCGCCGTTGGTGCCGAGGCGCAGTTCGTGGTTCTGGGTCTTGGTGGTGCCGTCGGTCGGGAAGGCGAAGCTGGCGCCGGTGCCGCCGTCCTGGTCGTTCTGGCGGCTGATGTCCTGCGTGCGGTAGCCGCCGAAGTACGACAGCGTCACTGGCCCGAAGTCGTAGTTCAGGTTGGCGCGCACGTTCTTGATGGTGAGGTCGATGAAGCCCTGGGTGTTGAGCGCCCAGTTGCGGTCGCTGCCCAGCTTCAGCTTGCCGTCGACGACATCGCTGTAGGGGATGCCCTTGATGACCGCGCCGACGCCGCCGACGTGAGTATATTCGCCGGTAACCAGGGCGGTGAAGGGCGAACCCGAATCGTAGGCGACGTGCAGGCGCGCGGCCTGGCTGACGTCATCGTTGCCGCCCTTGCGGACCAGTCCGCCGTCGGACAGCGAGCCGTTGTTGCGGTAGGCGTCGCGCTGGTGGACCGAAAAGGCGCCGCGTACCTTGATGGAATCGCTGACGGGTACGTTCAGCATGCCTTCCGCGATCAGTGCGTTCTTGTAGCCATATTCGAGGGCCATCGAGCCTTCGAGCTTGTCGGTCGGCTTGGCGGTGGAAATGTTGATCGCGCCGGCGGTGGCGTTGCGGCCGTACAGCGTGCCCTGAGGGCCGCGCAGCACTTCGATACGTTCCAGGTCGAAGAAGCCGACGTTCAGCGCGGTGCCGTTCTGGAGGTAGAAGTTGTCGATGCTGACCGCGACGGCGGGGTTGCCGGTCTCGGTGTAGTCGCGGCTGGAGACGCCGCGAATGGTGATGATCGTGTTCTGGTTGTTCTGGGCGATGCCCAGGGTGGGCGCGATATTGACCAGGCTGTTGACGTCGCTGACGCCGTTCTTCGTCAGTTCCTCGCCGGTGGCGATGGTCATCGCGATCGGGGTCTTCTGCGCGGTGCTCTCACGCTTTTCAGCGGTGACGACGATGTCGCCGAACTGGCCGGACGAACTTTCTGCGCCCGCATCCTGCGCCATGGCGGGCGCGGCGATTCCGGTCGTGGCGATTGCCACTGCAACTGCGAAAGTCGAGATTGGAGACTGAAGCATGGTACCCCTCATGGTTGTCGCGCTCCCCGCGCATATCCTGAAATGCATTACATTAGTATCAGGCGATCTCCTCTTCCTGCTTGTCCAACGAGAAGAGAGAGATGCCGTAAACGCCCTGTCATTAGCAGATGGTAACGGTTACATCACAAATGTGTATCTCAAACGTCACGGGATGCAATAGACAATTTGCCGAAGTTCCGGGAAATGGCTGGCAGGCGTTGCATTCGGTCCTCACTCGGCGGTTTGGCCGCAATATTCCATTGCATGCCGTGAGGGATGGGCGCGGGGGAGTTGCCATTCCGTAAATGCGCGGCAAAGTGCATGTCCGGTCCGCGCCGGAACGCCGCCGCTTCCGGCGGAAGCGATTGTTAGAGCGTCGTTATCCTCTGCGCCTGAGGGACCGGCGCGGGTCCTGTGACGGGCGCAGTTCTTGCCCGAACTCAGTCGCCGCCGCCGCCGCCATCTCCCCCGCCCCCATCTCCTCCACCGCCGTCAAACGAGAAGGAATCGGACGACCAATCGCGATCGTCATTTTCATATGAAACCTCGCCGCCGCTGTCCGATGACGATGAGCCATCGTTCGCGCGCCGCTTCCTGCGTGCAGCAGATTCCGTGGAAACGGCATGGGACACAAATCCACAGATGCCAGCGAGAGTCACGGCTGCGGCAAAGGTATGGAAGGTCAGGAAGCCAAGGGCGTCTCCCGCAGTTACGCCGAAAATCCAGGAACGCATCAACCGAATCCGCATAGTGCCCGATCAATCGGTTCTGCGGGTTCGGTGACGCGGTAGCAATCGGATTTCGCCCTGAAAACGAGATTGCGGGCGCGGCTATCCCGGCTTTGCGCGCCTGCGTTTTGCCGGCCGCAGATGCCGCCAGCCGACGACTATGCCAGTGACGGAAATGGCCAGTCCCGCAGCGGAGAGCACCCACATCAGGCCATCGTGCAGCGGGCGCCATGTCAGCAGCCACGGCAGGTCGAAGCTGTGGAGCGCCGCGAACAGCCAGCGATAGCTGCGGCTGCCCGATCCCATCCTGCCCAGCAACATTCCGGTCGCCGGATCCACGTGCAGCCATGTGCGGGCGGGATCGTCGAACACCAACCGCAGCACGGGAAGCGGCCGGGCATCGCTGCGCGGGTCGCCGGTGGTGTACCAGTAGCGATCGTAGGATGTGAGCCGGTGCACGGAGACCAGTTTGCCATCGGTCACGGCTGCACGGGCGATCGCCTCGATCCGGCTGGTCGGCAGAGCCAGCGGACGGGCGGTGGCGCCGTCCAGAAGCACCTTGTCCCGCGCCGCGCCCAGCGCGATCATCACCGGCTTTGCGCCGAGATAGGCGAAAGTCACCTCCCGCGCGCCGTGCGCTTCGCGTTTCAGGGCAGCGAGATCGGTGGGCGCGAAGCCGTGCCTGTCGCCGGAATAGCGCTCGGCGATGCCGTGATCCGCATCGCGCAGGCCGCCCCAGGGGCTCATCGACATCCAGCCGCTGAAGACCCACGTGAGGACGGCCAGCCCGCCGACAAGGCCGGTAACATGATGCCATTTCATCCACCCGCGATAGGGGCTGACGGAGCCTGACTTGTACCGCTTCGACAACCGCACGCGCAGCAGGCCGATCCAGATGCCCGCGACCGCGCCCACCATGCCGATGCCCGAGGTCCACAGCACCGTCTGGCGCCAGGGTTCCTGATGAAGGCGCAGGGCGGTGAAGTAGATCCAGTGCGGCACCGCGCCCAGCCAGTTCCAGAAACGTTCATGCGCCGTGGTGTTTTGGACCACTTCGCCGGTCTTCTGCGCCACGTAGATGTCGGTCGCAGCGGTGTCGGCCATTCTCACGCGCCAGAACGGTGCCATTTTCTTGTAGGCGCCGGTGACGACCCATTGGTCGTTATCGACCGGGGTGACTGCCTCCACCGGGGCGTGGACAAGGGCAGAGGCGATCGTCCCCGCCCGGCCCGCGTCGACGGACAGGATCTCACGGCCGGTCACTGCGGATACCGCACGCCGGCCTTCCTTGGTGACGAAGCGATAGACCGGCTCACCGGCGGTCATGCCGATCCGCATTTCGGAAGGGAACGTCGCCTCGTGCAACGTCGCCAGCGCCGCATCCGGCCTTACCTTTACCTGCGCCCAGTCCATCGGCGGTGCGCTGGCAATCCGTTCGGGCGCGCGGAAACTTGGGAAGGGCACGTACATCATCACCACGCCCGACACGAACCAGACGGCGAACAGGACGCAGAGCGCAATGCCGGTCCAGCGGTGGAAGAAGTAAAGCCACCGCCGCGCCGCGCGCCATGCGGCAGCTGACAGCGGCTGCCTGGGCCGTGGTCTAGGATGGAGGCGCGCGTGCGGCGCGCCCCCGGTTGCGACAGGTGCGCTGTCAGAAGCCGACATTGAGGCTGGCCTCCACCGCGCGCGGATCGCCCAGGACCCACTGCGAGGCGCCGTAAGTGGCCCGCACATAGGTTTCGTCGAAGACGTTGCGCAGGCGCAGGGCGATGCTCGCGGCCTCGACGAACTGCCAGCGCAGGCCGATGTCGGTCAGCGTATAGGCCGGGATGACGCGGGTATTGGCGGCATCCTGATAGCGCTTGCCGACATGGCTGACGCCGCCGTCGACGATCCAGCCGTCCAGAAATTCCCAGCTGACGAAGGCATTGGCGGTCCTGGTCGCCACATTTGTCGGCCGGTTGCCGGCACGCTGGAACGGCACGCCGCCAACGGATTCGGCGAAGTCGTCATAGCGGGCGCGCAATACAGATCCGTTGAGGCTGATGCTTACACGCTCCACCGGCTCCAGCGACAGCGATGCCTCGGCGCCACGGGACGATTGCTGGCCGACCTGGACCTGGATCGTCGGGGTCAGCGGGTCGGACGTCAGCAGCTTCTTCTTGACGATGTCATAGGCCGCCAGGGTGAACTGGCCGCGTCCGCCCCAGAAGATGTGCTTGATGCCCACTTCGTACTGCCGCCCGGTGGAAAGGTCGAAGCTGCTTTGGGCAAGGCTGGTCGAAACCAGCGCGCCGACCGGATCGGCCGCCGTCGCGTACTGTCCGTAAAGCGACAGGGTGGGGATGGGGTTGTAGACCGCGCCCACCCGCCAGGTCACCGCGTCCGGGGTGCCGGTGAAGTTGTTGGCGGCGTTGACGTAATCGGTCTTGGTGATCTCCGGCCGGTCATAACGCAAACCGCCGACCAGCGAGAACTGGTCGCTGAACTTCAGCCGGTCCTCGGCGAAGATCGAATATTGGCGGATCTGGTTGGTATAGCGCGGCTTGGTCGGCGCGCTGGCCTGGTCGATGAACAGGCCGGGCACCGGGTTTACCACGTCGATAAGCCGGGTCTGGTTGTTGCCCGAATTGCTGACGTTCTTGTAGCTGATGCGGTTCACGTCGAAGCCGACCACCAGCTGGTTCTCCAACCCGCCCAGATCGTGCGCGATATTCGCGGTGGTGCGGTTCCCGGTCTGCTTCTGGATGTGATAGAGTTCCAGGAAGCTGGACTGGCGGATCTTCGCCGGGCTGGTTGCGGTTGCGGGGACGTAGGTCACGTTCTCCGCGTTGTTCCAGTACTTGTTCGCCCATAAGTGGTAGAACGTGCTGCGGATGGTGATTGCCTCGGACGGGGACCATTCCAGTTTCGCCTGGCTCCAGTTGTCGCGAAAGCGCAGGTTCGCGTCGGTGACGTTGTAGTTGTTGCGGCGGATCGACTTGTCGAGCTTGCCGTTCACCAGCGGCACGCCGAACCATGTGCGCGGCTTCTGCGTGCTGAAATCGTGCGACAGGGTGATGCTAAGGTCCGGGGCGGGCTTCAGGCGGACCGCGCCCGAAAGCGCCAGTGCGCTGCTGTCGCCCCGGTCCATCCAGCCATCCGAACGGCGATAGCTGGCATCGGCTCGGAAACCGACCAGATCGTTGACCGGGCCGCCCGCGCCCGCCGCGATGGAGTAGGTTCCGAAGGATGCCACGCCGGCGCGCCCGCCCATCTCCAGCGTATCGCCGGGCTGGCGCCGGGTCACGTTTACCGCGCCGCCTATCGCGCCTTCGCCGTAGAGGACCGAGGCCGGGCCGCGCAGGATTTCCACGCTCTGCGCCATCCACGGGTCGGCCGGGAAGGTCAGCGTGTTATTATACATGCGCATCCCGTCATAAAGCGTCATCACCGAGTTCTGGCCGGTGAAACCGCGCGCGGACAGGCCGTAGCCGAACACGCCGGACGTGTTGACGATGCCGGTCGCGCGGGCGGCGGCGTCCTGGATCGTCAGGTCTCCGCGCAGGCGGATGGCGTCGCCGTCCAGCGTCTCGATGCTGGCCGGCGTCTCCAGCGGGGTAAGGTTGAGGCGGCTGGCGCTGTCCGTCCTGGTGTTCAGTCGAAGCTGGTCGACGATGCCGGTGACGACGATCACGTCGCCCTCTGCCTCGTTCGGGGCCTGCTGGGCGTGCGCCGACCCGGCAGCGAAATTGGGCGCAACTAGAGTGCAGGCCGCAAGCGCGGCCGATGCGAAATTGGTCATGTTATTCCCCCGTCGGCGTCAATCGACGTTGGGCCGGGGCGTGCCGTTCACGAACGGTCGGCGCCGCGCATCGCCCGGACGCCAGGGGCGGCCGACACACGAAACCGATGCGGCCCCAGCCGCTCGTTCGTCGCTCAGACGGAGTTCACCGTGCCGCGGCCATCCCCTGGACCAAGGCAAGAGCGACCAGACGCCGGCAGGTCTCCTGGCTCATGGGTCATCGCTTGATATACGGCCTTCCCAGGCCTCGCATGTTACAGCGTCCGGCCCAGTGGCTGGCGGCTCGGCGCTATGCCGTCCGCACATGTATATCGCGCTCGCCACTTACAGTTGCAGGGACAGCTGCGGATTTGGATGGAGAACCACCCGCACCGCATTCCCGTTTTAATCCCCTTTCGGGGAACCGACGCGATCTTTACCCGTGCGGACGGCCAAGGGCCGATGCACGAATGCCGCGTTCATATGGTCGGGATTTTCAAATCGCAAGCGTCATGATGAGCAGCGAGATCATCGGCTGAGATCCGGCGAGCCGGCGCGCATCGCATCGATTACCGCGCGCAGGCCTGCGGACATGTGCTTGCGGGTGGGATAGTACAGATAGAGCCAGTCCTCCGGCTCTATCCAGTGTTCAAGGCAGCGGATCAACCGTCCGCTGTCGACCAGGGGCTGGGCGCGATCTTCCCAGACATAGGCAAGCGCGATGCCTGCCAGTGCCGCCTCGATCATCAGTTCATGGTCGTGCAGGGCCAGGGGGCCGGTCGGCTCGAAGTCGATCTCCTGCCCGCCCTGGCTGAAGGACCAGGGGTATCGCGCGGAAGTGGGATACATGTTGCGGATGCAGGCATGGTCTTGAAGGTCGGCCGGAGATGTCGGCACCGGGCGGCGCTGGAAATAGGCGGGGGAGCCGACCACCGCGAAGCGCAGGCGCGGATTGATCTTCACCGCGGTCATCCCGTCGCGCAGGCTTTCGCCGAGGCGGATGCCGGCATCGAAGCCTTCCTCGACGATATCGACAAGCCGGTCCGTGGCGACGATTTCCAGTTCCAGATTCGGGTTGCGTGCGATCAGTCCGCCGATCACCGGCCCCAGCACGAAGGGCGCGACCGAGTTGGGGGCATTGATCCGCACTTTGCCAAAGGGTGTATCGCGGAACTGGTTGAGCGCGTCGAGCGCCGACCCGATCTCCCCGAAAGCAGGCGAAAGCTGGGCGAGCAGCATCCCGCCCGCATCTGTCAGCGATACGCTGCGGGTGGTGCGGTTGAGCAGGCGGATGCCCACCCGCGTTTCCAGATTGGAGACGGCATGGCTGATGGCGGACGCCGTGACGCCGCGTTCCTCGCCTGCCCGGCGGAAGCTGCGGTGGCGGGCGACCGCATCGAAGGCAGCGAGTTCCGAAAGGTCTGTCGTGCGCATTCCTGAATCTCGCTCAGCATTATGCGGACAACTATCGATCTAATCAGATCAATAGGAAAGGCGCAAAAAGCATCCGCAAGCCGGTGTTCCTCCGGCCGCCCCGCCGGTCTCCGGCATTGTCGAAAGGATATTCCCATGAAGATCTGGTTCATCACCGGCGCCTCGCGCGGTTTCGGAGCGCTCGTTACCGAGCGCGCACTCGCGCGCGGCGACGCTGTCGTTGCCACCGCGCGCAAGGCCGAGGCGATTGCTACGCGGTTCGGCGACCATCCCAATCTGCTGGGCCTGACGCTCGACGTCACCGACGAGGCGCAGGCGATTGCCGCCGCGAAGGCGGCGATCGACCGTTTCGGTCGGATCGACGTGCTGTTCAACAATGCCGGCTTCGGCGTAATGGGGGCGGTCGAGGAAGCCGGTGCTGCCGAAGTGGAAGCGGTCTATCGGACCAATGTGTTCGGCCTGCTGAACGTCACGCGCGCGATCCTGCCTCACATGCGCAGCGCGCGTTCGGGCCGCATCCTCAACGTTTCGTCGATCGGCGGATATCGCGGTGCGGCAGGCTTCGGTGTCTATAGTTCGACCAAGTTCGCGGTCGAGGGACTGTCCGAGGCACTGCATGACGAACTTGCACCGCTTGGCATTCATGTCACCGTGGTCGAGCCGGGCTATTTCCGCACCGATTTCCTCGATGGCTCGTCGCTTTCCGTCAGCCCCGCCGTGATCGCCGACTATGACGATACTGCGGGCAAGGTACGGACAGTAGCGGCCGGGCTCAGCCACAATCAGCCGGGCGATCCGGCGCGGCTGGCGCAGGTCCTCGTCGAATTCGTCGAGGCGCCCAAACCTCCGGTGCGGCTGCCGCTGGGAAGCGATACCGTCGCGGCGATAGAGGCCAAGCATGAGGCCGACGCCGCAATCCTGCGGGAATGGCGCAGTGTCTCGGTGTCGACCGACTTCTGACTTGGAAAATGGCCGCGCGGCGTTCCCCGCCGTCGGCGTGCATGCGCGAATCAGACGATGACTTGCGCATGCACCACATAACGCCAAGGGCCGCGCCGGATGGCATCGAAGGGAAAGCATGTCGTCAGGTCCAGTCGTTCGCCTGAGGCGCTGTCGGGCACGGCGTAGCGGTCCCAGCGCACCACGTCCGTGCCGGTCACACGGTAACGGCGTTTCAGCCCGGCGCGGGTTTCCAGGGTCACGACATCGCCCTTGTGCAATTCGCGCAGGAACCGAAAATGCGTGTCGCGGTGGGCGGCGATGACGGCGGTGCCCGGCTGGCCCGGGGCTGCGCCGCCGGGCAGCATCGTGGGCCCGAACGCCAGCGCCTGCCCCGACCCGCTGTCCAGAACCATGCGCGTCACGCCAAGCCGCTCCACCGAAAGCCGGGCGAGTGGTGTCATGTCCGCCGAGGGCCAGGGCCGGCGCGGCCTGTGGTCTGCAAGGCTGCGCGCGAAGGCGCGTTCCAGCAGGACCTGCGCGGCCACTGCCTTGGCCGGAACGTAAAGGCCGCGCCCGATATCGGCCACGCCTGCAAGGCACAGCGCGGCCAGCAAGATAACGCAGAGGCCGCGCTTGTGCGCGGCCTCCCAAATGCGCGGCAGCGGGATCATGCCGCCCTCCGGCGCATCAGCACGGCGAACCCGGCAAGGCCCGCCAGCAGGAGCGCACAGCCCTTGCCGATCACGCCGAGGAAGCCGGTGGCGGTCTGCGGCAGTTCCAGCGCCTGCGCCTGCATGGCGGCAAGATCGCCTGAACCGTCCCCGCCGGTGGTGCGCTGCGCCGCCTGTCCGAACAGGCGGCCGAAATCCCAGCCTGCGGGAAGGTTGATCGGCAGTTCCTCGCGGGTCAGGCGGGCTCCGTCGGGGCGCGAGGGCGTTTCATCCACGGCGACAAGGCTGGTGCGGCTAGTGACGATCCCGTTTTCCATGCCCACCTGTTCGACTTCGGCGTCTGCCGCCCCATCGTCCAGCTTGCCGAGCGCGCGGTCCGCCTCGATGTCGGTGATGCGGCGACGGGCCCAGAGCTTTTCCACGGCCGGGCTGGGCAGGGCGGCGGCCAGGTCTACCCGCCGTTCCCACAGCTTGCCGCCGATCCTGCCGCTGACCGTAAGGGTGCCGGCAAGGTGATCGCTGCGGCCCACCAGCACCAGCGGGCGGCCTGCATAGACATCAGGCAGGCGCGAGGGCGTCAGGTCGAGCGATCCGCCCTCCACCCGCACCGACAGGTCGCGCACCGCCGGATGGCTCAGTACGTCGAGCAGCGGCATCATCTTCGCCGCCACTTCGCCTGGCGCGCCGACATGAGTGTAGACGCCGCCGCCGATGGTGGACATGCGCTCCATCAGATAGTCGTTGGGGGCCGAACCGATGCCGACCATGAACACATGGCTGCGTCCGCCGTCGGCGCCGATGGCGGCCATCATCTCGCGTTCGTTCGAGATTTCGCCGTCGGTCATGAACACGATCTGGCGCAGCACCTCGGGATCGCTCCCGCCGCCGCTGCCGGCATCGGCCAGCGCGGCGCGCAGGGCGGGAAGCATTTCGGTGCCGCCCTGCGCTTCGAGCGACCCGGCGAAGCGGCGCGCCAGTGCGACCTGATCGGGCGTGGCGGCCACGCTGTGCTCGAACAGGCGGGTCATGGTGTCGTCGAAACGGATCACGTTGAAATGGTCCTGCGGGCGCAGCGTGCCCAGGGCATGGATCAGGCTGGCCTTCGCTTCGTCCATCGAATCTCCGCCCATCGACCCGCTGTTATCGATCACGAAAACCATTTCGCGCGGAGGCGTGGGCAGGGCGGACAGGTCGGCAGGCGGCGTCACGGAAGCCATCACGTAATCGCCCTTCGCGGTGTGCTGGGCGAACAGGCCCAGCGTAGGGTCGGCCGAGGCGGAGCGCCATTCCAGCACGAAGTCGCGGTCCGCAGGGACGGCGGTATCGGCCAGTCGGACCGTGCGGTCGTCCAGCGGACCGGACACATTGACGCGGTGATAGCGGCTGATGAGGTTGGCGACATCGAAGCCGGGCGCAAGGCGCACCGCGATCGAGGTGGGGTTGAGGCCCCCGCTCAGTTTCGCACCCAGCTTCGGATCGAGCACCGGCGCGGCTGTGACCGCGTTCGCATCCGCCACGGCGGCATCCGAATTCAGGGTATGGGGCGGTGTGTAGCGCGGCCCCACTACCAGCGGCAGGCGCAGCGAGAACGTGCCGTTGGCCTGGGCCACCGGGGCTTGGTACTCGATCGCGATCAGCACCGTCTCGCCCGGGCCGACATTGGCGACCATGGTGGAGAACATGTTAGGCCGTTGCTGCTCCACCAGCCCGGCCTTGCGTCCGCTGGCCTTGGCCTGTTCGTAAGCAGCGCGGGCTTTCTCGCGCGGCTGGATGCGGCCCACGATTACGCGTTGGCCCACCACCATCTTCAACGAATCCACCGCGCCGTCCTGCGACAGCGGATAAAGATAGCTGGCCTCCATCCACTTGTCGGAAGTGTTGCGAAACGCCTGGGTGACGCGCACGCGGGCCACCTGTCCGGTGACGTTCACCTCCATGTCGGTGCCAAGGCGGACGGCGGGGAGGGCCTGGGCAATGCCCTGGCCGCGCAGCATCAGGGTGCCGGCTGCGGGCCCCTCATCTGACTGCTCGCCGGGCGCGGCGTCTTCCCCAGCCTCATCGGCGGCAAGGGCGGCGCCGGCATGCACAGCGAGGGCGGCGGGCGTCCCCAGCGCCAGCACGGCGGCGGGGATCAGGCAACTGCGGAAAGCGAAGGAATGCGGCATGGCTTGGCTCCATCGAAGATCGGGAGCCATCCCTCTATGCGCAGGGCGGTGCGTACAGCCACGAGCAGTTTCGGCCTGTTCCCGCCGCGCCGTGTGCGGGAAAACGCACAATGACGCAGGTGTTGACGGGATGTCCGCATTTGTGCGCAAATAGGCGTAATGACGATGTCCACCAAGATCACGCCCGAAGATGCATCCCAGGCCGACGCGGTATCCGCAGAAGGAATGGAGACGGGTCGCCGCGTGCGTGAGGAGATAGCGCGGCGCCGCATCTCGCGCCAGGCGCTGGCGGACATGGCGCGGATCAGCCTCTCCACGCTGGAGAAAGCTCTGGCCGGCAAGCGCCCTTTCACGCTGGCCACGCTGCTGCGGATAGAGGAAGCGCTGGGCGTCAGCCTGCGCGCCGGCTCCGCGGCGCAGGCGCCGAGCGGCGGCGACGTCGCGCCTGAGGCGATGGGCGCTTACTCCCGTTCGGCCGTGACCTGGCTTGAAGGGCGCTACCTTACCGTGCGGGCCAGCTTCGGCACGCCGGGAAGCCTTTTCGCTTATCTTACCACGATCCGCTGGGTGTCCGAGAAGGCTTGCCTCTGTTTCGCGGAATCGGGCCGCTCCGACGCCCGCTTCGAACAGGCCGGGCAGGTCTCGATGCCCAACCTGTCTGGCCACATCTATCTGGTGACCAATGAGCAGGGGCAATACCGCCTCGCCATCCTTTCGCGTCCGACCATCGACGGCGGCCTGTTCGGCATCCTCACCACGTTGGAAGTGGGCCACGGCTCGCAACTGGTTCCCGCCGCCGCGCCGCTCGCGCTTGGCAAGCTGGGCGAAGGGGAGGACCCGCAGCTCGGCCTCGTCAGCCCGGACATGACGCACTTCGCAGCCTACCGCGAAATGCTGAACCGGTCGACCGAAGGCGACTTCGCTCGTCTTCACGGTACGGACTGAGCAAAACTGCGCATATCGCCAATACCGGCGCCGATACGGATCTGAATCGACTTCTTTCAAACCGGTTCGGTTCTAACAACTGTGCCCCAGTCAAATAATCATTAATAACCGCAAACCAGTATAGCTGCAGACCTTCGGGTCAGCGGATGGGATGCCGAGTGATCGACCTTCAAAATACAATTCTGGAGATGATAGCCAAAGGGGAGTCGCTGGCCGACACCATCAATCGCCTGTGCCTGGAAGTGGAGCGGATCGTCCCGGATGCGATCTGTTCCGTGCTGAGGGTGGATTCTCAGGGCTGCCTTCATTCGCTGGCCGCCCCCAGCCTCCCGGCTGAATACTGCGCCCTGATCGACGGACTGCCGATCGGGCCGAATGTGGGGTCCTGCGGAACGGCGGCCTGGCTGGGGGAGGAGGTAGCCGTGCAGGACGTGGAGACCGATCCGCGCTGGCACGATTACAAACACCTTGTCTTGCCGCTGGGCTTGAAGGCGTGCTGGTCCAGTCCTGTCTTCGGCGCGCACGACCGGCCGATCGCGACATTCGCCTTTTACTACCGCGAGAAAAGGGGCCCATTGCCGATCGAGCGCGAAATGGTCGATCGCTGCGTCCACTTGTGCGCGATCGCCCTCGACCGCCACCGGCGTGTGCTGGAGCATGAGCGCCGCGCCTATACGGACGCGCTTACCGGCTTGGCGAACCGTGCGGCCTTCAACATTGCGCTGCCCGATCTCGACTGCACCTCCCCCGGCGCCTGGGCTCTGTGCCTGGTCGATCTGGACAATCTCAAAGTCGTGAACGACACGTTCGGTCATCAGGCGGGTGACATCCTTCTCAAGGAGGTCGGCGACCGGCTTGCCGCTGCGGCCGCTCCCGACAAAGTCTTCCGCATCGGCGGCGATGAATTCGCGATCGTCGTACGGAGCAGCGCGGCGCTGCGCGATATCGATCGCACCGTAGAAGCCTACCTTGAAGCGCTGGTGCCAACGGCGGACTGCGACGGCAAGATTGTCGGCCCCCGCGCGACGATCGGCCTCGCGGTGTTGTCGGACGGGGATCGCACCGCCGAACGGGTGCGACAGAACGCGGACTTCGCGCTCTATCACGCCAAGGAAACCCGGCGCGGCGGCTACGTCCGCTATTGGCCGGGCATCGGCACGCGCATGACGCGCAGGCTCACGGCCATCCGTGAAGTCGATGCGGCCCTTCGCGAAGGACGAATAGAGCCGTTCTATCAACCGATCATCTTGTTCGAGACGGGAGAGATCGTGGGCCTTGAGGCGCTTTGCCGAATGCGCATCGGCAATACGGTGGTGCCCGCATCCTCGTTTCACGATGCGACCACGGATGCCAGCGTTGCCGCGGCGCTCACGAGGCAGATCGTCTCGCAGGTCGCCAGGGATGTGCGCATATGGCTCGACATGGGCATCCCGTTCCAGCACGTCGGGATCAACGTCTCCTCGGTCGATTTCCATAACGGCAGCATCTATTCGGTGCTGGCGGAAAATTTCGAGCGCGAACGGGTGCCGCTGAAGCACGTCATCCTGGAAGTGACGGAATCGGTCTACATGGACGACGATGCCGGCGTGGTGCGTCAGTCGATGGCCGCGTTACGGGAGAAAGGCCTCAAGATCGCGCTGGACGATTTCGGCACGGGCTACGCATCGCTCACTCATCTCATGAGTGTGCCGGTAGACATCATCAAGATCGACAAGTCCTTCGTGGACAGCATCGTCGACAAGGGACCTAGCGCCGCGATTATAGAAGGCATTGTCGGCATCGCCGGTCGGCTGGGCATCAAGGTCGTGGCGGAAGGCATCGAGGAACGTTCCCAAGTTCGCCAGTTGATGGGATTGGGTTGCGGCCTCGGCCAGGGCTACCTCTATTCGCGGGCCGTCGACGCAGGCGAAGCCGGCGAGATGATGCTGAAATTCGCCCAAGGTCTTGGTCCCGCAAAGGCCCGTTTGAAAGGCGGCTGATGCCCTTACGGCATTCGGGGAATTCGATCCCGGAGATTGAAAAATCTCGATAAACTTGGCTTCTCTGGAAGTCTGACACTTTTTTGAAATTGAGTGTTGACCGAATCGCGGGGTCTCCTTAGAGGGCTGTTCACCGCAGCGGACCACCTGGTTTTGCAGCGGTCGCCAAGCACTAACGGGCAACATGCTCTCCGAGGTTAAAGCCGGGGATGAC
>Ga0308165_1002828_pt1 | contig 19771 bp, 18 predicted proteins | sample PhyWR2_FD_201032 | JGI IMG/M metagenome (GOLD analysis project Ga0308165, IMG submission 201032) | Phyllosphere microbial communities from UC Gill Tract Community Farm, Albany, California, United States - DLSLW.R2 | ecosystem: Host-associated > Plants > Phyllosphere > Unclassified | place: USA...
AGCCAGAAGTGGACATTGCCCATCCGCGATTGGAAGGCTGCGCTGACTCGCTTTACCATTCAGTTCGGAGACCGCATCTCCATCAACTGAAGTCCGTCCCGTTTACACAAAATATCGGACACGCCCAAACGCCTGCACAATTCGCACTCCAACTCGTGCGCAATGCCGCGGGCGTCCTTGTCTCCGCGCAGTGCGCGCAACCGCCACTCCTTAGACCGAGCAAGCAGATCTTCGTCAGGAATTACTTGTAAGTTCATAACAGGTGTCATTGCGCATGCGGTGTGCACACAGTCAAATCCTTGCAACAACGCCTCAGCACCACAGCGTTCAATGATCGACTCATGGCGGTTTGATCAAAGTCCACGCATCGACCCCTAGCGCCTGCGCGATGCGTTCCATGTTGGAGAGAGACACATTCCAGCGGGAGCGTTCTACAGCAGAGACATAGGTCCGGTCCAAGTCGCATTCAAGCGCAAGGCGCTCTTGTGACCAGCCTTTCTCAACGCGTTTTAGGCGCACCCAGTACGCAAACACATCGCGAAGATTGTCGGGATTTGGTAGATGAGTGGGGGGTGTAGGTTTGGCAGACACTCTCCAAGCATCAGTTTCTGATACATTTACATCTACGGAGTTTGCTTCTCATATGAATGCAGGAGGGCATCTTGTTTTCTAGAACTAGCAGCACCATGAACAGCACAGGTAGTAGAGCTCATGAGCATGAAGCGTCTAACACTGAGGGAGTGACGCCAGAGACGACGATGGCTGGCGGCTGTGCCAGTTCGCACTTCATTTTCGGCAATGTGTTCATGCGCCATCAGCATTGCGGCGGGGTTCAGCTATCCATTTCTATCTCAAAGGCAAACGTCCAGTCAAAGCGGCAAACATTTCATGAAGCGAAGTACGTCCAAGCTAGTGAACGACCATTGGAGTGCTGTGCGGCGTGGTTGATTTATGTAAGCGTGCAGCCTGAGTCGACTATGTACGTGTCAGCCCTTAGCGAGTCTTTTTACAACTAACCTGACCCGCACGTAGCGAGGAGTTTTCACGTTTTGATCTGATGCGTTTGCTTCACATATTGATGGCCCTAGACAGCTTATCAGCTGGGGTCCCTATTCATCTCACTCTCGGAAAGTCAGGAAAACGAGCTTCACTATGCAAGAGAAATACAACGTTGTGCTGAGCGGCCGCAACCCTGCGGCTGATCCCCATTTGGTCACCCAAAAGCTTGCCAGCCTTTTCAAATGCTCCATTGATCGAGCTACTCAACTGCTCGCTCAGCCGTCATGTGTTGTCAAGAAAGAAGTAGGGGCAGAGACAGCGGACAAATACAAGAAAGCCATTGAGAGCACAGGTGCTCAATGCGTCATTCAGTTAATTCCCGAGGAGCCATCGCTTGAATTCGATGTAGTACCTGGGGAACCTGTGGTGAAGGCAATTAACCCTCTGCCAGTCTTGACTCATGCGGTACCACAAGAAACCACAATTCCCTTGCCTGCAGGAGCTCCCACTTCACGAGCTGAATCAGCGACACGTAATCCACATTTGCAAGAGGCCCCACCACTGGCCATCCGAGATAGCAAATCGTCCGCATCGGGGTTATCACGGCAAGAGGCTGTAGAGATCTTCGTAGGAAAGAACCATACCTACTTCGCGCGCAAGTGGGCCGAAGCATCCAAAAAAAAGAACCAATTGTCTTGGAACTGGGCCGCATTTCTGGTGGGCTTTGGTTGGATGGGATATCGCAAGATGTACCGCTATTCCTGGATCTTCATCGGCGTGATTGCTGCGGAATTGTTTGCAGAACTCTTCATCGGCGTTCCCAGCTCGATCACCAGCAGCATCAACCTCGGCATTGCGATTGGCTTCGGTCTGAAGGGCAACGCTTGGTACCAGCAGCACGTCAATGCCCAAGTGGATCTCATCCTGGCGACCCGTTCCGCTGACGATGCCAGGAAAGAACTTGCGCGGGTCGGCGGTACCAATGCCCGCGCTGCCATTGCCTTTGTCGTTTGTCTCTTTGTCCTTCTTGCAACGATTGGCCTCATCGCTGAAGGCTGAGCTTCTCGCTAGCCGACTCGCCTCCATAAATCCATTTAGTTCTGGATGACAACAGCGGAAAACCACTTCGCTGGCTTGCCGCTCATCTCTCACAACTGCCAATGAAAACTTCAACTTGCGCCATGCTGCTTGCGGTGGCCTCAATGACTGGGTGCACCGACCATGCGAGCGATCGAATAGCTTCCCTGAAACAGCGCGCCACGGCTTTGTTTGGCGCACAAGATGCCGGGGAAAAAGGTCTTCCGCAACAGGATTTACTTGCGCAACTTGCCTCCTGGGACACAGTTGGAATGAACCTCGCCTATGTGCAAAAGCTTGTTGGGCCGCCAGTTCGATCTGAAGACCATCAACATGAATTTGTTGTCCAAGGCTGCACACTGACGCTCACGACAGATGACCAGGACCGGTCTGTTCGCTCAGTCAAAGTGCCCGTCGCATCTGAATGCAGTATTGATGCCGGCGCATTGCTGGGATTGGGCAAGAGCTTTCCACTCGGCACTCTAACGTTTGGCGCCTTTGATGACGCTATGGGCTCAGGCCAATACCTGGCAGATTGCGTCAGGGACTGTGGAAATGCCTATGTCCCCAACGTCTATCTGGCAGTGAAGGGGAGCAGGGCGCTGCAATTCAAAGATGTGATGCTCACCTCAAGCATCGCATCAGATGCGGTTATCGACGCTGCCAGGCAGTGGGCTGCTGTGATGGTGGACAAAGAGTCGGAAGACTGGGTAGTGCGGGACTTCGCATTCAACTGCCAACCGGCCAAGTACCGAGATGTCGCAGCAAGTGCATTACGAACGATCAAACCGCAATATTTGAGTTTTGGCGACGAGCTCGCGATGCCCCAATGTCATCTGCAGCGCTCAAGTGCAGGCCTATACCAAGCGCCAAACCTCACAACCGCTTCTACGGGCCAGGTGCCAGTTCCATATCCCGAAGGGCAATGTGACATGAACTACGGGAAACGTCTGGAGGCGGTGGCACTGAAGGCCAACGAAGTCTCCATCCATGGTCCAGAAGACGAAGATTTCAAAGGCTATGGATGCGCATACCGCATCACTCCCGCGCCAGGCAAGCTCGTGCCGCCAGGATCCACCGTCATCTATCGCAGCGCTTGGGAAGGTGGATGAAGCACAGCCACTACCTTACATATCCCTCGAAACAACTCCTGACTTTCTCCGGCCTCTGTAATGGCCCTTCGTATCCCAATTCCATGAAAAAACTATCTTTGGTTATAGCCTGTTCAATCGTCACCCTTGCAGCTTGCAGCAAGAGCCCCGTAGACATTGTGAAGGGCAGCTACATCGATGCAGCTCGCACGTTGACTGTGGCCAATGGTCTCAACAAACGGCCCCTGTGCAAGAGCACCCAATGGGATAGCTTCAAGGACGACAAAGGGCGAGTTGTAGTGCAATACAAATGCACCATCGTCGATGGTGAGGACTTTCAAAAAGAAAAGCGAGAGACCTATCTTCAGCGCATCACCAAGGATGCGGAGCAGTCTGTCGCCAGCGCAATTAGAGATCGTGATAGCGGTGTGAAGGCTATTGAAGAAGACTTTCCGTATACCAGAAATCTGATCGAGCGCACACAGCGAAAAATTGAAGTGATCCAAGCTCGGCCTCAGCAAGGCTCTCTGGAGCGCAGCCAAATTGACAGCTTCAGATACCAGCTCGAAGATCACGAGCGCAGCTTAGAACGCAGTCGGCGCGAAGCGCAGCAGTCCCTGGCGAGGTACGAAAATAGCATTTTGACTGCCAAGAAATGGAACAACCCAGAGTTGTTAAACAAAGAGGCAATGAGTCGGCATCCCATCTACAAAGATACCTCAGAAATCTTCCAGTGGCTGGTAAATGCAGAGGGACAGCCGGTGCTCACCTACGGCGAGATACAAGCCAAAGATGTAAAAGGCCAAGAGCAGACGCTGATGAAGTACAACCAGCCCCATCGCATGCTCGGCCTGGCATCACAAGCGCAAGAGAGCAAAATCCTAGACTACCTGCAAGGGATCGGTATGGCGTCTTTTCTTGGTGTTCTCGGGCGGTAGATCAGAAGTTTGCAAGGCTGATCAAAATTACACGGAAAAAGTAATTCTGAAAACTCACCCCTAAAGGGGTGGTGTGAAGAGGAAGCGTTCAGAGAGGTAACTGTGTGTTGCAGGGAGTCAAGCCAGCGTGCTCCATGGGTTGGTCTCTGATACGCTGCAAGCAGCGCAGTCGCAATCAAGGCCTCTCGGTAAACTTATATTTCAGTCGGACCAAAGCTGGCGTTACAAATGTAGCGTACCGGGCGGTGCTCGCTCGACATGGACGCAGGCAGAGCATGCGTCGCGAGGGTAACTGCTTCGAGAATGCGGTGATCGAAAGTTTCTTCGCCTCTCTGAAGGCAAAATATCTCCACCTCTCAATGCGTAGTAGCACATCCGCTACTGCAACCACGTAAGCATTTAGCTCTGATTGCAAGGGCCCAGCCCCGGTGGAAAACCGGCAGAGAATTGCCGCCTGCTCGGCGGCAGCTTAACGGTCCAACTTCTTGGGGGCAGTTCAAACCCGGTGCAATTTAGCTTGCAGCCCCGTGTCTAAACGACTGAAACTGCCCGCACTAGTCATTGAACATCGACGTAACTCTAGTGCTGCCGTAACTCACCAAAAATGCTCCCATCAAGTTGATGGCTTAGTTGGGGTTTCCATACTCTTTTCCGCAGTTGACTTGCGCGCCGTTGTGCTTCTTGTGCGGCTCTTTGTCTCTTTTGCGAAATACTCACAGCTGAGTATCAATTGGCGCCCATATGCTCTTGAGGCGTCCCAGACAGCGGAGCGTCGCACTGCTAAAAGCATATAGATGGCATGAGCGGCAGCTACTATCAACACTACGAGTGTTTTGTTTCCCATTTGTGTCTCGATATCCCAGCCCATGCGCCAAAGAATGAGGGCACTGAGTGCGACGATGATCAAATTGAGGCTCAGGGCTAGCCACTTGACGCCAAGAAGATTTCGGCGAAAGCCATAGGTGACATTTTCGCCGAACAAAATTGGGAAAACCTTCGCGTCTCGGGTATGTTCTCTAAGCCAATTGCCGCACTGCCCATAGAACGCATCTGCAGCTTCCTGATCAGCTGCTTCGTCCTCCGGACTTGGGGGAACCGAATTCAGCTTTGCAGCTAGGTAGACTCGATATCGATCTTTGGAGCCAGCATCGATAGTGCTGTCAATGCGACGGAACATCGTGATTGATGGCTTGCCTCCATGTTCTGTAAAGAGTCCTTCTTCGATGGACCGGCCGCGCGCGCGCGCGAAATCTGCAAGCGCGTAAAGAAGGACAAGAATTCCGAGTGAGGCGACAACGTTAGATAGTCCGAATGAACTCCAAGAAATCAGGAGTGCAAGTGCAGCAAGAGCTGGCGCTGCAGCTACTATGGCGGGAAATAGTCTGGCCCTAATAGAATAGGCGTCAAAAAATTTAAAAACTTCCATAAAAATTCCCCTTTATCTCGACACCTCTAGCTGCAAATCCACCACCTAACTCAGCGTCAGCTGGCAGATAATCAACCTCGTACCTCATTGCAGATTCCTCTCATTGTTTGAATCCAGTCTCGTCAAAATAGGAATTACCAGCGGTCAATGGCGCAGATCAGCCCCTCAGGGGTCCACACTAGTGAGACAGCTGGTAAGCCCCGGGCATCTGTTGCGATCTTCTTGAGTGTGTCTTTGTCGATTCCTGAGTGAGATCCTCCACTGGGATGGCTATGCCATGTGCCCACAAACATCAGGTGACCAAGGCTGGTGGCATGCCCATCAATTAGGGCTTTGTGTAGCCCATCGACGCCCAGGATGAAAGTAGTCTCGGAGCGAGTACTGTCCGGAGGTGCAGCAACTGAGCCTGCGATAGTGATCGTGCGAGCTTCAAGGGACACATGTCCGAGCAAGGCGCCTCCCGTTTCAAAGTTTCCCCAAGCGCATGCGTCTTGGTAGATTTCTTGCACAACGTGGTTCAGCACACGGACCTCCCAGCCGCCATCGTCGCTAACATTCAAGACGGTGGTCTCACCAACATCAGCTACCTGCCAGGTGCTGCCGATGTTCGAAGCGTCGCTTACGCCAATGCAAAGCTGACCGTTCTCCGGCTTTCCCTCTGAGATCCAGTTCTGCAGTTGAATAGCGACCATCGAGGAGGATCGCGAGATTACGGCGTCGCTCATGGGCGTTGTGAGCGACCTGCAGTTATCGCCAACGAAGACCTTCCTCAGGTCAGACGAGTCGCCAAGCATGGCTGTGCGCAACCCAACATTCTTACGACATTTTTCAAAGAGAAGCGCAGTAATGTCATCAACGCGAACTCTCCTGCCTTGAGCCTCCAGCATCAGCACGGAACAACGTCCTTGCCCAAAGAGCGCGGATCGAGCAAAGCGGACGGAGCTGTCGTTCAATGGGTGAGAACATGTGCTCGCGACGAGTACCTGTAGAGAAGCCGTTGTGTCTATGAGCAGTGTCGTATCTTCCGGAACGACATCATTAAATGTGTCGCTCGATGTGAATAAATCGACTGCGTCAAGTTTGAAAGCCTTTACGTCGAGGTGAGACAGGCCGGCGAGGGCGTTCTTCATCAAATCGGCTTTGTATGGTGCCGACAAAGATGATTCTGTCAGGGTATGTCGAGCAAGGTTATGGGGGGACAAAACTTCATTGTCGACAAGAATCTGCCGCCCAATTCCTGCACGCGCAAGGTGCATGCTAACTTTCGATCCGAGGCTCCCACAGCCGATAAAGGCCACTTTGGGTTGAACTACCAGTTGTGGTAACCCGGATGTACGCGCGAGCAAAGCTGGGGAGACAATGTGTGCATGAAACGCGGGGTGAACCTCGCAATCGCGCTTAAGCGGCGCATACTGATCAATGTTGTATCTGATCACATATGGGAGCACCTCTTCGTCGCGTCCATGTGAGCCCACTAGCTGTGCTGGACGCTTAACTACGAGGATGATCAACGCCAGCAGACCCTTGTCCCAAGCTCTGTAGTCCGCTTTCCCAAAGATCTGTGAAAGGTAGAAACTGTCCAGTTCCGCCTGGATGGCGCTGCCGTCGATGCCGAGAGAATTTGCAAGTTCTAGCAAGGACGGAATATCAGTCACAGTGTCAGGCTGATACGCGCAAAAGATCGGGAATTGACCATCTTTGGCAGGTGCACGAGAAATAAACGCGGGAAGAACGCCATAGCTAAACGTCTCGGTAGATGTGCCACTTTTCTTTTGGCTAAAAATGGCATCCGTACTTGGACTGAGAGAGGACTCTAGCTGGCAATAGAGCCCATCGCCAATCGTCACGTAACGCGCAAGCTCAGTCATCACACTGCCGTCTTTGGGCACAGTTGCTGATAGGCGCTCAGCACTGAACACGGCCGTAGACGGGCAATAGTCGCGCCGTGTGGGTTCCCATCCCTGACTTACGTCGATAAGCGTGCCACTCGCCGCTTTGCCCAGCCAGTCAATAAGTTGATCGACAACAGCGTCCAGACCCTGATCATGGAGTAACTCGTCCAGCGAGCCCTCGTAGATGCAGGGTGGAACCATCTGTCCCAATTGATGCGGATTAATGTGTGGCAGGTCCCGAGGGAAATCGTGCCGCAGGAGTGGCCTTGGCGCCCGCCAAGGCCAGTTGCTAAACATGAGCGTGCAAGTCTCCAAAGCCTTGATACCTGTGGCTGACATGCCTGCAGCTTGTGCGCGGCTGGGCAATTGAACTCGGATGTCAATCTCAACAGACCAGCGGCTACCTCCATCTTTTACGTGCTCACGCGTGCCGACACGGGTGATCCCGCGATGTCGACGGAGCTGATCAATAGCGTCGTCAGCGGTATTCATGCCGCACCATGAGGACGAGGAGTGAATGCTGCCGAAGTGAACCCAGCCATCTTGGAGCCGGCTTCACGGAGCTGATGCAGCGCGACACCTTGTGTGGTGACCGTGAAGGTCATAGGCTCCACTTCATCCTGCTTGGGATACTCACCGGTGCAGTAGAACTTGCCGTTCACGCCGTTGACAATCGAAACGTATTCACGTTTTGCGCGGATGCATGGTGGGTCGCAGTCATCATCTTTGATGGGCTTGCAACTAGCAACGATTACGGCTCCGCTGCGAGTCTGAGACAGGGCATTCCGCGCATCGATGTCAAACTTGGCTTCTTCCCCTTTGTCTGACCAACTATCGTAGGACAGCGAATGCCACGAGCAGTGGTGTGGCGCTTGCATCAGGTCATAAGTGAGGACAGATGTATCTTGTTTGTGGAGATTCCACTGACGGTTCCAGATGAAGACTTCAGCGTCACCGCCAGTCAAGAACTTGGCTCCGTCAGGAGTGTTGTCATTGGCTGCCAGCGTGAAATTGATGATGACGCTGGACTGATTTTTCACCAAGCACGCCTCTTCCTCCTCCTTGTCGCTGGCGTCAATGGGTGCCAGCAGGTAGGCGCTGAACATCTTCGACGTTCTGCCAGCGATCGTGTTGAATGCCTGATCCACCGGCCGAACAATCTGCATCAAATCGTCAGTTTTGCCGTTGATGTCCTTACCTAGAATTTGAATGCGGTCGCCATCTGACACTGCAAAGTTGTGATCCTTGTTCACCTTGACGCGGCGGCGCGCCTCCTGATTTAAGGCCTTGGCGTCTTCGCACAACGTGTGATTCTTGCTGGCACGGCGAAAGACAATTGGTGAGGACCACAGCTCGCGAATGACGATCTTCTTGTCGTTGTATGCCTTGTCGTCATCTGGATAGGCTGACAACGGACCGAGATAGAAATGGCGCGTCAGGCCGAGGCAGTGGTCTTGGTCAGGATGGCTCAGGAGGAAGGCATCAACATATGGACGACCATTCGAATCCTTTTTCAACATGCCACGCAGATCCTTGGCGACGTCGCGGACTTTGCTGTTCGGACTGTCCGCATCAACGCGAATGTTCACATCAATGAGGATCGTGCTGGCTACGGAGTCGCCGAGGCGGATCAGCGTCATGTCACCATTGTCGACAGGGAAAAACGTAACAGTAGTACTAGGCATTTCAACTCCCAACACGCTGCTCAATCGGCGTGAGTAAAGAAAGTATACGACTATTTTTTAGATTAGTCTACAAATTAGTCGTATGAGGGATGTTGTCATGCCTATCCTTTGAGGAGATGTATGGATGAAGAAGATTCGGAAGGCTTGGCTTTGCCCATTTCTCAATCATGGTTATTGGAAAAAAGTACTCGCGTATAGTTAGTATGCTTTATGAAAACATCAACATCATCTTCACAATCACCTATAGCTGATCCCATAGATAGTGGGCGAACCGCTCGATGGAGCCAAGATCGCCGTCTGCGATTCATTGACTTCAGATTGCAATGGGAGGGTCGTTTAAACCGCACGGATCTAAAAGCGTTTTTTGGAATTTCGATACCACAAGCGTCGGCGGACATCGCAAGGTACGTGGAGAGCGCACCGCAGAACGTTCACTACGACCGGAGTTCGCGTACTTATGTCAGAGGGCAGGCTTTTAGAGCGTTGTTCGACAGTTCTGGCTCCGAACAGTACTTGGCGCAGTTGTTGGCAATTGACCGGGGAATCTTGGATCCCTCGCAAGCCCTGATTGGCAGCCTGCCGCCGACGGAATCGGTGCGTTTACCGAACCGTTCAGTTGATCGCAGTATTCTCGCTTCCTTGCTCCATGCCATTGATGCGTCACAAACAGTGCGCGTGTGTTATCAGTCGATCGCACGTGATGAAACGCGTACGCGAGACATCAGCCCGCACGCAATGTGCACTGATGGATTGCGCTGGCACACGAGAGCCTACTGTCATCTGCGTCAAGGATTTCGTGATTTTGTGCTGGGACGTGTTCTTGCTGTAGACGAACCTCGACCATCCAATATCGACTCTGCACTTGATCTCGAATGGCATAACATCGTAGAGGTTGTGCTTGCACCCAGTCCAGAATTGTCACAGGCGCAGCGTGAGGGAGTCGAGAGCGACTATGGAATGAAAGACGGCGTAACGATCTTGGTCTGCCGGCAGGCCATGCTCTACTACACGCTTCGTACACTCAATTTCGATCACCGAGGTATCCCTCGACATGGGGAGCGACAGTTGATAATTCAAAATTTAGATCAACTTAGGTCAGTTCTCCCTGAACCAGGTCAAGTGTAGGCAAACGCTTGTCGGTAGCATTGAAGGTATGCTCATGAGCCCCGTAATGTAAAGAGTATTTATCGCCGAGCTGAGTGGGGGGCGGCTGCCTGAAATCTGGAGGAGACGATAAACCGATCTTAAAGCGGCACATTCCTCTGAATAAGATGGCGTCTGTTGATTTCCACGCAAACCTTGGACTTGCGGCGTAAACCAGTCCAAGTTTTTATCCGCATCCCCCACCAGAGGTTAGTGGGTCACTTCTGTGTGGAAATCAACACATACTCATGCATACATCCAACTATCCATTGCTTCGTCGCTTCTGAGTGCTGTTAAATGCGCAAGTTTGTTGCGACAGCCTGCTAATAACTCTGCACGGTCCCTAAGCTCCCCCTTGAGTTTGTACTTTTGGACTGCATAGGCCAGGCGACCAATTTCAAGTTCTTCTAACGAAGTAATCGAATAACCGTCGAGGTTGAACGGGCAGACCAAATGGCGCCCCAGTCCTCTGAGGAGCTCACGCCTGCGAATTTCAATTAAGGGTAAAAGCTCGGCCGCCTGGGCGGTCCAGAGCCGTCTCTTAAGCTCTCGCTCTGGATCGCCTTTGTCCACTAATACGAAGGGATGAGCCATCTCTGAGCCATCGATCTGATCTGAGCCGCCATTTTCCCAACGGGCTTCTTTCAAAGAGCAATCTTTGTCAAGCTGCGTTCGAGCGGCTTGCAGCACCTCAATAGCATTAAAAAGAGCCGCTTCCGGCTGTGCAGCTAAGTAGGTCGCCAGGTCCAAATCCCATAGCGCAAGCGCCGATATCTGACGGACTATGAGCTTATGGTGTTTTGCGGGTTTGTTTCTTGATCGCAAGAGTTGATCCACGAAGATGAGTGTGTCGAGCTCGCCCAGCACGCCAATCCAGGGCCTTACTTCTAGCGCGGCACCCGAGATTTGGATGTGTTTTGGTGATATGCCCTTAGCAACTACAAGCAGCAACGGCCTATCGTCAGAAGGCCGCTGGCGACTGGCCACCTCGAACTCCTTCAAGAAAATGCGCCATGTTTCCCAGGCCGTTGCCTCAATTCCTTGTAAAACAACGACTAAATTACTGTCCAGTTCTTGGCATAGACGCTCCGCGCTCCACTGCACCCAATTGTCGGGCTCGATGTAAAGGCCATCTGTAACTAATGTTAGCGGATCAGTCTGAGCGGTTACAATTAATCGCTTGACATGCCAATGGTCATCGTTAAGTAAATCGCAAATTCCGTCTTCTATTCTCAAAGCAGTTCGGTCAGGAGCTGCAACGATCACACTGGTCCCATTTCGAAGCAGTTGAATCACCGAATCGAAGAACGATGCGGGGCCAGGAAGCGTTTGCCACTTCATTTCGCACCGCCAGCAAATACTCGTTTTACGAACGGATCTAGGAACCAAACTGATCCAGGGTGATGGGTAATGAGTCCTAGCGGTTCAGCCCAAAGTAACGCGCGAGCCACAGTGTCTGGGGGAAGCTCACCATACTCGACAAGATCGCTCTCAGTAACTCCATCACCTAGGTCAAGTATCGCCCTGAGCACTCTCTCGCCTTCCTCAACGCCGGCAGTCAAGCTCATTCGATGCATTTGTTGGGTATTGGGATCGTCTAGGACCTTCGCCATGTGATCTAACTTCTGGGCGAAACCAAGTGAGTCGATAGCCCCAGTCTTGAACCGTGCAGCTGATTCAAGAAATCCCCCCCAATAGCCAGTTAGTTCACTCAATCGATCTGCATACTCGACTGGCAGTTGAAGCTCCTCCAGCCATTTGCGAACAAATCCACGGGACCATGGAAGAATCGACAGCCACGGCTCAACCCACTGTGCTCGATCAGGTACGGGAGCCGCTAACGTCCAAAGCTGCATGGGATCGGCTGCAAAGACCACAGAGACAAAGCTCGTTGTCGATTTCAATGCTTTCAATTTCGTCCTTGCTGCCATAACCCATTCCGCGTCCCACGGCAACGAGGCAGGTACGAATATGACCGTAATCCCATCCCCGACGCGTTTCTTAACTTCCTTGTCGAGTTGCTGGACGAAGCCGGCACGGGTAAGCGACCCATCGATTTCAACGAAACGCCCGGTGTCGGACATACCAGGCTGCTCACGCAATCCAACCTTCAGATTGTTGAGCCCAGATGCCATGCTGCCAGCCACCAGAAGTACTGAGTTGCGCATCTGCACCACTTCATCCAGCTGTCGATAAGTCAGCGGACTGCGAGACGGGGCATCTACACGGCGGCCGAGAGCTGGACGAAAGACCGTCGACTCAAACTCGATGTGAGACTCACGCTCAGCGCCAAGGGTATTTTCAATTTCCTGTCGGCTACCAAGAAGTAAAAGCACATTCGGATTGCGTAGGCTATATCGCTCAGGGGCCCTTGCTGGGCTCAGAACGCCCAACTGCACCATCTCTTCTAGTAGAGCTAAAAAATCTCTTTCGGACGTTGTCTTGAAGCCCTCTGGCCACCATGAAGTCGCACAGTCCTTCCAGATAGTCAGCCAATCAATTCCTTCAGCGTGATCGAAGCCTGGTGCAAGAGCTTCGAGTCCAATGGCGTACGCAATGACTTCGTAACGGTCGTCAAGCTGCAAAGTGAGACGAAACTTGGATCGGATCGCATCTCTTAGTGGTCGACCGGCGAAAACTGACTCGATATCTGCCTCATCAATCTTGAATCGTGGGCCGACAAAGTCCCTGTGTCGCAGCTTTGTATCGCGTAGGTGCCTCAGGAGCTGACTGCAATAGAGCTGAATAAGGCTCGGGTAGTAGTTGGTTTGTGCGAGGATACGCATTACAAGGCTTCGTTCCTCAAACTTAAACCCTGCGGCCTCAATGGGCCGAGTTATCAAATCCTCAGCTGCACGTATTTCACGTTCATTCATTAAGGGGCCAACGCGCACCGCCTCATTCAAGTGACCCAGTGGTTGATTCGAGGTGCTAGCTGTTCGTAGAACATTGTGAAGTCCTGCAAATACAACCTTGAAGCGCCGCTCTGTCTCATCCATCAGCTGCTTGAGGCGCCGTGTTTCGGCATAGGCGCTTCCCTGTCGAGCATCTTGCTCAAAAAAATGGTCGGCCTCATCCAGCAGTAGGAGGATTCTTCGACCGGGCTTCGCCAGAATAAACCCGCGGATAGCCGCAAGGAAGGCATCAATAGATGCAGGCTTGGCGGTGTTCACTGGCGGTAGTTCAAGCTCCGGAATCTTTAGCTCCCTCAGTTTGTCGGATAGTGACAACCACACATCTACGGCGGGACGGCGCTCACCAATTCCTTGGGCAAGCAAATCCACCCATACTGCATAGCGATCCTGCACTGGTTCGTGGAATGTTCTCTCTGCCCTCCGTAGCAACGCCGTCTTGCCCAGTTGGCGCCCTCCATATATGAAGTAGCAGCCACCTTGTGCCTTGACTTCATCTAGTTCAGAAGCTCTACCGTAGAACATCTCCGGCGGTACAAATCCCGCACTAGCGTCATATGGTTCGCTATAGGTAAATGGAAGCGCCATTGCAAACCAACTAGCCAACCTAGATCCGTGCCTAGCTAGGAGAGTTAACAGGATGGTCTCGTCCAAAAGCAAAAACGATCTTTGACGCTCTTTGGATACCTTTGCCAGATCTGGCCAGAAGCGTTGAGGGCTGCGCGTCAGACTGAGAACGATGGTAGCAATCTGTTGGACGCTATCGCCAATGCGTTGCAGTAGGTCTTCAGGCGACACGCGCTCTGCAAGTACGACCACTCTATATCTGCCCTGCGCCCTAGAGCCGAAATGTGGAACAGGACATACTTCCCGGTCATCAATGGGCGTAGTGGACAGGGCCCAGCCTTGGCCAGTCCTATCCTGTTCAAGGTTAACAACGGGTACCCCTAAGGCTTCTAGGATCTTCTTCAGACTGTCTCGGTCGAGCCTGCGTCGAGTGAAGCCGATGGCCCAGCACTTATAGATTTCCTCTGCCTCGATTCGGGCCTGCTCGTCACCATCCAAATCGAACGAAAGCGATCCAATGGAGCCGCCTAGACGAACAAGCTTGTCGACTTCATTACGTTCGAGCTTTGCGAGGTTTGTCACCAATTCTGTTAGCTGGGATGGATAAAAATCGGAGAAGATGTCTCGTCTCCGGGTCAACTCAGGCCAAGGGGAAGAACCCTGACGAACTCGCTGTAGAAGTTCATTGAATGTATGAATATCTGATCGTTTAAGCGGGGCTTCGACTTCATTCGCATACTCTGCAGATAGAGTAGGTTTTTCTTGATCGAATGCCTTACGTGCTTCGTCGACTCGTCTACGTTTCTCTTGCTCAATGCGATGCGCCACTGCTTGGACACGCTTTACCGCAGCGTCGAACCGTAGCGTGTCTCGTTGACTGACTTCTACGGCGCTTAGCTCGCTTTCGCAAGCCGAACGGTCCTCATCACTCAAGTAGCCGTAGGCAAGTCCCACTTCCGAGGCACGTCTGGCACTTTGGATGTTTTTCTGCAAATCCCGGGCCCACATTTCCCTTGCGCGATTGATAGACATCGCTCCATTGACGACATTCTCTGTGGGCATCAAAGGCAGCAGTAGCTCTGCACCTGCTAGGTCCCCCTCTTTAATACGTGCTTGAAAACTGCTTTCAGCGGGAGTTGGAGAGCTAATCCAGCGTCCTAAGGCTTGTAAGAGTGCTGTATCGTTGGACTCGACTTCCCAAGTCGGAGCAATTGTTGTGCCGGGCACAAGTAGAAGATCACGGACAAGAAGTTCCTTGGGCTGCAATTCAGCGACTTGCACCACATCGCATTCTTTGAACATGCCAGCAATCGCCTTGACCTCTGCTGCAAGTACGTTGCTAGCTGCCGCGACTTGTCCCCAGACATCATCTTCCCAGGGGGTCTCCAGTTCTGTACAAACCTGCTCTGCGTGGACATCGAATGCGGCCTTTAGACGACCAACCAAAGCACGCAAGCGGCCACCAGATTCAGAGAGCAAGTTCGCAGCCGCAAGCCAGCCTTTAGCTAGGCTGATCGCCTCGCAGGTCGCTACCCAAAGGTGTTCAAGGGCTCCCGCTTCGATATCCTGCCCTCGGCGCATTAATTGTCGCCGGTCTGTGTCGCGCATCCGCTCAAAGAATACGTCGTAATCGCTGAGTTCCTCAATGACCGCCCGCACCGCATTGCGTTCGTCTAGAGCATTTCTGGCCACAGGTGAAATCAATTTGTGAACTGTCTCTCCTGGCTTGAGCCAATGGATCCATACCTTGGAAGCAGGGGCATACCTGAATTTTTTGCTTGGCGCCCGCTCATGAAGCCAGTCATCGGCATTTTTTGACAGCTGAATCAGATGCTCTCGTTGAGAGGCTTCGTCTGCAGCCGAACCGAGTACAGTTGGGCCTATGGAAAAACCGGTGAGTGGTTCGCTAAGCTCGCTAACTTTTCTTACTAGGTCCAAAAGTGCGGTATGTCGGCCGTCCAAGTGCCTGTAGAGAGCAATGGCTGAAGCCCCTGTTGCAGGCGCGAGAACCATAGGGCGTAACGTCGCTGCAATGAGTAGTAAATTGAGCGCAGTGCGCCATTTAGATGGGGAGTCTCCAGGCTCGAACCAAGCCGACTCGATGTCCAGGAACATCTCCCCAATTGCGACTGCTAATGGGCCGTCACTAGCGGTCAAGCCTGTGGCCAGCGAAACACTGCGAAGAAGCTCCGGCGGGGGGACCCTGAGTGTCGGAGAAGTGTTATGGAGAGCTGCAGCATACTGATAAGCGAGTGCATGCTTACCCATGTGCAAGAGTGACCAAATCGGTAGGCATTGATTTCCGATTTCGTCGTTGAAGTTGGCTGTACGTAATTCTGCTACCACAGACTTTGGCGAGGAAATGCTAGTCACTTCATCCGGTATAGCTTCTGTGGATGACGTGATTAAACTTAATTCCGGCGCCGCCATTGGTACGGCTGAAGAGGTTGCTAGGGCTGCCACCATTGCTGGGGCTGCTTGAAGCTGAATGCTTTGAGTTGTGCTTTCTGTCTGCGCCTCCTGTTCGAAGGCTGGATGATCAATCAAAGCATGAAATTCAGCTTGGGCTTCAACGACCACCTCTATTTTCTCAGAGTCGGGGCTCGGCGCAACCTGTGATGTCGGACGCTCATCTGATTGTGGCGCTGCTACCAACGGCACTTGAACGATAGATGGGGCTGCGACATAGGATGAAGATGAATCGCCTTCTGCACTCTCCAAGTTCGCCTGTTCGATGCTATTGGCGATGCTGTGCTCGTCGGATTCGCGCTCAGACAGTTTCAAAATGTAGTTGATACTCGGGTCGAACGCCGTACCGCGGGGAGACACGGCGGCAAGTACCGCCAAGATCGCTTCTGTTGCTCGGCGCTCGGCATGAATATTTGCTTCATTTGCGCTGTCTCGTCGCTTGGCCAATCCGATACGGAGAGCCAATGTCGCATTAGCACTCTGCTCTTCTTCCAGCTTTGTCAATGCAAGCTTCGTTTCAACGACTTGCGCTTGTGCGACTTGAATCTCAATAGCTGCGCTCTCGAATCTATCTAGCGCTAGCTCAGTATCTTCGACCAGTGTAGTGATTTCAGCATCGCTGCTCGCCTCTATCTCAGCGATACGCCAACGTGCAAAAACGTTATTCAGCTCTTCCTTGCCGAACCATTTCAGGCTCTCCTCCTGCATGCCTACAAGTAACCGGTCACGTATCAAATCCAAGCTTGATGCAAGTTTTACCCTTGGGGAAATCTCTTCCACCGGGAGGACATTGAGCAGTTCGCCGGCGCTCTTGCCTAGAGCTACTAGTCTCTTCAATACTTCTCGAACAGGCTCCGTCTGCCAAGCATGATGGATAGCGCCCACTTCTTTTTCGATGGTTGACCTGATCCCATCTATGCTAACGGAAGAAGCATCTACTACTTGGTCCTCTTCTCGTTTATCTACAGTAATTGATTCTTCTAATGCGTCCGGAGAATCGGTAGCTGAACTAAGGTTTTCGAGTTCAGGGGCAAGGGCAGGGCATAGTAAAAGTGCTTGTTTGATGAACCAATTAGTCCATCCTATCGAAGAAAGTGAAAAAATGGCGTGACCAGCCTTTACTCGGCGCTGATCGTCGAGAGATTCCCAGTGCCGTAAGTCATCAACAAGACGAGGCCAGAGCATGAACACCCCGAGTGGCATGGTCTCATTAGGTCTTTTCCAAAACTTTAATAATTGATCTCGTATATGTCGCCACTCCGAGCATTCGAGCATGAGCGCTTCAACGTCTTCCTGCATGTCCTGCCAAGATGGGTCGTATGCATCGAAAAGCTGAATATCGATGGCTGATGAGTATTGCTTACACACGAGGCTGCCATGGATTTGCTTGTGCAATATGCACGCCCAAAAGCTCGACCAGCGCTCGTAGGGACTTACGTATGAAGCTAGGACTTTCCAGTCTTTTATGAAGATCTTTTTCGCCAAGAGCTGCGCTCGTATGGCTGTGCGCGACGAGTTCGGCTTTTTGTCTCTTCGTACCTTGCGATTCAGACCTCCTTGACGACTCATCAAGGCGATAGCCGCAATAGTCTGTCCTTCTGGTTTGAGTAGAGATTTCGGCAAGCCTTCAACCGGCCCGTGTGAATAGGAGATTTCTTCTGACTTCATATCTATGACTAGGCTGCACTTATCTACGTTCGCGATGACCTTCTCTGAATTCGATCCAGAGCCCCACATAGCTCCTGAATATAGCCCAACTCAATCGACCTGGGTTCGAATTGGACTCCCTAGAGTTGGGCAAATTCACAGAGTGCCATGAGAAAGTATCAAACTGAATTCGAGCACGACATTGTCAGGAGCTTCCTGGCTGATGAGGGCGAGGCAAAGTCGCTGGCGTGGGAATGGTTCATTCCGGCAGAGAAGATCCGGACGCGGGTCAAGCATTTCCGATCACAGGCGCAGTGTTGCCAGGCGAGCGGACTTTGTGAGACATTGAGCGAATAAGGCTCGCCTCGTTCATCTTTGATACCCAGCCTTTCCACCAATAGCGGCTATCACGATCGGACTGAACTACCGGTCGCCCGCTTGTGTCTGCCACTGCTTTGATAGCTGCATCCAGCGTTGTATTGACTAGCTCAGCATCTGGATTCGTTCCAGTGCTTTAGCTCACTACCATATCGTCGAAGCAATCGATGATCGGCCGCAGGTAGATCTTGCCCTCCGAGATATGCAACTCTGTATCGACCCAGTAAAAACCTGCACAGGTCCTAAACTTGGAAAAAAGGGATCTGAAAGATGAAGACAGAAGACGAAATCAAACGGTGGACGGCCAAGCGCAAGAGTGCGCTGGTATTGGAGATCATCCAGGCAAAAACCACTGTGGCCGAGGCCAGTCGGGCATACGACCTGTCACCGTCTGAAGTTGAAGGCTGGGTGGATGAAGGCAAGCGCGGTATGGAGAACGCCTTGAGGGCCAAGCCAGAGGATGTGCGTGAGCAGTATGAGCGGCAGTTGCAGCAGCTGCAGCAGGCCTACGGTGAAGCGATGCTGGAGCTGCGTGCGCGAAAAAAGCTGCAAGCCTTGCTGGACGAGGAAGGGAAATGATCCTTCTCGTGCAGCAAGGCTTGCTCAGTGATGGAGTGGTGGCAAGCCTGAGCCAGCTGTGCCGCTGGTTCGAAGTGCCCCGTCGCACCGTTTACTACCAAGCGGTCAAAGCCAAGCCCAAGGTCGATGCGCAGTTTGCCCAGCCGATCAAGGCGATGATTGAGGAGAACCCGTCGTTCGGATACCGGACAGTGGCGCATCTGCTGGGGTTCAACAAGAACACCGTGCAGCGCATCTTCCAGATCCATGGCTGGCAGGTACGCAAGAGGGCCATTGGCATGCGGCCCCGAGTGCAGGCTTTACCTTCTGTGGCCAAGGCGCCCAATGAGCGTTGGTCGACGGACCTGTGCCGTATCTGGGCTGGGCGAGACGGCTGGGCATCGCTAGCCCTGGTTATCGACTGCCATACGCGTGAGTTGCTGGGCTGGCACCTGTCTCGCACAGGCCGGGCCACTACGGCTGCCAGTGCGCTGGAGCAGGCCCTTATTGCCCGATTCGGAACGCTTGGGTCTGTGCCCCAGCCGTTCCTGCTGCGCTCTGATAATGGACTGGTGTTCACCAGTCGACATTACACGGCGCTGGTCAGAAGTTACGGGCTGCGCCAGGAATTCATCATCCCGCACTGCCCGCAGCAAAATGGCATGGTCGAACGCGTGATCCGAACGCTCAAGGAGCAATGCGTGCATCGGCACCGCTTTGAGAGCCTGCAGAACGCCAGCCGGGTGATTGGTGACTGGATTGGTTTTTACAACCACCAGCGCCCGCACCAGGCGCTGAAGATGAAAACTCCCGCTGAGGCGTATGCGTTAGTGGCCTGACTTGTGCAGGAACTGCTGGGTCAATACAACTCAGTGATATCCGTGGGCCATTCTCGTTGAGGACTGTGGGCTGGGCGCGGGGCTGATTGCGCCGAGTCGGGACGTGTCGCTGAGCATGGAAACCATTACATTGGATGCGCAGTGCGTGAT